>Ga0116159_1000885_pt1 | contig 33899 bp, 28 predicted proteins | sample AD_JPNAS1_MetaG_FD_89878 | JGI IMG/M metagenome (GOLD analysis project Ga0116159, IMG submission 89878) | Active sludge microbial communities of municipal wastewater-treating anaerobic digesters from Japan - AD_JPNAS1_MetaG | ecosystem: Engineered > Bioreactor > Anaerobic > Digestate | place...
GGCAAAAGATCATCCCTGGAGGAGAAGCTGGAAAAACTGGATGCCTGCCGGGGCATCTGCCTATTGACCCTATAGGACATTTCTATTTTGGCAACAATAGGACATTTCTACTTTGGCTTGACATTGCGGGGTTTTGCTGTTGACACCGGTTCTGTTTGCCGCTACCCTGTCCCGTCCTGGTGGGAGCTTCAACGCATGAGAATTCTGTCTTTCGGCCTGTTTTTTCTGACGTTCTTCCTGCTGTACGGCGGTCTGCACGTCTACTTCTTCCGCAAGCTGAAGCGCGCCTTCCATCCTGAGGGGACCCGGAAAATCCTGGTTGTCGCCGCGCTCGTCCTGCTGTTCCTCGCCTCGCCGATCATCCGCGTAACGGAGAGGGTCGGCCTGGAAGCGGTGGCGAAGTTCTTTTCCTGGGGAGGCTACGGCTGGATGGGATTTCTCTTCCTGTTCTTCGCGGCGTCGCTCCTGCTGGACCTGTGGGCGCTGCTTCTGCGGACGGCGGGGAAGATAGGGAAAAGGGATCTTTCCTCTGCCGTACCGGCGCCCCCGTGGGCCTTCGCCGGACCGCTCCTGATCGCGGGCGTCCTTTCCCTGTACAGTTTTTACGAGGCGCGTCATGTCGTCGTGGAAAGGATCGCCATCCGGTCCAGCAAGATCGCCGAACAGGTCGGGAGGGTCCGCATCGCCCAGATCTCGGACGTCCACATCGGACTTCTCATCGGGAAGGAGCGGATGCAGGTCCTGATCGAGGAGATCCGGAGGGAATCCCCCGACATCCTTGTTTCCACGGGTGACCTCGTGGACGGACAGCTGGACGGCATGGAGGGTGTGGCGGAGCAGTTCAAGGCGTTCCAGCCGCGGTTCGGCAAGTATGCGATCACGGGAAACCATGAGTTCTACGCCGGGATCGAGCAGGCGGTCGATTTCACGAAATCCGCGGGGTTCACCGTCCTGCGGGGGGACGGCATGACGATCGCGGGCGTCCTCAACGTCGTCGGCGTGGACGACGACACGGGGCGGAACTTCGACAACTATCGGCCGGCCAATGAGAGGGAGCTTCTCGCGAAGCTGCCGCGACGGTACTTCACGCTCCTGCTCAAGCACAAGCCGTTCATCGACAAGGAGGCCGTCGAATTCTTCGACCTGCAGTTGTCCGGCCACACCCACAGGGGGCAGATTTTTCCCTTCAGCCTGGTCACGCGCTTCTTCTTCCCCCTGCATGCCGGTTACTTCCGTTTTCTCAACGCTTCCCATCTCTATGTGAGCCGCGGAACCGGGACATGGGGTCCGCCGATGCGCCTCCTTTCTCCTCCGGAGGTGACGATCATCGATCTCTTGCCGGCGCAACGCCCGTAGGGACCGGGGCCCGGCCGGGTCGAACTTTCGGTGGACCGGAGTCTCCGCGGCACCCGGGAGGAGATGGGGTTTCAACTCGTTCCGTGAACGCAGGGGGCCGCTCTTCGAGCGGCGGGACGTGGAAAGGGGAAAATGAAAGGTCTGTTCAGCGCGGTTCTTCTCCTGGCGGTCGCTGGGGCGTCTGCGGCATCTGCGGCAGACTGGCGCCTGATCGTCGAGAGGCAGGATTATGCCGTCTATGCCGATGCCCAGAGTACGCGGCCCAGTTCGAAGACCGCGGTGCAGGTGTGGTGCAGGACAACCGCCCGGACCGACCGCTACAGGGCCTTCATGGTCGATGCCCGCAGGGAGGCGGGCCTTTCCGCCGAAGGGTACGACCGCTACGGCTACACGCTCTCGACGGAGGAGATCAACTGCATGAACACGACCTACCGAACCCTTTCCTCCACGGACTATGACCTGTCGGACAAGCGGCTGGACGCGCTCTTCCCCGTCATGCCCTGGCGCCATATCACCGAGGACAGCACGCTCTACTTTCTGACCCGCCGCGTCTGCGGCGCCGTCGGCGAAATGAAGTACTGGAACTTTCCCGAACACTGAGCGGGGGGTTCGTTTTCAGGGGACTGCAGAGAATCTGCCTTACAGGGGTGCGGGTCGTTCATGGAACACCGGTTTGTCGATCTGGCGGTCGCGCTGATCCGAAACATGTCCGTCTTCATGCTCCTGGCCTATTTCCTGACCAGGATTCCGTCTTTCGGCGATATCCTGAACCGCCGCTATTCGTGGAAAAATCGCGCCCTGCTGACGGTTCTTTTCGGGGTCTTCTCCGTATACGGAACGATCAGCGGCGTGGAAATCTTCGGGGGCGTGGCCAACTTCCGGGATCTCGGACCTGCGCTCGCGGGACTGCTGGCGGGTCCCGCCGTGGGGGCGTCGGCCGGTCTTCTCGGCGGTATCTACCGTTATTCGCTGGGGGGGCTGACGGCGCTTCCCTGCGCCATCGCGCCGGTCCTGGCCGGCCTCGCCGGCGGCGTGCTGTTCCTGTTGAAGAGGGGAAGGGAAATCCGGATCGGCGAGGCGGTCCTCCTGATCGTCGCGGTGGAGCTTCTTCACGCGGCGCTGAGCCTGGTCATCTGCGGGCTTCGGCAGGAAGTCCTGGCCATCATCCGTTCGGCCCTGTTGCCCATGGTCCTGGCGAACGGCGCGGGAATGGCCGTCTTCATCTTCATGATCAACAACCTTGCCAGGGAACGCCGGACCGAGGCGGCCAAACAGCGGATCGACAGTGAACTGGGCATCGCGCGGGAGATCCAGATGAGCATGGTTCCGAAACCGCGGCCCGTCTTTCCGCTGCACCCGGGGATCGACATCCACGCCGTCCTGAAGCCGGCGAGGGAGGTTGGGGGGGACCTGTACAACTTCTTCCCGATCGGAGAAGATCGTCTGTGCCTGGCCGTCGGAGACGTGTGCGGCAAAGGGGTGCCGGCGTCCCTGTTCATGGCCATCAGCCAGAAGCTCATCAAGGCCGCATACCGGGACGGTGAGAGCCCCGGCGAACTCCTCGGCCGGTTGAACAGGGAAATCTGCGACGGCAACGACGCCATGATGTTCGTGACGCTGTTCCTGGCCTTCGTCGACGCCGGGACCGGTGAAGTCCGGTTCAGCAACGGCGGACACAATCCGCCGTACCTGATCCGGCGGGATGCGGTGGCGAGGGTCGCCGCGACGCCCGCGCCGGCCATCGGCCTCCGGGAGGATGCGTCCTACGGAAGCTCCACCCTGCGCCTCGGGAAAGGGGAAACGCTTTTCCTGTACACCGACGGCGTGACGGAAGCGATGAATGCCGCGGGGGAATTCTATGCGGAGAACCGCCTGACGGCGGTGCTGAACCGCTCCAGGGATCTGGCGCCCGAAGCGCTGTGCCGTGAAGTCCTTCGAGACATCGAGGTTTTCGTTGGACAGGGCGAACAGAGTGATGATATTACCATGCTCGCGTTGCGCCTTCTCGGGCCCGCAGAGAAAATCGGGACGTGAGGTCCGGTCCGTCGGATCTCAAGTCGACGACCGTCGTGGAAGGGCTGCAGATGGATATCTGGGAAGACAGGCAGGGAGAGATCGTCATCCTGGCGGTGCACGGCAAGCTGGACGCGGCCACGTCGCCGTTGTTCGAAGAGAGGCTGCGGCCCATGCTGGAGCGGGGAGAGCGGAACTTTCTCCTCGATTTCTCCCACCTTGATTACATCAGCAGCGCCGCACTCCGGCGCCTCCTGATGCTGGCCAAGAAGGCGAACGAGGCCGGGGGAAAGGTCGTGCTGGCCTCCCTGAAAGGCGGCATTCGGGAGATATTCGACATGGCGGGCTTCACGCAGATCTTCCCCATCCATGCCTCCCGGGAGGAGGCGCTCCGGTCTTTCTGATACGACCGCCCCGCGTCGTTTTCGCCCGGGCATGAAGAAAAACCCTTATGGCCCAGAAACCCTCAAACCTGATCTTCGGCGTGGAGGAAAGCCCCGGGTGGGGCGCGCTGATCCTGCTTTCCCTTCAGCACATCTCGGTCATGTCGATCGCCTTCATCATCCCGGTCATCATCGTGGACGCCGTCGGAGGCACCCCCGATGATGCGCGCAGCCTGATCAGTATGGCCATGCTGGCCGTGGGCATCGGCACCATCCTCCAGGGGATCAACCGCGGTCCCGTCGGCTCAGGGTATCTGTGCCCTCTCGTCAACGGTCCCGCCTTTCTTTCGGCTTCCCTCCTGGCGGGCAAGGTGGGCGGGCTTCCGCTGATTTTCGGCATGACGGCCGTCGCGGGTTTCTTCGAGGGGCTGTTTTCCAGGGTCGTGGCGCGGATGCGCGCCGTCTTCCCCGCCGAAGTCACCGGGACGATCGTCATGATGGTGGGCATCGAGATCATCCCCATCGCCGTGCAGAAGTTCCTCGGCGTCGACAAGGCCCATCCCTCCGCCGACGGAACGGCGATACTCGTTGCGGCCATCACGCTGGTGGCCATGGCGGGTTTCAACGTCTGGGGCGCCGGCAAGCTTCGCCTGTACTCCGTCCTCATGGGAATGCTCGTCGGCTACGCCGCCGCTTTCTTCACGGGCGTCCTGACGGTCCGGAACATCGAAGCCATGCTTGCCGCGCCTCTGTTCGCCCTGCCGGCCGTGGGCCGTTACGGGCTCTCGTTCAATGCGGCGCTGCTGATCCCCTTCCTCGTCGCCGTTCTCTCCTCGGCCCTCAAGACGATGGGGGACGTGACGACCTGCCAGAAGATCAACGACGCCCAGTGGAAGAGACCCGACATGATGAACATCAGCCGCGGAGTGCTGGCCTGCTCGCTGGGCAACATGCTGTCCGGTCTCTTGGGCGCTTTGGGACAGTCCGTATCATCCAGCAACATCGGCCTCTCCATCGCCACCGGGGCGACAAGCCGCCGGATCGCTTACGGCACCGGCGTCATTCTCGTGCTCCTGGCCTTTTTCCCGAGGCTCTCCTCCGTTTTCGTCATCATGCCGACGCCGATCATGGGGGCCTCCCTGATCTTCGCCGTGAGCTTCATGATCCTTGCAGGCATTTCGATCCTCATGTCGCGGATGATCGACTCCCGCAAGACCTTCGTCATCGGCATTTCCGTGATCTTCGGTCTCAGCGTGGATTTTGCGCCGGAGCTTTACCGGAATGTCCATCCCTGGGTGCAGCCCATGTTCAGTTCCTCGCTCTCCCTGTCCACCATCTGCGCCGTCGTCCTCAACCTCGTCTTCCGGATCGGGATCGCAAAATCCGCGACGCTCTCCGTGACGCCGGGAATGGAAGGGTCGGACAGGATCTACAATTTCATGGACCAGCGCGGGAGGGCCTGGGGGGCGAGGAGCGAGGTCATCTACAAGGCGACCGCCGTCATGAACGAATTCTTCGAGGCGGCCTCGGAACACGGCCTGACCCGCGGGCCGATCGAAATGACGGTGCGGTTCGACGAGTTCAACCTGGACGCGGACATCGTCTACCGCGGGAAGCCGATCGAGTTCCCCGACCTGCGGCCCGATGTCCGGGACCTCCTGGAGGACGAGCAGGCGCCGCTGCGGCTTGCCGGCTATATGATGCGCAGCATGTCCGACGGCGTGACGGCGGAGGAGTCCGGGGACACGGCCCGCCTCCACATCCATTTCGTCCACTGACTACATCTTGACGAAGTGGATGGCGTCCTCGCCGGGTGTGGCCTTCCAGATCTTTCCGCTGGTGGGTTCGATCAGCACGACCCCGTAATCCCTCGTGACGGCGAAATTCACGGCGTGGCTGGCTTCGAAGCCCCGCAGGATCACAATGCCCTTCTTGTAGAGGTTGAAGCGGGTTCCCCATGCCTCGCCGAAAGCGATCGTCGCGTTGCCGCCGTTTTCCTTCCACAGCATCTTGACATGGGCGTGCAGCTGCAGGGCGAAATCCGCGCACATGAAGAGATCCTGTTCGGGGACGATTTCGTATACCCGGGACTTGTAGACCATGTCCCGAAGCTCGGTCAGCGTGGGAAGATAGTATTTCCCGTAGGGGATGGCGATGTTGGTCGAGCCGGGCAGCGAATCGTTCAATTCCGGCCATATCCCGCGAATGACGATGACGAGTTCCTGGCGGGTTGCCACTTCGAAGGAAGGTTCGTTTCTCACGACACGGTCAGTCAGGAGGGAACAGCCGAGGAGGGAAGCGCAAAGCGCTCCCATCAGAGGATACAGGAGGCATCTGAGGAGATGGCGTTTCATAGTCCGGCACGGGCCCTTGGATTTGACGGAACAGCTTCGCGGTTCGTTCCATGTGCGGCCTCGATGTTGTTATCGGTAAACGCGGGAAAATTCTTTAAAGGAACGGAAGGCTTTTCGCCGGGCTTCCCGCCGAGGGATTTTCCCCCGTGCAAAGACGAACGGATTCCCGGCAGAACCGGCCGTCACAGCAGCAGGCGGTTGTCCTTGGAGCGCGTCTCACCCACGCTCGAGACGTAGATGGCCGGGCGGCCGAGAACCGGGCAGCGGGCCTCGCAGATGCCGCAGCCGATGCACAGCGAAAGGTCCACGTGGGGCTGGCGGACGGGAATCTCCCTGCCGTCGCGGTTCTTCACCCGGACGTCCTCCAACCAGATGGCTTTCTTCGGCGTCGGGCAGACCTCCTCGCAGACGATGCAGGGGGTCGCGGAGGCAAAGGGCAGGCAGCGGCCCTTGTCGATCATGGCCGTGCCGATCCGGACCTCCATCTTCTCGACGAGGGGAAGGTTGCGGATGGCGCCGGTGGGGCAGACCTGGCCGCAGAGGGTGCAGCGGTGCTCGCAGTAGCCGATGCGCGGAACCAGCACCGGCGACCAGATTCCCTCCAGCCCGGCCTGCAGGAACGTCGGCTGCAGCCCCCCGGTGATGCAAACCTTCATGCACTCCCCGCATTTGACGCAGCGCCTCAGGAATTCGGGCTCCGGCGTGGCGCCCGGCGGCCGGATCAGCGCCGGGTCGGCGGCGCCGGTGCGGGAAAGCGGCGTCGCCCGCAGGAGGGGGACGCCGAGAAGGCCGGCGGAGAAGGACGCGACCAGTCGCCTCCTTCCCAGATCGAGGCGTCCCGGGGGCCGGCCGGGCGCGAGGCTGAAGCGGACGGCGTCGTTCTGGCACGCGTCCTGGCAGTTGCCGCAGAGGTGGCATTCCTCGATCCGCCAGAGTTCCTTCGAACCGGGCAGCGCATCGCCGTGGCATCCGGCTTCACAGGCCCCGCATTCGTTGCATCCCTCGCTGACGGAGCGCCGGACGACGGCGCGCCTGCCGATCAGCCCGAGAAGGGCCCCGAGGGGGCAGAGGTACCTGCACCAGAAGCGCCGCTCGACGAGGTTCAGGGCGAGGACGAGGAAGAAGAGACCGCCGACAAGGCCCGCGCCGAGGTAGAGGCTTTCCTGAAAGGGCAGGACCGTTTTCTTGAGCAGCGCATAGATCGCCTCGGAAATCCCGTCCAGCAGGGGAAGCCCTGATTCATAGGCGCTGCCGAAGACGCCGGCCGTTGCGGTGGAGAGCATCGGGTAGACGGATATCGCCAGCGAACGGATAAGGAGCGAGAGCGGGTCGAAGATCCCGGCGGCCTGAAGCGTGAAGAGCGAGGACGCAAGAAGGGCGATCAGCAGGTAGTACTTGAGCCGGAAGAGACCCGGCGGCAACGCCTTCCGGCGGGCCCTCGTCTTCAGCAGTCCGGCGAGATCGTGAAAGGTGCCGAGGGGGCAGACCCAGCCGCAGAAGGCCCGTCCCAGGACGGCCGTGGCGGCGACGACGGCGAGGGCAGGCCACAGGGCGGGCGGAAGGGACCGGTTTGCGAAAAGCGTCGTCAGGAAGAGCAGCGGATCGGCGTCGAGGAAGATCTTGACGGGATAACCGAGTTCGTTGGCGCCCTTGGCTTCGGTCTGGAGGAAGAGCCACAGGAAGAGGAGCGCGAAGAGGGCCTGGGATGCGCGGCGGATGTTCTTCACCATGGGGACTCTCTCAGGGGGCCGTCATGCCTGGACCTTCTTCATCCTCAACCGGGCGAGGTCCATCGTTCCCAGCCCGGCCTCGTGGCCGAGCCGGATGAAGCCGATGTCCGCCCCCTTGATCCCGAACAGGGTCGCGCCGTACGCGTCGACGGCGACCTGATCGGCGCCGGCGATCACCGTGTCCAGCCTCTTGACGTCGGCCAGGTCGCCCCCCTGCGGCCCGTTGTCCGTCAGAATCCGCACGGCGTCGAGGACGACGAGCGACGGTTTGAGAAAGAGGGAGACGTCCACGAGGCTTTCATGGATGCGCTGGTGGATCCTGCCCCGCCAGCCGCCCATGACGCCCATCCAGTTCTTCATGCCCAGGGTCAGCGTGGAGGTGCCGTGCGTCTTGGCGATGGGGACGTTGATGATCCGGTCCGCCTCGACGACCTCCGTGTACATCGGCCAGGACTTGATCGTCCCGCCGCCGATTTTCATGTCGCGGAACTTGCGGGAATCGGGATAGACCACCTCTGCGCCGGCCGCCGTCGCGGCGTCGAGGATGCCGCTTTGCCTGTAGCATCGCCGGGCGTCGTTGACGGGGTAGTCGAGGATCTTGACCCGCTTCGCGCCGGCCTCCAGGGAAAGCCTCACGAGGGCGGCGACGACTTCGGGATTGGTGGTGGCGGCGAATTCCGGCGTGCGGTCCCAGCCGATGTTCGGCTTGACGACGACGATGTCACCGCGCGAAACGAACTTCTTCATGCCGCCGAGGGCGTCGATCGCCGCCCTCGTGACGGCCGCCGGGGACTTGCCGGAGGCGACGGCGAGATCGGCCGCTTCGGCGGCCCCGAGGTTCTGCAGAAAAGGGTCCAGGCCGGCCGGCAGCGAGAGTGCGACACCTGCGGCGAGGGATGTCTTGAGGAAATCGCGGCGATCCATAAGGCCTCTGACTGCGGAAATGTCCGGCGATTCGGTGCCGTTCTGCCTTGGACGCGAGCGGCGACGACGCCGTTGACTCGCCGGCGAAATGATTCTATCGTCCGACCACTGTTCGCGCAAGGGGTTCTTTTCCGGCGCTTCTCATTGATGCATCCGCCGTTCCATGATATGAAATTGCGGGCTCGCCTGCGGGCTGAGCAAAAAACCTGGTCTTCCGGCTGCCATTATCCGGGCTGGGAACGTGACCATGCGACGGGAGGCGCGGAACCGTTCATGAGAAAGTCGTTCCTGAATCGGGAAAAAGCCAACCGCAGCAGTATCCAATATCGGTTGATGCTCGTCGAGTTCCTGGTCGTCGTACTGCCGCTGATCGCGCTGGTGTACGTTCTCTACGACCGGCGCGTCACCTTCGAAACCTCTCATCTGTGGATCGTTGCGCTCATCCTCGTGCTGGTCCTCTGCGGCATGCTGATCCTCCGGCAGATCATCAACCGCATCCTTTCGGTCGTGGTCATGGTCCGCCCGACGGAGGCGGGGGTCGTCCAGGCGACGCTCCGGGACGACCTGTCCGAAATCCGGGAGATCGAACAGGCCTTCGGCGGCCTCGTCAACAGGCTGGAGAAGACGACCGCCGATCTGAACCGGCGATCCGCGGAATTCCTGGCGCTCAAGGAAATTGTCGATGTGGCGAAGACCAGCCTTGATCTTCACAACCTCCAGGAGCTCACGCTGGACAAGGTGATGTCCGTGACCGGCGCCCGGATCGCATCGTTCCTGACGGTGGATCCTTCCAGGAACCGATTCCGGATCGCCGCGACGCGGGGGATCGCCGCCTCGCCGCAGCAGGATATCGACCTCCCCCTGGCGGATTCGCCGGCGCGCCTCGCCGTATCGGAGAAGAAAGCCGTGATCGTCGAGGACATCGAGGCGGACCCGCGCATCGGGCGGCCCAACAATCCGCGCTACGGTTCTCCGTCCTTCATTTGCCTGCCGATCCTCGCCGGGAGCGAAGTGTCGGCGGTGATCAACCTCGCAGGAAAACCGGCCGGAGAGGTCTTCAGCGAGGACGACGAAAAAATCACGTCCATCATGCTCAGGGAAATCAAATTCGCCTTCGAGAACGCCCGCCTCCATTTGCAGATCAAGGAACAGCTCAAACAGATCGAAGAGAAGAACGCTGCGCTGCAGGAGGAAATCGAGCAGCGCCGGAAATTGGCGTCACGGCTGAACGAGTGCGAAGATCAACTGAAAGGCATGGCGTCGGACCGGGCGCCCGGACTCGCTGCGGCGACCCGCCCGGAGGGGCAAGCGGCACCGCCTGCCGGTGGTCGCACGGGAGGAGAGGGGACCCCCAAGGAACGGGGGACGATCCTCCTCGTCGACGACGAGGACGTCATTCTCAGCGTGGCCCGGGACATGCTGGAGTCGCTCGGCTACAGGGTGATGACGGCGTCCTCCGGCGGGGATGCGCTGGACGTCTATCGCCGGTGCGCCGGCGGCGTCGATCTGATCATCCTGGATGTCACGATGCCCGGAATCGGAGGCGAAACCATGAAAGGTTTCAGGGCCGTCGATCCGCAGGTCAGGGTTCTTCTGTCGAGCGGGTACGGAAGCGGCGGATTCCTTCAGGAGGGAATGAACGAGGGGGCGCTCGGCTTCATCCAGAAGCCCTTTCGCCTCGACGATCTGTCACGGCGGGTTCGGGAGATTCTGGAGGGACGGTCGAAGCCTGCAGGCTCTTTGTGATGCCGTTGCGGCGCAGGTGTGATCGGTAATGGCCGGGATCGCTGTCCAGGATGAACTGCAGGCGGCGGAGGTTCTGCTCGACCGCCTCCCGGTACAGGTCCCTGTCGATGTTCCAGCGGACCCGGAAATGGTGGATCATGTAGTTGTCGACGCCTTCCAGGTCGGCGGCAAAGCGGCGCCGGATGAACTGGTAGAAGGGGACCGTTTTCTTCAGGAGGTCGAGTTCGCTTTCGTAATCCGAAATGCCGGCCTCGACGAATTCGTAGTACAGGAACAGGAGCTTTTCCAGGTAAAGCCGGTCGGCCATCTGTCCCAGCAGGTCCGCCGTCCCCAGCATCTTGCCCAGCAGTTCCAGCTCCCGGGAGGGGAATCGCATCCCGGGAATCTTCATGGTGAACCCCGTGCAATGGAGGATGTGGTCGAAGGCGGGCAGCTCCTTTTCGAAGAGATCGTCTCCCGCGTAGTATCGTTTCATGAAGACGATGCTGCGATCGACGTGCGCCGCGGTGTATTTTGCGCCCGTTCCCAGCCGGTCGCCCGTCGTCTGGATGTAGCCGGTGTCGTGCATGAGCGCGCTGATGACGCCCAGCGCGGCCTGCTTGTCCGTGAAGCGCAGGCCGGCGACGGACGCCCCGTGAAGCAGGCGCGCCATCGCCAGGAAGACGTCAAGGGTATGGCGAAAATCGTGGTAGCGGGTGTTGCAGGCCTGATAACCCGGGTAGCGGCCGGAAAAGAGGTGTTCCATATCGGCAAAAACGCGCCTAAGATAGGCGAAGTCGAAGGACGGCCAGGTCATGGAAAGCGTTTGCACGACTTCCGACAACGCCGCCTGATGGTCGGTCATATCGACGAGGCTGTTGAGTTGAAGGGACGGTTTGTCCATGCGTGAAACCGCCGATCTCGGCTCATATGCAAAGCGCCGGACGGGCACCCGATCCCGCCGGGCGACCGCGATGTCTTCCGGAAGCGGACGCAGGGAATGGAAAGCGAGAAAAATTTGCGAAAGCTTATAGAAAGAAGACGGAAAGGTCAAGGTTTATCTGTCGGGAAGAGATAAAGAAGCCGGCAGCCTTCTCCGGGGTCCGCTTCCCCGATTCCGTACCGGTGGAAGGGCCCTGCGTCCTCCTTCGGATCTGCATGGAATGGAAAGATAAAATGCCCGAGCCGGAAGGTCTGAAAGAAGAAACTCTCGTCGATGACCGTGGAAGAATCCGTGAGCGGAGGCATCTCCGCGGAGGAAAACTGGAAGGGGAATACCTTTCGTTCTTTTCCAACGGTCAGGTGATGGTCCGGATTTCCTTCCGGCAGGGACGGAGGGAAGGCCCGGCGGTGTCCTACTACCGGGACGGGATCGTGCGCGAGCGTGGAACCTTCCGCAACGGGAAGCTCGATGGGGAATATGCCAATTTTTATGAGGACGGCAGCCCCCGCGAACGGGAAACGCGCCGCAACGGGAAGCTCGACGGGCGTTACGTATTCTTTTTTCGGAACGGCCGGATCCGCGACGAAGAGCGCTTCAAGGACGGCAAATTCGACGGTCCCTACCGCTCCTATTACAAGAACGGCCGGATCAAGGAGGAGGGGCGTTTCCTCGACGACCGGAGAGACGGGGAATATGTCGCCTATTACAGGAGCGGGAGCCTCCGGGAGCGCGCCACTTACCGGAAGGGACGTCTCGTGGGCGCCTTCGAGTCTTTTCCGGACAGGAGACCCGAATCCGGGGGGGCCGGCGCCGATGGGTCGTCGGACGGCGACGAGCAGGCGGAAGACCTGGGACGAACCGCCGACAATCTCCTCAAGAATCTCGAGAGATTCGGCAAGTCCTGACAGTGGAACACCCCGGCGCCGCCACGGTATCGTCTCGGTTCGCTCGCAACGGCAAAAAAGGGGCGATGACGAGATCCGTCGCCTTCTGCGAAGTCCACCAGGGTTCTTCCGGTGTGAGGATTCCCTCAGAGCACTCCGCTCAGGTCCGCCCTCAGCCGGTCCAGCAGGTCGTGGCGTGTCAGGTCGTGATGGATGGGGGTGACGGTGATCATGCGGTTCGCCAGGGCCGTCTCATCGGAGTCCGGATCGGTGCCGGCCTTCGACACGGCTTCCGCCGTCAGCCAGTAGTAGATCCTCTCGCGGGGGTCCACGCGTTTTTCGAAGCTCTCCCAGTGCGGCGTTCGGCTCTGTCTGACGACCCGGACGCCTTGGATTTCGTCTTCCGGGACCGCGGGCACGTTGATGTTGAGGGCCACGCCCGGCGGCAGCGGCGATCGCAGGAGAAGTGACGCCATCCGCCGGGCAAACTTCGCGGCAAAGGCGAAATCGCCCTCGCGGTGCGTATCCAGTGAAACGGCCATTGCCGGCACGCCGAGGATCGCCCCTTCCGTTGCCGCGGAGACGGTTCCGGAATACAGGACATTGATTCCCACGTTCGCGCCGAGGTTGATTCCCGATACGACGAGATCCACGGGACCGCCCGCCAGTTCGCGAATGCCGATCTTGACGCAGTCCGCGGGCGTGCCGGCCACGGCGTAACCCAGCAGCTTTCCGTTCTTCCGGGCCTTCCGCACCATCAGGGGACGAAAGAGGGTGATGGCATGCCCGACGGCGCTCTGCTCCACCTCCGGTGCCACGACGATACACTCCGCGTCCTGACTCAATTCCCTGCAGAGGGCGGCGAGTCCCCTTGCGTAGATTCCGTCGTCGTTGGTCAGCAGATATCGCACAACATCACTCCTGCCCCGGGCAGCCGGTCGGTTGCGGTGTCACCGGATCTGGACGATCTGTCCCTCCTGGACCCGCAACAGATAGAGTTCCTTGTCCGCATCCCGCGAAGGGGTGAAGGAGGTCTTTCCGGTGACGCCGGGATATCCGGTCATCCCGGCGAGGCGCCCGCGGAATTGGTCCCGCGTTTCCGCCCGGCCGTTCTCGATGATCGAGACGGCAATGGCGGCGGCGTCGAACCAGACCGCCTCCATGCCGTCGGGTTCCCTTCCGAAGGCGGCATAGAAGGAATCGGTGAAATCGTTGAGTTCGGGGTTGAATCCGCCCGCAAAGTAGTCGTCCACGAACACGGCCCCTTCCAGATGCGGGGCTCCGCCCTTCAGGAGATCGGGTGAGTTCCAGCCGCTCGTTCCAAGCAGCTGAACACCCTTGACGTCGTGGAAAGCCAGCTGCGGGGCGATCATCTGTACACGCTCGAAGCTGTCCGGGATGAACAGGGCATCGAAATCCACGGGCCGCGCGGCCGGAAGCGGTTCCGTGCGCTGATCCTTGCCGAAACCGATGCTGTGCGGAACCGGCCGTCCGGTAAGGAAGCGGATCTCGTCGCCGAAGTCCGTCTCCATCCTGTCGTAGGCTTTCACCTTGTGCATCTGTCCCCCGAGCCGCAGGACCTCGGCGCGAAACAGCCTCGCCATTTCCTGTCCGTAGGCGTCCTGGGGGTACAGGACGGCGAAGCGGCTGAGTCCGAGCTTCTGTACGGCATAGCCGGCCAGCGCACGCACCTGCATGCGGGCCGTCAGGAAGTTGCGGAAGACAAAGGGCCCGATCTCCGCGATCCCCTCCCTCGATGTCATGGCAAGGATCGGCACTTCAAGTCGCTGGGCCTCGGCTGCGGCCGTCTGGGCCTCGACGGCGCCCAGCGGGCCGATCACGCAGATCACGCCGTCCCGCTGGACGAGTCTGGCGACGGCCCGGCGGCTGGCGTCGGGGTCGCCCTCGGAGTCTTCGATGATCAGCTTCGCCTTCGCCGGCTTCCGTGGATCGAAGAGACCGGCCGCAAGGACGGCGGCATCGAGCGCTTTTTTCCCGTAGGCGGCGTATCGGCCCGATAGGGGCAGGATGCATCCGATGGCGTTTCGGTCCACGAGGACCGCCGCAGGCGGCGTCCCGGCGGGTCCATTGCCATGGTACGCGTCGGGAGAAGGCGTCGGGGCCGGCCTGTCCGCGCTCTCCAGCGGGCCGGACAGAATTAAGGCCGTCAGGCAAGAGGCGGCGGCAATCATCCGGGTGATCTGCATTTGCGGTGTTCTCTTCATGTGCACGGCAGCCGGTTTCTCAAGGATGATGGAGCCCCTATAGCATACGCCCGGGCTTCTGTGAAGCCGACCGCTCCCTGCGGCAAAAAAGAGGAGGGCCCGGCTTGCAGGCCGGGCCCTCCGATGATCCGACAGACGCGGTTACTTCACGTCTTCGAAGTCGGCGTCGACGACATCTTCATCCTTCTTGCCTGCGGATGCCTGCGCGCCCGTCCCGGCGCCCGGACCCGCCCCAGGGCCCGCCTGAGGCCCGGCCTGGCCCTGGCCCGCCGTCTTGGCGTACATGGCCTCGGCCAGCTTGTGTGATGCGGTCGTCAGCTCTTCCTGGGCGGCGCGGAGGGCGGCGACGTCTTCGCCTTCCATGGCCTTCCTGACCTTCTGGACGGCCTCCTCGATCTTCGTCTTGTCGCAGGAGTCGATCTTGTCTCCGAACTCCTTGACGTTCTTTTCCACGCTGTACACGAGGGCATCCGCCTGGTTGCGGGCCTCGATCAGTTCCCTCTTTTTCTTGTCGTCTTCGGCGTGGAGCTCCGCTTCCTTCACGAGTTTCTGGATCTCCTGCTCGGAGAGCCCGCTCGATGCGGTGATCTTGATGCTCTGCTCCTTGCCCGTTCCCAGATCCTTGGCGGAAACATGGACGATGCCGTTGGCGTCGATGTCGAAGGTCACCTCGACCTGCGGAATACCGCGGGGTGCCGGCGGAATGCCGACCAGCTCGAAACGGCCGAGCGTTCTGTTGTCGCCCGCCATCGGGCGCTCGCCCTGCAGGACGTGGATGCTCACAGCCGGCTGGTTGTCGGCCGCCGTGGAGAAGATCTGGCTCTTGCGCGTCGGGATGGTCGTGTTCTTCTCGATGAGCTTCGTCATGACGCCTCCCAGCGTTTCGATGCCCAGGGACAACGGCGTCACGTCCAGAAGCAGGACGTCCTTGACGTCGCCGGAGAGAACGCCGCCCTGAATCGCCGCACCGATCGCCACGACTTCATCGGGATTGACGCTCTTGTTGGGTTCCTTTCCGAAGAGATCCTTTACCTGCTGCTGGACGCGGGGCATGCGGGTCATGCCGCCGACCAGGATCACCTCGTCGATGTCCTTCGCAGTGAGGTTGGCGTCCTTGAGCGCCGTCTTGCAGGGCCCCACGGTCTTTTCGACCAGGTCTTCGACGAGAGACTCCAGCTTGGCGCGGGTCATCTTCATCTGCAGGTGTTTGGGACCCGAGGCATCGGCCGTGACAAAAGGCAGGTTGATGTCCGTCTCCAGCGAGCTGGAAAGCTCGATCTTCGCCTTCTCCGCCGCCTCCTTGAGGCGCTGCAGCGCCATCTTGTCCTTGCGCAGATCGATCCCCTGTTCCTTCTTGAACTCACCGGCAATGAAATCGATGACGCGCTGGTCGAAGTCCTCGCCGCCCAGATGCGTGTCGCCGTTGGTGGACTTCACTTCGAAGACCCCGTCCCCCAACTCGAGGATCGAGATGTCGAATGTCCCACCGCCCAGGTCGAAGACGGCGATCTTCTGGTCATGCTTCTTGTCGAGACCGTAGGCAAGCGCCGCCGCGGTCGGCTCGTTGATGATGCGCAGGACGTTCAGTCCCGCGATCTTCCCGGCGTCCTTCGTCGCCTGGCGCTGCGAGTCGTTGAAATAGGCGGGAACGGTGATGACCGCGTCCTTGGTCTTTTCGCCCAGGTAATCGTCGGCGGTCTGCTTCATCTTCATCAGGACCATCGAAGAGACCTCCGCCGGACTGTACTCCCGGCCGCGGATGTTTACTGACGCATCGCCGTTCTTGGCCTCCGTGATCTTATAGGGGATCACGCCCTTGTCGTACTGCACTTCCTTGCTGTGATACTTGCGGCCGATCAGCCGTTTGATCGCATAAATCGTATTTTCCGGATTGGTCACGGCCTGCCGTTTGGCGGACTGGCCCACCAGCCTCTCGCCGTTGTCCATGAATGCCACCATCGAAGGGGTCGTTCGATTTCCCTCCGCATTGGCGATGACGACCGGATCGCCGCCTTCCATAATGGCGACGCAAGAGTTGGTCGTTCCCAGGTCGATTCCGATGATTTTTGCCATGTTACCGTCCTCCTTGGTTCGATTCGGATAAGTCCGTTGCCCCGCGAATATTCTTCGACACGGAGACACGCGCCGGCCGGAGAAGCCTTCCGTTGAGGAGATATCCTTTTTCGTATTCTTCGATCACCTTGTTGTGATCGCGGTCACCCGTTTCCACCTGCAGCATCGCTTCGTGGAAGTTGGGATCGAAATCCTTGCCGAGGGCCTCGATAGGCTGCACGCCGTTTTTTTCCAGGACCTGCAGAAATTGATCCCGCAGCAGAACGAGTCCCTGGCGGAAAGCCTCGAAATCCTGGGACTTCGCGGCGTGCTGCAGGGCCCGGTCGATCGAGTCCACAAGCGGCAGGATGTCGCGCAGCAGGGTCTCGTTACCGTACTTGACGGTCTCGATTTTTTCCTTCGCCGCACGCTTCCTGTAGTTGTCCAGTTCGGCAGCGGCGCGCATGAATTTGTCGTAGTTGGCCGCCGCCTCGGCTTCTTTGGCCGCCAGCTTTTTTGTCAACTCTTCAGCAGGATCCGATGATGGCCCGTCCGCGGGCTCCGACGATTCCTGCGCAGATTCCTCTCTTTCTTCTTCCTTCTCTTCTTTCGTCATTTCACTCCGTCTGTCCCCGTCCATGCAAAGACCGATGACCCGGTGAATCCGCGGGAAGGTGCAATGGACCGTTCTGAATGTTTCTCTATTTCACGTCCGGTTTCTGAAAGAGTTTGAAGTCCACCATCTCGCAGATGACGTGCCCGACCGTGATATGAACCTCTTGGATCCTCGGGGTGCTGTTGGAGGATACGTTGAGAACAAAATCGGCGATCCGGACGACGTCGCCGCCATCTTTGCCGGTGAAGCCGACAGTCACCAGCCCCATCTTCTTTGCCGTGTCGAGGGCCTTCACGACGTTCGGCGACGTTCCGCTTGTCGACAACCCCCAGGCCACATCACCCGGCTGGCCGATCGCGCGGATCTGCTTGCTGAAGACCTCGCTGAAGCTGTAGTCATTCCCGATGCTGGTCAGCACGGACGAATCCGTGGACAGCGCAATCGCCGGAAGCGGGGGACGTTCGATCATGAAGCGGTTGACGAATTCCGCGGCCAGATGCTGAGCGTCTGCCGCCGATCCGCCGTTGCCGAAAATCAGGATCTTGTTCCCGGCCTTCAACGCTGCCGTGATCGCCTCGACTACGTTCACGATCCGGATGAGATTTTCGCTGACGAAGCTCTCCTTCAGCTGGATACTTTCCCTAAAGATTTTCAGTATATAATCTTCCATCCGATCCCAAAGCCTCAAATTCTGCGCTAAATATAGGTATCGAGGGTGGGGGTGTCAAGGCAGGCGGCCCAGGAAAAAGCCCCCCGCCTTCGCGGGGGCAGGCTTATGCAGCGTTGCGCCGTCCGTCCCGGCTCAGGCGGTGGGAGTCTTGGCGGTTCCGAAGCGCCGGCGGTCTTTCCACTCGGAGATTTTGCCGCGGTTCCACCCGCCAACGCGGCTGAAATACTGCGTGATCATCGCGATTCCGTCCACGCGGTCGGAGCCGCAGACGGGGCAGGCCTTGCAGACGCCGCGGGTCGTGGCGCCACAGGCCGCACAGGTCGTGAAGTCCGGTGAAAAGACGATGGATTTTACAGTTGTTTCCCGGAAGGCCCTCTCGACGATCCCGGCGATTTCCCCGCCTGCCGGCGGGGGTTCGCCGGTCCATATCGTCGTCGCGGCGGTTCCCTCAATAAGAGGATGCAGGCGCCCCTCCGTCCGCGCCCGCTCCAGGGGCGCCATGTCTGCGGAGACGCTCAGGTGCGTGGAATTCGTGTAGTAGACGCCGCCCCGCGCCACCCCGCGTACGAAGCGGCCGGCTGCGGGCGAGAAATGCTTCAGATCGAGCCTTGCAAACCGGTAGGCCGTCGTCTCGGCCGGCGTCTGCTCCAGGATGAGGCGAAGACCTGTCTCCCGTTCCATCCTGCGGGTCTCTTCACGGAGCCGCGTCACGAAGTCCAGGGCGAAGCGGGCCGCTTCCGGGGTTTCGTGCAGTTCCTTCCCCTTGTGACTCCTGGACAGCTCGTTGAGGCCTGCGAGGCCGATCAGGTACACCGTCCGGTCGGCGCGCAGGTAGGGGAGCCCGTCGGTGCGCATGGCAAGGAGGGAAAGCGGCCCTTCTTCACCGAGCGAAAGCAGCTTTTCCATGAAGTCCTTCTTCTGACGGTGGGCCTTGACGGCCAGCGCCAGAGCCCCGGCGGCGAGTTCGTGGAGCAGGCCTTCATCCCCGGCGGACCGGTACCCCAGGCGGGGCAGGTTGAGCGTGACGTTCTGCATGGCGGCGGAGCGCATTTTCCAGGGCTCCACATACGGCCGCTCTTCGCCCTGGGGAAAGCCCTGGCAGGGAAGGACGGCTTCCGTTCCGCGGTCGAAGGTGAAGCAGGTATTGCCCTTTTCCGCTGCGACATCGCAGATCAGGCGGAGAAAGTCGGCCGATTCGTTCGAGGCGAAGAAGGCCTCGTTCAGGTGGACGACGGGGCGGGGGAAGACGAAGGGCTTGCCCGCTCCATCCCCCTTGCGGAAGACGTGGAAGATCGCCTCTGCGAAGCGTCTCGCCTGTCCCTCGTAATCCGACCATGCCCTGCCGGTCGGCTGGCCAGCCGGGCCGATTGCCTCGACATCCCGAAGACCGGCGGGCACGTGCCAGTACAGGTGGATGTCCGTGAACATGGACTGCCCGCCCCGGGCGGAGGTCAACTGGGAGAATTCGTAGACGAGCATCTGGGCGAACTGGCGGACCTCCTTGTCGCCCATCCCGGTCAGATAGGGCGCAAAGGACAGGTTGAGGATATCCCAGGCGATCGCACCGGCGAAGTTCGCGTGCAGCGCGGCCCCGAAGCGGACCATGTGAGCGAGCAGAACCTCCGCGTGTTTGGCGGGTTTGGCGACGTTCAGGGCGTGCGGCAGGTGGAGGCCGAACTTCTTGAGATACTCGAGCGACTGGCAGCAGTTGTAAGGGCGGTCGATGAACCCCAGCCCATGCAGGTGGACGTCACCCGCGACGTGGGCCGCCGCAACGTCGGCGGAAAAAACCTCGTGGAGCGCGAACTCCCGCTTGATTCCGTCGGCCAGGACCAGGTTCGTCCCTTCTGGGCCGTGCGGGATGTTCGCATTCTCCTTGTTCTGCAGGGAGATGAGCTGCCGGACGTCGTAGAGCGGGAAGCCCAGACGGGCATGGAGACGGCTTGCTTCCTCGAGGCCGCGCTCGACGAGCTTCGCGTCCACCAGCTCGCGGACGAGCGCCGTTGTCAGGAGGCTGATGCCGGATGAGACGATCTGGCGCTCGACTTCACGGCTGATCGCTTCCGCCGTTTCGAGGTCGATCCCGGTCTCGCGCAGGAGCCCGTCGACGATCCGGCTTCGGTCCCAGCGGGAGACGTCCTCTTCGGACGTCCTCACGAAGAGTGTCATGTCGGTGGTTTCCCGGTTGATCATACGTTCGTCGCCGAGGCCCCCTCGATCTCTTCCAGCGCCCTCTCGGCGGCCGCACTGACCGGGCCGTCGGAATCGTGGTTCAGGCAGAAGACGCGCAGGTGGACGACGCGCGCGGGGATGAAGCGGTAGATCTCCCGCAGCGGCTCGGGGGAGATGACCCCCGTCGAGGGATTGAAGACGTTCACGCGCTTTTCGGACTCCGCCATCGGATTGAGCGGCCTGGGATCCTGGGTCGCCAGGTCCACGCGGAAGGGGAGATTCTTCAGGCGGGCCGGCAGCAGCGCGCGGATGCGGCGCTCGTAGTCCGCGGCGGAGGCGAGGCCGGTGCCGCGCTGGATGCGGTCGATGGAAATCTCCGTCGAAAAGGACATCTTCCACTTCACTGCGCGGCTGTGAAGCTTTTCCCATTGGCGGGCGAGGCGCTTCCGTCCCGCGTCCCGGCGGGTTTTCCAGGTATCGATTTCGCTGAAGAGGCGCCATTCGTCGATTTTCAGGTAGGCGTCGAGGTCCTTCGCGGGATCGGAAGGCAGCAGGATGTCCATCGTTTCCCGGAAGATCTCCTGCAGATGGAGGTCGAGGGCGCGCGTCGTCCGGTGAAAATACACGTTCCCGTAGAGGTTCAGCCTCGCGTTGAGGAACCGGCTGAGGGCGGAGATGCCCGCCGCGTGGAGCGTCAGTCCTTCCGGGGAGAAAAACGTGTAGAAGCGCAGGCGGGGGATATCCACCATGTCCAGCGAGAAGCCGGTCATGTAGGCGTCGCGCTGGACGTAGTCGAGGTTGTCCACGGTGTAGATGCCCGAGAAGAGCTGCCGCAGCAGCTGCAGCCAGCGCGGGCGTCTGTCCGCGCCGCGGCCGGGCATCTTGATCAGATAGGCGACGTCGCCCGGATCGATGCGCTCTCCCCGCGCGAAGGGGCCGGAGGGGCTGCGGCGGATTCCCCGCAGGACGCGGCCGAGTTTCCCGGTGATGATCCGCTGACCCAGGTCCTCGTGCGTGAGTCCGTAACGGTTGAGGAAGTGATCGTCGAAGAAATGGCCGTAGGGTCCGTGGCCGATGTCGTGCAGGAGCCCCGCGGCGCGGAGGAGACCCTCGACGAAGTTTTCCGAGGGCGCATCCGGGCACACCTCGCGGAGGCTGGGATACAGATGGCGGCCGAATTCGCCGGCGACATGCATCGTTCCCAGCGAATGCTGGAATCGCGAATGTTCGGCGGCGGGGTAGACCCACCGGGCGCTCTGGAGTTGGTAGATTCTCCGCAGGCGCTGCATCCATGGCGAGTCGATCAGGTCCTTTTCCGTGCACTCGCCGGATTGTCCCGAAACGGGAACGGTGAAGGACGCGTACTGGTGCACCGGGTCGGCGATCAGCGCCACGCCCTGGTAGACGCCCGCGAAATCCGTCGTTGTCTTTTTCATGACCGGAAGCATTACAATATTCGCCGGAAAAGCGCAAACCCCCAAGGGCGGGCTGCACCGGTGAAGGCTGCCGGCGGCGAAGACAGCCTGGGAAAAGGGCTGCGGATACTTTCCTCGGCTCAGGGCGCAAACATCGTCAGCGTCTGTTCCTGCAGACGACGTTGCCACGATGAAGGGAATGTGTTAGTTTTCGCCCACGAAGAGAAGATGCCGGCCGCTCCTGCGGCCCAGGGATTGTCAAGGAGGGTGTTTCCGCCGATGAGCGGCGAAGTCAACAAGGTCATCTATTCGATGATCGGCGTGAGCAAGCATTACGACCGCAGGGCGGTCCTCAAGGACATCTACCTGTCCTACTTCTACGGCGCGAAGATCGGCGTCCTGGGCCTCAACGGGTCCGGGAAAAGCTCGCTGCTGAGGATCCTGGCCGGCGTCGACCAGGAATACCAGGGGAAGACGATTCTGTCACCGGGCCACACCGTCGGCTTCCTGGAGCAGGAACCGCAGCTCGACGACGGGAAGACGGTCCGCGAGATCGTGGGGGAAGGCGTCAAGGAGACGGCGGATCTTCTCGACGAGTTCAATCGCATCAGCGAGAAGTTCTCCGAACCCATGTCGGACGAGGAGATGGCCAAATTGTGCGACCGCCAGGCCGCCGTCCAGGAGAAACTCGACGCGCTCGACGCATGGGATCTCGACGCCCGCCTGGAAATGGCGATGGACGCCCTGCGGTGTCCGCCCGGCGATACGCCGGTCAAGGTCCTTTCCGGCGGGGAGCGGAGGCGCGTCGCGCTCTGCCGCCTGCTCCTGCAGAAACCGGATATCCTCCTCCTCGACGAGCCCACGAACCACCTCGATGCGGAGACCGTGGCCTGGCTGGAGAGCCACCTGCAGCGCTATCCCGGGACGGTCATTGCCGTGACCCACGACCGGTATTTCCTGGACAACGTGGCGGGCTGGATTCTGGAGCTCGACCGCGGAGAGGGCATCCCCTGGAAGGGTAACTACTCCTCCTGGCTGGAACAGAAGCAGAACCGTCTGCGCGCCGAGGAAAAGACGGAGGGCGAACGCCAGAAGACGCTTCAGCGGGAACTGGAGTGGATCCGGATGTCGCCGAAGGGCCGCCATGCCAAGGCCAAGGCCCGCATCACGGCCTATGAAAATCTCCTGTCCCAGGAGAGCGAGAAACGCGAGAAGGATCTGGAGATCTTCATCCCGCCCGGACCGCGCCTCGGCGACAAGGTCATCGCCGCCGAGGGGCTCTCGAAGGGTTACGGCGATAAGATCCTCATGGAGGATGTCTCCTTTGCGCTGCCGCGCGGCGGCATCGTCGGGATCATCGGACCCAACGGCGCCGGGAAGACGACCCTCTTCCGCATGATCACGGGCCAGGAAAAACCGGACCGGGGCGTCATCGAGGTGGGTGAGACCGTGCAATTGGCCTATGTCGACCAGAGCCGGGAGGTCCTGGACCCGCAAAAAACCGTCTGGGAGATGATCTCGGGCGGCCAGGATTCGATCCAACTGGGCGCAAGGGCGGTGAATTCCCGGGCCTACGTCGCCCGCTTCAATTTCTCCGGGGCGGACCAGCAGAAGCGGATCGCTTCGCTCTCCGGCGGAGAGCGCAATAGGGTCCATCTGGCGATGATGCTCAAGGAAGGCGCCAATGTTCTCCTGCTCGACGAGCCCACGAACGACCTCGACGTCAACACGCTGCGCGCCCTCGAAGAGGCGCTGGAGAATTTCGCGGGCTGCGCCGTAATCATCAGCCATGACCGCTGGTTCCTCGACCGCGTCTGCACACACATCCTGGCCTTCGAAGGAGAGAGCCGGGTTGTCTGGTTCGACGGGAACTATTCGGAATATGAAACGGACCGCAAGGCCCGCCTTGGAAAGTCGGCGGAACAGCCCCACCGGATCAAATACCGCCAGTTGACGAGGATATGAAAAGCCGGATCCCGGGCCGATCCCCTCTGGCTGTGGCGCTCTCCTGGAGCGCGGCGGCAAGGCGCACTGTCTGGGCGCTGGCTGCAGGAGTGACGGTCCTTGGCGCTGTTGCGGGTCACGCCGCGGAAGTGCAGGTGGCGGCGGTTCCCCCCGCGGCCGCAGGCGGGCGCGAGGCATCCGTAGAAGAGATTACGTTTCGGGCCGGAAACGGCGGCCCGGAAGTCGTCTGCATCCGGTTTGACCAGCGGCTGATTCCGATCGTCTGGAGCATCGAGGGCGAGAAACCGAGAGTGGTCATCGATGCCGAACCGGTCGCAAGGGCGGCGGCGAAACTCGGCGCCATGAAGGTGAACGGCAAGCTGGTCTGGACGGTCCGGAGTTACCTCAACGGAAAGAAGAAACGTCTCCGCGTCGTCCTCGACATGAGGGCCGGCGGGGACTATTATGTGGACCGGACATTCCGGGAGGCGGACAATCTGTACTGCCTGTCGGTAACCGAACAGGTGCCGGCCGCCGAGAAGACCGGGACCAAACCGTAAGCCGCCGAGAGGCGTGCGCATCATACCGGCCCGTGGAGGAATTCATGAGGAAAATTCTTATCGCCGTCATGGTCGTTCTTTCTCTTTCCCTCACCGCTTTCGCCCTTGCCGCCGCGAAAACCTCCTTTTTCGGAGCCGCGGACCGGAACGGCGACGGGCAATTGGACCTGAAGGAATTCGAGGACACCGTGATGAAGAACTTCGAGGAGCTCGACCGCGACCGGAATGGCGGCCTCGACGCCGGGGAGATGTCCGCCATGAAGGGCAAGGACGGCGAGCGTCTTTTCACCGCCATGGACACGAACAAGGACGGGAAGGTCGACCGGGAGGAATTCCGGGCCGAGGCCGTCAAGCGCTTCAAGTTCTGCGATCGAGATCGGAATGGCTTCGTCAGCGTGCCGGAGTATCGGAACCGGAACGCTTCGGTCCTGATGGGGCCTCTCATGACGATCTATTACTGAGACGAAGAAGCGGGGAAACTGTCGCGAAGAGGAGGGAGGACCTTATGGAAGAAACGGTTGACAGCTACTGGCAGAAGCATCTTGCGGAATTGAAGGAAACGCTGACGGCGAACAACTTCGAAGTCTTCGTGGCCGCCGACGCGAAAGAGGCGGGGAAGATCGTCCTGGAGGAGATCCTGCCCGCGCTTGCCCCCAGGAGTGTCGCGTGGGGTGGCTCGACCACATTCACGGCGACGGGCCTTTACGAGATCCTGAAGGACCGCAAGGACCTCAGGGTGGTGGATCAGTACCAGAAGAACCTCACGCCCGAGCAGAACATCGAGATCCGGCGCCAGGAACTCCTGGTGGATCTGTTCTTCACCGGCGCGAACGCCGTGACGGAGGACGGCCAGCTCGTGAATCTCGACGGCACCGGAAACCGCGTCGCGGCCCTCACCTTCGGGCCGAAAAACGTGATCGTGCTCGTCGGCCGCAACAAGGTGACGCCGGACCTGGAAGCGGCGATGGTGCGCGTCAAGAACTTCGCCGCGCCGGCCAATGCGATCCGTCTCCAGAAGCAGACGCCCTGCGCCAAGACCGCCTACTGCGAGGAGTGCAGCGGCCCGGGCCGGATCTGCAACACCTGGACGATCACCGAGAAATCGAACCCCAAGGGGCGAATCAAGGTGATCCTCATCAACCAGGATCTGGGGCTCTAGGAAGGCGGGCAGCCAAAGCAAAGAAGCGGGAGGGGCGGAACCCCTCCCGCTTCTTTTTCGACCGTCATCGAAGGGATTATTTCTGCGTCCCGTTCGCCTTGAGGATCATGCGGCAGTCGGCCACGGTAGCCCCCTTCCCCTCGGGATGGACGAGGAGGGGGTTGATGTCCAGCTCGGCGATCTCCGGATGGTCGACGACGAGATTGGACAGGCGGATCAGGAGTTTCTCCACCTCCTCGACGTCCGCCTTGGGCCTCCCGCGGAATCCCGTGAACAGCTTGTATCCCTTGATGGCCCGGATCATCCGCCCGGCGTCGTTGCGGCATAGAGGGGCGAGGCCGAAGATCACGTCTTTGAAGAGTTCGACGAAGATGCCTCCCAGTCCGAACATGATGAGCGGGCCGAGCGTCGTGCGGTTCATGCCCAGGATGACCTCCTCACCTGAAGGCGCCATCTTCTGAACAAGCACCCCTTCGAGGGTGGCCTTGGGATCGTACTTCTTCGCGTTGTCCATGATCTTGCGGAATGCCGCCTTCGCTTCCTCTTCGGTCTTTACCCCCACCACCACGCCGCCCGCATCGGATTTGTGCAGGATCTGCGGGGATACGATCTTCATGACGACCGGGAATCCCATCCCGCCGGCGATTTTCGCGGCTTCCGTTTCGCTCTTCGCCAGTTCCGTGGGGAGGACGTTGAAACCGTAGGCCTTCAACAGCTTCAGACCGTCCAGCTCGCCGAGCCTTGTCCTGCCCGCCGCGATGCACTCGGCGATCAATGCCGCCGCACGTTCCTTGTCCTGCTTGAACTTGAATTCGGGCAGCCGCTCGCGATTCACCCACTTGGAGAACTTGTACAGGGCTGCAAAGGACTTGGCGGCGTTCTCCGGAAATTTGTACACGGGGTAGCCGTTGGTCTGGAGGTATTTCACGCCGGCGGAGACGTCGACGATCCCCATGAAGCTGCAGAGGATCGGTTTGGGAGAACGCCGTGCCACGCGGACGACGGCCTCGGCGGTTCCCAGGGCGTTGGTCATCGACTGCGGCGTCAGGATCACCAGGGCGCCGTCCACCCCTTCATCCTTGATGACCGCCTGCAGCGCGCTCTCGTAACGGTCCGACGGTGCGTCGCCGATCACGTCCACGGGATTGTGGAGATTGGCGGTCGCGGGCAGGCTGTTTGAGAGCTCTGCGATCGTTTCCTTCTGAAACGTCGCCAGGGTCAGGTCGGAGGAAATCGTCATGTCCGTCGCAAGGATGCCCGGTCCCCCGGCATTGGTGATGATCGCCACGCGGTTGCCGTTGGGGAGCTTTCGCCTGGTCTTCCCGAGTTTGCTTTCGTGCTTGTAGGTGAATGCATTCGCGTAGTCGAACAACTCGTCGATGGAATCGGCCCGGATGATGCCGGCCTGGCGGAAGATGGCCTCGTAGACCGCCTCCGAACCCGCCAGGGCCCCCGTGTGCGAGGCGGCGGCGCGCGCTCCGGCGCTGGTCCGTCCCGATTTGATGACCAGCACCGGCGTCGGCCGGTTGCCGGATGTGATCTCCTTGACGGTGTCGACGAACTCGATTCCCTTGCGCAGTTCTTCTACGTACATGACGATGACCGCTGTTTCCGGGTCGTCATGGAGATAGCGGAGCAGGTCGAGCTCGTCCACGTCCGCCTTGTTGCCGATCGAGATGAACTTGGAGAAACCGAAGTCGCGGTCGGCGGCGAAATCGAGGACGGCCGCGCAGAGGGCACCGCTCTGGGAGATGAAGGAGATGTTTCCGCAGGCGGGCATACGCTGCGAAAAGCTTGCGTTCATGCTCACGCCGGGCAGGGGGTTGATGACGCCGAGGCAGTTGGGCCCGACGACGCGGACGCCCGCCTCGCGGCACATGGCGATCATGCGGTTTTCGATCTCCAGGCCTTCCTTGCCGACTTCGCGGAAACCGGCGGAGACGACGATGATCCCTTTCACTCCCTTGGCGATCGAATCCTCCACCGCGGTGAGGGCGGCCTTCGGGGGTACGATGATGATGGACAAATCGATCTTGTCGGGAATCTCCTTGACGTCGGCAAACGTCTTGACGCTGAGGACGGATTTCGCCTTCGGGTTGACGGGATAAATCGTTCCCTTGTAGCCGCCCTTGAGGATGTTGGCGAAGATATCGTGTCCGACCTTCCCGGGCGTATTGGAAGCGCCGATGACCGCGATGGACGATGGTGAAAAAATGGCATCTAGTGAATTCATGTCTTGTTCCCTTTCCTATTAGGATATTTCAAAAAAACGCCCTCACGAACCCGCCTGTGTACGCGGACTCGGAGGGCTTCCTCTCTCTTGGCGGAGCCCATTATCCTGCAAGGTCGTGCGCCTGTCAAGAGGAAAGGCACCGGAGAAGGTCCCGGGAAGCCTCAACGGCGCGCGACAGGCATCCGGAGGGACGATTCGAGGTGAGCGGACTCTGCGACATCCATGGAACGGACCCGCGAGACGCGGCAAGGCACTGTTCCTCAATGCCGTGCGGGGTCCCGGAACGGCGGGACGTCGTCATCCGCTTCAAGACTGTTCGGGAGAAAAAAGACTTGATATCGATCGTGATAGCGGATTACTTTACTTCATAAAAGTAGTTCCGTTGAATGGAGACAAGGTAAAGGCAGAGAAAGGAGCCCGCCATGAAGATCAGCGCCCGCAATGTTTTGAAGGGGAAGGTCAGCAAGGTGACCGACGGAGCGGTGAACACGGAAGTGATTCTGGACTTGGACGGAGGAGGCCAGGTTGTCTCGATGATCTCCAAAGAGTCGGCCGGCAAGCTTGGCCTGAAGAAAGGCGCAGTCGCCTACGCGGTGATCAAGGCCTCCAATGTGATGATCGCCGTCGATTGAAAAACGGACCGCGTTCGGATTCCAAGAATTGAAAGGCTTTGCTCTCGGGTCTGGGGCTGTAGTCTGCCTTCCGTTCCGGTCGGCGGAATGGAAGGAATGCGCGGCGTCTCCGCACCCGGAAACGGAACCGCTCGCCTCCGGATTTCCCCGTCCTTCCTGACGATCCACCCTCGGTATTCGTTTTCCCTCTTCCCTGTGTTTCGATGGAGGGTACCGCACCGGAATCAAGGAGTACGTACCGTAGTATGTCATTAATGACATAATATTTCTTGACAGGTTCGATCACCGTCGGATAAATGCGGGAAAAAAAGCGGGATGGGATGCCATGAGGGGCATGCGCGAGCGGATGCTGCACAAGACGATGGACGAGGTTCTGGAGAAGAAGCCGTACTGCGGGAGCATCCTGAATTCTTTCCGGCCGGTGCTCGTTGCGCGAAGCCGTCTGATCGGCGAACTGAAGCTGGACCGCGTTGAGGCGCGACCGGACGACCGGGAACGCCTTAACGGCATTCCCCTGATACGCCGGCAACCGCTCTTCTTCGAAAGCGACCCGTGGAGAAGCATTGCCTGCTCCCTGATTCCCGCCATGCAGGAAGGTTTCCCCGACCTCGGTCTCGAGCTCGAAAAGATCAAGGTCGATATCCTGGGCGGCAGGATCCGTCTGTTCGGGTATTTCCGTCTGTTCCCCGATGTCAGGGAGGAAACCGTGGCCGAGTGGGCGGCGCAGTGCGGCGTCCGCGCGGAGACGGTCCAGTTCCTGCTGCTCAACATCGCCAGGATCGTTCTCGCGATCCGGGCGAAAAACATTGCGCCGATTCTGCGCGGTATGCGATGGGACAGGGGATACTGCCCCGTCTGCGGCGGCCTTCCCATGCTGTCGATTCTCCGGGACAAGGGCCGGCGCTGGCTTCACTGTTCCCTGTGCGGCAGCGAATGGCGGTTCCCCAGGGTCGTCTGCCCCTTTTGCGGACACGAGAGTCCGTCGGGGATGAATTTCTTCTTTCTTCAAGACAGGCAGGACGAATCCGCGTTCGCCTGCGAGGCATGCAAGCGTTATCTCATCAGCGTGAGCCGGAGCGCCGAACTGTCCGATGTCGATCCGGATATCACGGCGATTTCGCTGCTCCATCTGGATCTGATGATGCAGCAGAGGACCTTCCGCCCTGTCGCCGAATGCGGATGGAACGTCCTGTAGTGCGCCGTCTTCCTGTTCCACTCAGAGGCCGCCGGAGGGGGAGAGGGGCGGCATCGAAAACTCCTGCTAAAAATAGCATAAGTAGAAATATTCATTGACAATTTGTCGATATGGCATTAGTTGTGCCGCATTTGGCATAAACCATAAATGACATAATCAAGGAGGCGTTTATGGAGATCACCAGGAGGGGGTTTCTGACCCTGTCCGGCACGATAGGGTCGGGGATCGCCCTGTCGACGCTCGGACTGGATCTGAGTCCTTTGAAGGCCCATGCAGCGGACATCACCAAGATGGACAGACTGCGGGCGGCGAGGCAGGTCACAAGCGTCTGCTGTTACTGCTCCGTGGGCTGCGGGGTCGTCTGCAGTGTCGACCGGAACACTGGGAAGGTCTTCAACCTGGAGGGGGACGGCGATCATCCCATCAACGAAGGGTCGCTGTGTGCCAAAGGCGCAGGGCTCTTCGATCTGACGGAGGCGAACAAGTACCGCCTCCAGAAGGTCCTTTACCGGGGACCCGGCGGAACGGATTGGGAGGAAAAGAGCTGGGACTGGGCCCTGCCCAGGATCGCCCGGCTGGTGAAGGACGCCCGGGACAAGGGCTTTGTGAGGAGAAACGCGAAGGGCGAGCTCGTGAACCGCGCGGAGACGATCGCGCATCTGGGCAGCTCCAATGTGGACAACGAAGAGTGCTGGCTCATGACTGCGAAGGCCAGGGCGCTCGGCATGGTCTATATCGACCACCAGGCCAGGGTTTGACACAGTCCGTCGGTAGCGGCTCTGGGAGAGTCGTTCGGACGCGGTTCCATGACGAACCACTATATCGATCTGAAGAACAGCGACTGCATCCTGATCATGGGAAGCAACGCTGCGGAGCACCATCCCATTGCCTTCAAGTGGATCCTGCGCGCCAAGGACCGCGGCGCCAAGGTCATTCATGTCGATCCCCGTTACACCCGCACGTCCGCACGGTGCGATTACCACGTGCCCCTTCGCTCCGGAACGGACATCGCGTTTCTGGGCGGCATGATCCACCATATCCTGGAGAACAGGAAATACTTCAAAGACTACGTCCTGAACTATACCAACGCCTCCTTCATCGTGGGCGAGGGGTTTTCGTTCAAGGACGGTCTTTTCTCCGGGTACGACAAGAAGAGCCGCAACTACGACAAGGCGACGTGGGTTCTCGAAAAGGATGCGAACGGGATCCCCAGGCGGGACATGACGCTGGCCCATCCCCGCTGCGTGTTCCAAATGCTGAAGAAACACTACTCCCGTTACACGCTCGACAAGGTCTCCAGCATCACCGGCGTCTCGAAGGAAAATCTTCTCAAGGTCTACGCGGAATACAGCGCCACGGGGGCCCCGGACAAGGCGGGAACGGAGTGCTACGCCCTGGGTTGGACGCACCACACGACCGGCAGCCAGATCATCCGCACCATGTCGATCATTCAGCTGCTCCTCGGCAACATGGGAATCGCCGGCGGAGGCGTCAACGCCCTGCGCGGCGAGCCGAATGTCCAGGGATCGACCGACCACGCGATCCTCTACAACATCCTGCCCGGCTACCTGAAGATGCCGGCCGCGTCGCTCGACACGCTCGACAAGTACCTGAAGAAGAACACGCCGGAAACGAAGGATCCGCAGTCGGCGAATTACTACCAGAACTACCCGAAATTCTTCATCAGCCTCCTGAAGTCCTTCTGGGGCGACAAGGCGACGGCCGAAAACGGGTTCGGTTATTCGTGGCTGCCCAAGCTCGACGACGGCCAGCATTATTCGCTGATGCACCTCTTCGACCGGATGTATGCCGGAAAGATCAAGGGGCTCTTCGCGGTGGGAACGGACCCGGCCGTGAGTGCTCCGAACACGACGAAGGTCCGCAAGGCGCTGGAGAAACTCGACTGGCTCGTGGGCGAGAATATCTTCGACAACGAGACATACTCCTTCTGGAAGGAGCCCGGCGTCGACCCGAAGCAGATCAAGACGGAGGTCTTCCTGCTCCCCGCGTCCGCTTCCATGGAGAAGGAGGGAAGCCAGAGCAACAGCGGCCGGTGGGTGCAGTGGAAATACAAGGCGGCCGAGGCCCCCGGCGACGCGATTCCCGTGGGCGAGATCACGATCCGGATCATGGAGGAGATCAGGAAGCTCTATGAGAAGGAGGGCGGCCCCAATGCCGAGGCCATCGTGAACCTCAAGTGGGACTATACGGATTTCCGGGGAAGATACGACGCCCTGAAAGTGGCCAAACAGATCAACGGCTATTTCCTCAAGGATACGGTGATCGACGACGGCACGAAGAAAACGGAATTCCGCAAGGGGCAACTCGTCCCGACATTCGGCATGCTCCAGGCCGACGGCGCAACGTGCAGCGGCAACTGGATCATGGCCGGCAGCTTCGGCGCCGACGGCGAGAACAAGATGGCGAAAAGGGGCAAGGAAGACCCGACGGGTCTGGGCCTCTATCCCAACTGGTCCTATGCCTGGCCGGTCAACCGCCGGATCATCTACAACCGCGCGTCCTGCGATCTGAACGGCAGGCCCTACAACCCCAAGCGCAGGCTCCTGGAGTGGACGGGCGACCGATGGGTGGGGGACGTTCCCGACGGCCCCTGGCCTCCGCAGGCGGACAAGGCCAAGGGCAAATATCCCTTCATCATGAAGCCCGACGGCCTGGGCGCCCTGTTCGGGCCCGGCATGGCCGAAGGCCCCTTCCCCGAGCACTACGAACCCCTCGAGGGGCCGCTGGCGAAGAATCCCCTGTCGGGCCAGTTGATCAACCCGGTGGTCCAGATCTTCAAGAGCGACCTGGACAAGGTCGCCAACGCAAGCGCCGAGTTCCCCTACGTCTGCACGACGTACTCGTGCACCGAGCACTGGTGCTCCGGGGCGCTGACGCGCTGGCAGTTGTGGCTTCTGGAGATGCAGCCGGAACTCTACGTCGAAATCGGCGAGGCGCTTGCCAGGGAGAAGGGGGTCCGCAACGGCGAGCGCGTGAAGGTGTCTTCCGCGCGCGGCGAGGTGGCGTGCGTTGCAATGGTGACGAAGCGTTTCCGCCCCTTCACGATCGAGGGCAAGACGGTCCACCAGGTCGGTCTGCCCTTCAATTACGGGTGGCTTTTCCCCAAGGACGGCGGTGACAGCACGAACTTCCTTACACCTACCGTCGGCGATGCGAACACTTTCTGCCCCGAGTACAAGGCGTTCATGGTCAATGTAAAGAAGATTTAGACGGACGGCTGAAAAACGCCCGTCTGCGACGATCGCTGAAATCATTTCAGGAGGCTGAACGATGAAGTTCATGGAGGTCGTGAAGCTCATTGATACGACGAGATGTACCGCATGCCGCGGCTGCCAGGTTGCCTGCAAGCAATGGAACGAGCAGCCGGGCAGGCGGACACGCAATTTCGGCAGCTACCAGAACCCCCCCGACCTGCAGTCGAACACCTGGACGCTGATCCGTTTTCAGGAGTACGTCGATGCCGGGGGAACATTGAAGTGGCTCTTCCGCAAGGACGGCTGCATGCATTGCACGGACGCGGCCTGCGTGAAGGTGTGTCCCAGCGGCGCCCTCTATCGGACGCCTTACGGGACCGTGGGCTTGAAAGCCAATCTCTGCATCGGCTGCAAGGAGTGCATTGCCGCCTGTCCTTTCGACATCCCGCGGTACGACCGCGCGACGGACAAGATCCTCAAGTGCGACCTCTGCCTGACCCGCCTGCAGGCCGATCAACTGCCGGCCTGCGTGAAATCCTGCCCGACGGGCGCGCTGACGCTCGGCGCCAAGGACGAGATGATCAGGAAGGCCTACGCCCGCGCAAAGGAACTGGGCGGCGACGCCAACGTCTACGGCGACAAGTTCGTGGGCGGGACGCACGTGATCTATGTGCTGGGCGAGAAACCCGCCGTATACGATGAACTTCCCCAGAATCCGACGGTGCCCCTGTCGATCATCGTCTGGAAGGATCTTCTGAAGCCGTTGAGCCTGATCGCGGCGGGCGGCGTACTGGCGGGTTCGTTTCTGCACTACATCACGCACGGGCCGAAAGCGCCGGACGACGACGTGCAGGACGGCGATGCCGGGAAGGGAGGGAAATGACCATGAAGAAGGGTCTCATTCAAGTCACGGACGCCTTTGAGAGGGTTGTCCACTGGAGCCTGGCGGTTTCCTGCCTGATCCTGTGCATCACGGGCCTGGGGATGATGTTCCATTCGTTCAATTTCGTGGGAACGCTGATGGGCGGTTTGAAATCGCTGAAATACGTTCACAACTTTGCGGGCCTTTTCTTCATCGCGGCCCTGTTCTTCACGATCCGGATGTGGTGGCGGGAGGCGGGGGTGTTTTCGATGCCGGAGGACCTGCAGTGGATGATGTGCGCCGGGGGATACCTGTGGCACGTGGAGAAGGTTCCTGAGGTGGGGAAATACAATCCGGGTCAGAAGATGTTCTTTCTGGCGGTGGCGGTGTTCGGGGCGGTGATGGTGGCGACGGGTCTCATCATGTGGTTTCCGCTGGAGTTGCCGGTGGAGTTGGTTCGGTGGATGTATCCTTTGCACGCCTTGGGGTTCGTGGTGATCTTCGCCTTTTTCTTCGTGCATTTGTATTTAGGGACGATCGGTTCTCCGGGCTCTGCGCCGGCGATGTTCAGCGGTTGGGTGACGCGGGCGTGGCTGATGAAGCAGCACCCGAAGTGGCTCAAGGAGATGGAGCACGA
>Ga0116159_1000897_pt1 | contig 33621 bp, 17 predicted proteins | sample AD_JPNAS1_MetaG_FD_89878 | JGI IMG/M metagenome (GOLD analysis project Ga0116159, IMG submission 89878) | Active sludge microbial communities of municipal wastewater-treating anaerobic digesters from Japan - AD_JPNAS1_MetaG | ecosystem: Engineered > Bioreactor > Anaerobic > Digestate | place...
CGTGGACCGCAAAGGTTACGAGGAGGCGTTCAAAAAGCATCAGGAACTCTCCAAGCAGGGCGACGCCACCTTCAAGGGAGGGCTGGCCGACAACACGGTCGCCACCACGCGCCTGCACACCGCCACCCACCTGTTGCACAAGGCGTTGCAGATGGTGCTCGGCCCGCACGTCCAGCAGAAGGGCTCCAACATCACGCCCGAGCGCCTGCGCTTCGACTTCTCACACCCCGAAAAGATGACGCCCGGGCAGATCAAGCAGGTGGAGGAGATCGTCAACGACGTGATCCAGCGCAATCTGCCGGTCACAATGGAGACCATGACCATTGAAGAGGCCAAGGCCAAGGGCGCGACCGCCCTGTTCACCGCCAAATACGGCGAGCAGGTCAAGGTCTACGCCACCGGCGATTTCTCGATGGAGGTCTGCGGCGGTCCGCACGCCGCCGCCACCGGCGAGTTGGGCGGCTTCAAGATCAAGAAGGAAGAGTCTTCCTCGGCAGGCGTGCGCCGCATCAAGGCCGTGATCACCGCCAAAGATTAACGCGGACGAATCCAATCGCTCACTCGTACCGTTTGACCAGACAGATCCGCGCGCGGTCGGGATTTTCGCATGTGAAAACCACGCGGTTCGGACCACCGTTCAGCCGGGGCAACGGCGTATCGAGCGTACCTTGCGACAGCGTCGCGCGGTTCGCGTCCAGCACCGACCAGTTTCGTCCGTCGCGGCACAACAGGCGTTGCCCCGCTTGGAGCGTGACCGGAAAACTCCAGGTCTTGCCCTGCGCAAGGATCGCGGGGGACGCCATTCCGCCAGAGAACTCGACGCCCAGTCTCGCTTTTTCACCGGGCCGCACAGCCACTTCCCACTCGGCGCGGGTCACGTCATTTGAGGCGAGCACCAGGCGCGGCATCTCATATTCATGCTTCAGATGTTTCCAGTCGATCGCGCGTCGCCTGCGGGATGCGCCGAATGCCTCGCCGAACGTGGTGACCGTGATTTCCGCTCGTCCGCCCGTGTAGGTGAACGCATTGTCGCCGGCCCGTAAAACCGGTCGTCCCCTTGCGTCGCACATCGCGCGCGCCAGTGGCTCGCCCCGCTCGCTGTAGTGCGTGAAGAGGCCGTCCGGTTCCAACTCGGCGAATTCGCCGGAGGCCAGCGTGAACGGCACCGTCAGACCTTGTCCGTTCACGGTCACCACCGGCCGCTTCATGTCGACCGACCGCACCGGCAGGGCTTCCACCGGACTTACGGTGACCTCAACATGTGCGCCCGCTGGCAGGGCATTGAGATACAGGCTGACCTGTGAGAGGTGGGCCATGTCGAGGTTCGTGCGGAAGAGCGCATGCGACCCCGCCTTCCGGTACGGCCAGACGTGTTCGTCCATACGCGCGGTGTCGCGCTCGCGCGTCAACAGCGTGACATACCGCCAGCCCGTGAAGTCCAGCGTGACATAATGGTCGGACAGGCCGCCCATGAACTCGCGCGGGCAACCGACCTGGAGGTTGAGCAACGCACCCGAACCGTCACCCTTCACCCACATGCCGAAGGCACCGGTGCCGCTCAAATTGCGGTACGGCGCGGGGAAGGTGAGCACCGCGCGAGCCCACGCGCCGGTGGATGTCGTGCCGCGGTTCTCCGCCCGCAGCCGCAGATGGCGGTTGCCGCCGCGCGTTTCCTCAGATACTTCTGACACATTCAGGCGCACGGCCGCAGAGGCGGTCGATACCGCGAACGCCGCAAAATCATTCGTCCCGACCAGCGACTTGCCCGCCGGAGGGGTTGCTGCCGGCGCGGCGTCGTACAGAGCCTCCACGCGCAGACAGAGCGGTTGTTGCGCATGGGGATGGGTGACCCGCCAGGCGGCGGAACCGTCATCCGGTCCGGTGACCCGGTGTGTGCGCATCGTGACCGGCGTGAACTGCCATATGCCATCGCGCGTCTGCCGCAGCCGGAATTCCGCACCCGGCACAATCAGGCGCGCCACGGTCTGCGTGTCAAAATAGCGCGCCAGACGCAGATGCTCGTACCAGCCCAGCAGCGTGAACTGTCGTTCCAGATGATACGGGAGGATCGCTTGATTGACATTTACCCCCTGAATCGACATGGCGGCGTCGAGTCCCAGATTCTTGCCAGCGAAATACTCCATCTCGTCGAGATGGTGCCCGCGCGCGAAGGGGGTCGCCATGCGCGGTGCCCACCAGCCCATCTGCGGGGCGAGCAGATCCGAAGCGCGGTAACGCGCGCACACCGCAACGTGATCGTCATGGAACCGCTTCGGTGCCCAGACCGGATGGTCCCAAGCCCCGAGACGCGAATGGAACCACCAGTTATGCGCACCGTGGCAACTCGCCTCGATCAGCGGATTCCCCTCCAGCCGACGCATGATCTTGTGGCGCATGGCATCGATACCGTATCGGCTCATCATCCCCTCGGAGCCGTCGAAATAGAGCTGATCCAGTTTGCAGGTGTTGAAGACGTGCGCGATACGATCCGCCAACTCGTCCGCCAGCGGCGAATCAGGTTGCGGATAGAAAGCGTTGTAACGCTGCTGCAGATAATCAGCCTGTGCGCCTGCGGCATGGGCTGCGGGGCGGGTCTTGAACGCGCCCCGGGTACAGTCACGGAAAGCGTAGGGCGGTTCGCGTGTGATGGCGGCGTATTGGATGATCTCGCTGCCGATCCGGATCGCGTTACCGTTGCCGGAGTAAGTGAAGACCACATCGTGACGCGCCGATGGGGGTTCGTTGACATAGAGCACCGTATCCGTCGGCGAGACGCTACGGGCCAGCGTGTACGTGTCGAACGGGATCAGGTGCGGACTCGCCTCGGGCGTGATCCACGCGTCACGCGTGTCGATGCAGGCGGTGAGCGTGTGGATTCCCGCGCGCAATCCTGCGGCATGGATCCGCTCCACCGTGTCCCGCATATCGTCCAGCCCGCGCGGATAATATTGGGTGCGCACCGCATAGTGGCCCAGCGTTTGCCACCAGCCGTGGAGGTGCAGGGTGGAAAAACCGCCGCGTCGCGCGACCTCGATCCAGTCATCGGTGGCGGCATGCGCGAGATTGGCGAACAGGTAGGATCCGCGTGTGGCCTCTGCCTCCAGCGACCACGGGCCGCTGTTTTCCGACATCGGCACTCCGGCGTGGCGGGCCATGGCGCGCAGGCTGGTCGTCAGGGTATCGCGCGGCCCGGCCGCCAGCCCGGCGCGCCAACCGGAGGGACCCGGCGGTACGGCGGCGGAGACACGCAGGACGTCCCCGGCGATCCGCATCTCCACCGGCAGGTCATAGCCGCGCAGACAGACCCCGTCTTCATCATCCGAGAGCAGGTTGGCCATGCCGCCCCGGTAACGGGTGGGACGGACCGGCAGTTCGCAAAAGACGAGTTCCGTCGCGTCGGTCAGCGAATGCGTACGCAGGGTGAAGTTAAAGAACTCGCGGTGCGCATCAATCGCGACGACCGCCGAACCGGCGTGGGTCGCGAACCCGAAAGTCAAGGCGTCACCCTGACGCGTTACGGAACGCGCCGTGATTCGCTGTCCGTTCCGCAAGCGGGCCGAAACCAGCGGTGTGGGACGAACCAGCAGCTCGCGGCCGCTTGCGCGATTGCGCAACGAGGTGACCCGGCCCCGGGCGTTCAGGGTCAGTTCCGCGTGCCGTGTCCGGAAACGCGCGAACGGCGGTTCGGGCGCACGTTCCCGTTCCGTAGCCGGTTTCCAAGCCGCGTCGGCGCGGTCGGAGGGGTTGGCCAGCGCCGTGATCTCGGAGGGTGTCAGGGCCCGGCCATAGATCCGCAGATCGTCGATCAGCCCGTTATGGCAAACCGCGCCGGACCAGCCGCCGAGACGCAGCGCGTCCGCTTCCACGGCATGGTCCCAACGCGTGCGCGCCACGGGTTTGCCGCCGACATACGATGTGAGGTGCGGACGGTCGAACGTGACGCACAGGTGCGTCCAGCGGCGTTGCGGCAGGTCCGAGAGCAGATTCACGGAACTCTCGTTCCAGGCATGGCCCGGCGTTCCGGCGCGATGGCCCGGCCGTCCCAGCCGGAAGGAGCAGGTCTGGTCCGAAACGAAAAGCAGCATGCCGCCGGGGCTCCAGGTGTGCGAACTCAGCAGACAGGGATAGCGGCGCGGCGCGGGATCCTCCCAAACGGCCCAGAGCGCGAGGGTGAACCGTTCCGCGCCGTTGAGTCCGGGTACGGGAGGCAGTTCGGCCAGCGCGTTGGTTCCATTGAACCGCAGTGCCGTGCCGAAGCTTCCGGTGACCCACTGCACGCCCGAAAGTTCCGCCTCCAGACGGTTAGGCGAACGATCCTCCGTAAAAGCGCCGCCCCCCTCATCGCAAGGCAACCAGAGCAACAGATCCGAAGCCAGCGGTGCGGCCCGCACCAACAGTGCGAGGCCGACCCCTCCTAACACGAGCGGTAATCGGGATCTCATCTCTTTCCCTTAGACGGCAACGGTCACGCGACGGTGATCGGCTGCTCCGAGGCCCAGAGGCCGTGGATATTGCAGTAGGCCGTGGCGTATAGCGTGCCGGAGACGGCGAACTCCGCGCTGATCGAGACCGTGCTGCAGGTGCGGGCAGGTCCTTTGTCGGGCCCCTCGACTCCGGCGGCGTGCGCACTGAACTCGCAGCGGGCGATCTCGATTGAGGTTTTGGCCCCGGCGGGCACGTAATGCAGGGCGATCCAGACAATATGGTGGTTGGTCGTGTTCGGATGGGCCGTCTCTTTGCCGACGGAGATCGTGATGGCGAGCGGCTTACCGGCCTGGACCGTGTCGGCGCATTCGATGACCGGAACGTGTTTCTCGTTCTTCCAGTCGGCACTCTTGACGAATTCGGATAGCATGATGGACTCCTTTCGGTTGGTTTGGGATGTGAGCGTGTCAGTTGTTCTGTAAACGCCGGAAACGCAGCAATGCTTCGAGGTAGTAGTAATCCGCATAATTCAGCGGTACGTCGATCTCTTTGTTGCCGGGTAGGTGGCCGACGCCGTGCATCAGGAGGAAGTGGCCGTTCTCCCCGACGGGCGCGCGATAGGCGGGGGAACTGAGCGCAAGCAGTTGCCGCACAGCGGTGTCGCGGTAGCGGACGGCCTTGGGCGCTTCGGCGAAAGTCGCGAGTTCGAGCAGCGCACTGGCCATGATGGCTGCAGCCGAGGCGTCGCGCGGTTCGTTCGGGATACCCGCCGCCTCGTAATCCCAGTAGGGGATGGCGTCCGCGGGCAGGTTACGGTGGCCGATCAAAAAGTCCGCCAGGCTGACGGCCCGCGTAAGGTAGGCGGGGGTGCCGGTTTCACGGAACATCAGCGTGAATCCGTAGAGGCCCCACGACTGGCCGCGTGCCCACGGGCCGTCGGCCGAAGCGCCCTGCCCGGCATAATAGCCGAAGATCTTACCGGTGGCGGGATTGTAATCCACGATGTGGTAAGCGCTGCCGTCCGGCCGGAAGTGGCGCCGGTTGGTCTGATCCGCGTGGCTGACGGCGATCTCGCGGAAACGCGGCTCCCCGCTTTGTTTCGCGGCCCACATCAGCAACTCCAGATTCATCATGTTGTCAATGATCACCGGATTTTTGTAACTGTCCCATGAACGGATCATGCCCAGACTCGGCACATAACGTTTGCAGAGCGCGGCGGCACCGTCCAGCAGGACCTCGCGGTACCCGTCGGGGTTGGCTAGCCGCAGACCGTTACCGAAACTGCAGTACAGCATAAAGCCGATGTCGTGGTTGCCGGTATAGTGGCGGACCGACTCCAGCATGGCGGTGTAACGCATCGCCTCGCGTTTCCACGTCTCTTCGCGCGTGGCCTCATAAAGGAGCCAGAGCGAACCCGGGAAGAAGCCGCTGGTCCACTCTTTCGGCCCGATGGTCACGAGGCTCCCCTTCTCCCAGCGGCGCGGAAACGCGTCTTGCGTGCCTTCCAGTTGCTTCAGCATGCCGCGGTACTGCTCGGCGGCGTCCCGGAACAGTCCCGGGAGCTGCGCGCGCAATGCCTTGTCCCGGTCGGCCGCCGCATCGTCTTTGGCGGTGTCTGAAACTTGCCCCCAAACGAGGCGCGCCGTAGCCATCGCACAAACCAAAAGGATTTTCCGCATGTGAGATTCTCCAGGGTTTTAAATTCGGGATCACCGTAACAAAAAACGCGCGTCCCGTCGAGTCGTCGATTCGGTAGGGACGCCCGCGTTTCCCGTCAGACCTTATGTCGCCCCGCGACGGGCGACGGGCGACTTGCGGTGTCGGAAACGCGGACGTCCCTGTCGATCGTCGCGGGTCGAATGTCGCGGGTCGCGGGTCGACGATCCCGATCCCGATAGCGATAGCGATCCCGATACCGACCCCGACCCCGATTTGGATGAAACCCTGAAACCCAGAAACCTTGAACCCAGAAACCCAGAAACCCAGAAACCCTGAAACCAGAGAGCGTTGCTTTCAACGCTCTTTTTAAGGCGTCCGCGGACGGTTCGGGGAACCGTCCCTACCAGCGGGCGGGGACGCCCGCTTCTCCCGTCAGACCTTATATGTCGACCCGCGATGAGCGACTTGCGGTGTCGGAAACGCGGACGTCCCTGTCGATCGTCGCGGGTCGACGATCCCGATCCCGATAGCGATAGCGATCCCGATCCCGACCCCGATTTGGATGAAACCCAGAAACCCAGAAACCCAAGAAAGTGTCCCGTGGTGAAACAATCGATCCCGATCCCGATACCGACCCCGACCCCGATTTGGATGAAACCCTGAAACCCAGAAACCTTGAAACCAGAAACCCTGAAACCCAGAAACCAGAAACCAGAAACCCTGAAACCCTGAAACCAAAGAGCGTTGCTTTCAACGCTCTTTTTAGGTTTACCGCTGATAAGTACGGGGATCCTGCGGTTCAATGCCGAAATCGGGCTTCCAGTTCGGCGAGGCGCTGTAAAAGCGCATGGCGGTGTTGAAAACCAGATCCCGGATGGTCTCCTCGCTATGGCCGTCCCCGCGCATGTGTTCCACCACCTTGATGAGCGAAAGCGGGTCGGAGACCCCCCAGTCGGCCGAGCCGTTGACGATCACGCGGTCGGAGCCGAACTGTTTCACCATATCGGAGACGCGTTGCGGCGTGAGTTTAGAGTAGGGATAGACGGTCATGCCGGCGTAACATCCGGAATCCAGCGTCATCCGGATGGTCTCCTCGGTGTTGTGGTCCACATCAATGCGTTCGACCGTAAAGCCCTCGGCCCGGATGATCTCCAGAATGCGCCGCGTGCCGCGCGCTTTGTCCACATGCGGCGTGTGCAGGATGACCGGCATCTTACGCTCCTCGGCCATACGGAGCTGACGGATCATCGCATACTCCTCGTCGGGGGTGTTGAGGTTGAGGCCGATCTCGCCCATGGCCACGCAGCGCGGATGTTCGATATACGGCACCAGCCCGTCGATCACCTCGTCGGCCAGCCCGCGGTCGTCCGCCTCCTTGGGGTTCATCGCAATCGCGCAGTAATGGTCGATGCCGAAACGCGCCGCCCGTATGGTCTCGAACTCCAGAATCAGCTGGAAATAGTCGAAGAACGATCCGGCGTACCTCCGGTTGGTCCCGAGCCAGAAAGAGGGCTCGACACAGGCGCGGATCCCCGCGCGGTACATGGCCTGATACTCATCCGTCGTGCGCGACAACATGTGGATATGCGGTTCAATGATCGTCATCTTGTTCCCCTTGTTCATCCTATGAAACGTTCCGTCCTCCGTTCGGGTTCACCGGCGGTCAGAATCCCAGTGGATCGGCCCGCATTCTGCGCTGTTTGAGGTGCAGGGTCGCGCCGCGGAGGATGACCTTCTCTTCCTCGCGCCGCAGATCGAGCGGCTCGCCGGACCAGACGGTCCACCCGCGTGAGGCCGCGCGTGCGTACAGAGGCTCCAGCGTGTCGACGAAGCGCTCCTGCCCGCGCCAGAAGGGCAGCGGCCCCAACCGGCTGATCAGGGGTGCGGGCAACACGGCGCGCGGTGCGGGCCCGAAATCCTCGAACGCCGCCTGTGGCGTGCCGTAAAACTCCGCCGCGCCGCATCCCGTCTCCGGCACACTCTCCATATGCGGCGCCTTCTCCGCCGGAGTCCGGACGCCGGGCGTCTCCGGTCCGAACAGGGTCACCCGGTCGAGGCCGCGCAATGCCAACAGCAGTAGCGGATCCGTAGTGACGGCCTCGCCCAGCAGACAGTAGACCGCAGCGAGATGTTTGCACGGGTTGACGTAATCCGGGCAGGTGCAGCGGCTCGACAGATCCTGTTCGCGTTGCGGGAAGAGCGGGCACCCCTCTTCCTGCAACAGGCCCTCGATCCGCTCGGGCAGGTCGCCGATCAGCAACCGCGCCAGAAGCATCGGCTGTTGCCGCAACGCCGCCGTGACCCGCGCCTTGGCTGCTTCCGACAGGACAGCGAAACGGATCTCCGCGCGATAGGGCGCCTTGTCCGCCCCCTGTACTGCGGCGGTCACCTCGCCCGCCTCGACACGCAGCGCGGACACCTGTCCCGCAACCGCATAACTGCGGCCGCGACCGAGCCGTGCGCCAAGCCGATAGTTCTCTAAAAAGGCCAGCCAGCGGCGACTCCACCAGACGCGTGTCGAGCCGCCCTGCGGTCCGGCGCTCTGCGCACGGATCCCGCCCCGGACCTGCTGCGGAAGCCGCGCAGCATACCGTTTCTTCTTTTTGCTCATGCCCAGCCTCCCCATCCGCCTTGCTCCGGCGCGGCATCCTCCTCGTCCACCACCTCCGCATCGAGTTTGAGCACCTCGAGCAGGGCGTCGTCCGGCAGCCCGGTGAGAAACTCCTCGCCGCTGACCACCACCTCGTTGGCGAGCCCCGTCTTGTCTGCGATCAGCGCGTCGATGCGTTCCTCCAGTGTGCCGTTGCAGAGCAGGGTGTGCACCATGACTTCGCGGGCCTGCCCGATCCGGAACACGCGGTCTGTGGCCTGGTTCTCTACGGCCGGATTCCACCAACGGTCGAAATGGAACACATGGTTGGCGCGCGTCAGATTCAACCCTGTGCCGCCCGCCTTGAGCGAGAGCACGAAAGCCTGCGGCCGCGTCCCGTTCTGGAACGCCCGTATCATCCGGTCGCGTTCCGGCCGTGTCAAGCCGCCATGCAGGAACGGCGTTTCGCGCGCGAAGGTCCGGCATAGGTGGTGCGCCAGCAATTTACCCATCACGGCGTACTGGGTGAAGACCAGCGCGCTCTCGCCACGCGCGAAAACCTCCTCGAGCCGTTCGACCAACCGTTCCAGTTTGCCGGAACGCCGCGCCAGATTCTCCGATTGACCGAGAAAGTGCGCGGGATGGTTGCACACCTGTTTGAGCCGTGTCAGCACCGCAAGGATTAGACCACGCCGCTCGATCCCCTCGCTCGCCTCGGCATCGCGCCGAAAGGATTCCAGTACCTCTTCGTACAGCTCGGCCTGTTCGCGTGTGAGCGGACAGAAGACTTTGGCTTCGATCTTGGCGGGCAGGTCGGCGATCACCCGGCGGTCGGTCTTCAGGCGGCGCAGGATGAAGGGGGCTGTGACGCGTCGCAGCCGAGCGCGCGCCCCGGGATCGGTCCCGGCTTGGATCGGCCGGAAAAACGTTTCGCGAAACACGGCGCGCCGACCCAGTAGGCCGGGGTTCAGAAAATCCATCACGGACCACAGTTCGCCGACATGGTTCTCCATGGGCGTACCCGTGAGCGCGATCCGGTAATCGGCCTGCAGCGCGCGCGCCGCGCGCGCCTGCCGTGTGTCGGGGTTCTTGATGTTCTGCGCCTCGTCCAGCACGATCCCGGACCAGCCGATCCGCCGCAGTGCGGCGTAATCGCGGTGCAGCAGCGCGTAACTGGTCACCACCACATCCGCGTCCATCGCCGCGCGCGCCAGATCCTCGCCTTTGGCCCGGCCGGGCCCGTGGTGCAGCAGCAGGCGCAGCTCCGGCGCAAACCGCCGCGCTTCGTTCAGCCAGCTGCCGAGCACTGTCATCGGACCGGCCAACAGAACCGGACGGCGTTCGCCGCGGTCCTTTTCGTGCAGCAAAAAGGCCAATGCCTGCACCGTCTTGCCGAGCCCCATGTCATCCGCGAGGCAGGCTCCGAACCCCCAGGCACGCAGAAAAGCCAGCCAGCGGAATCCGCGGAGTTGATAGGGCCGCAACACACCGCGAAAACCCGTAGGCACCGGCAGGGACTCCATCCCGCTCATCCCGCCCGCCAGACCGTCCAGTAACGGATCGAGCCATCCCCGGCCTCGTGCCCGCGCGATCTCCAGACCGCCCGCTCCCGGTTCCGTGCCCAATGCCAACCTCACCGCTTGACGCACCGGCACCGTGTCGGTCCGTTGTTGTGCGCGGAGCGCTTCGCGCACACGCTTCAGATCCAGAGTCTGCCATTGTCCCCGCAATGAAACCAGCGGTGTTTCGGCGCGCTCCAGTTGCACGGCTTCCTCTTTCGTCAGCGGGGTGCCGTTGAACGTCACTGACCATGTGACGGCCACACGCGCTTCCGAAAGCGTTCCGGTCGTGGGGTCTTCGCCTGTAAGCGGGGTCAGATCCGCTTCGAGCGCGAGCGCCGATGCGTGGCCCGGACGCCACTGCGGCGGCAGGTTCACCGCATACCCGGCAGCCTCCAGCACTGCCGCGGCCACTGTCAGGAAAGCGTGGGCCTCCTCCTCACTCAACGCGCAACCGAATTTTCCGCCCCGCGTTTCAGCCCGCGCGAGCGGCGGGAAGAGCAGAGAGGCCTGACCCAGCGACAGCAGAAACGCCGCGTCCCACGCAGGGGGGGGGACTTCTCCTTCCGGCCCCTCTTCTGCAAGCACACGCAAAAACCAGGCCCCTTCTGGGCCGTCAGGCACCTCCAGCGTGAAACGCGGCACCTTTCCGGGCTCGCCGCTCTCCACCGGTTGCCGCCACTGCCGTAGCGCTCCGGCCAGAGCCTCCAACTCGGCTTGCGTCTTCCAGCGCACCTGCCGCGTCTCGCCGCGTAAGGCCGCGAACCAGGCATCATGCGGACTGTACCACGGACCGCGTTCGGCATGTGCGCGGGAAAGAGTGGTCACCACACTCGCGCGCACCAGCCGGTCGACCAACTCCTCCAGCGCCTCCCTCGGCGAGCCGTTTCCTGCGGCAAAGGCCGCCGGGGGCAGGCGCGGCGCCAGCCGCTCCAGCCGCTTGCGGTCCGCCGCATCCAGTGCCGGAATCCAACGCGCCTCGTACACCTTCTCTGACGTGCGGTGCAACGCGGGCAGAAAGCGTCCGCGCGCCACCAGCGCGCCCGCAAACCGAAACAGGGTGGCAAACCCGAGCAGGCTCTCGCCGATAAAAAGTTCGTCGGCCAGACGCGGCTCGCGCACGAGCCCCAACAACACCAAAGTTGCGCGCCACGGCAGAACCACAGCCGTCACGCGCCAGGGATGCGGGAAATCTGGCGCGTCCTCTTCCCCCGCTCCGTCGAACACCGCATTGTTGAAAAAGGGTTGCGAGGGCACGGGCCGGAACCCGCTGCCCCAAGCGCGGCTCGGCAGAAACAGTTCGAGTGTGGCAGGCTGCGGCGTTTCCCCGGTCCCCGGCATGAGGGGCCGCAGCAGATGGCACAGACGCTCCGCTCCGGCATCGAAGGGGGAAACCGCCACCGCAGAACGCGGTCCGTCCGGCAAACCGGACGCGCAGGCCTCGACCTCCCCCCAAATATGCAGATGGGACGCATGCCAGCAACTGTGCAGGATGGTCATCACCGGTCAAACAGTATACGGCTCATCCTCCTCCGCCGCAAGATCCGGCCATGCTGAAAAGCGGTTCAAAATCAGCCGCAGAAAAATCGCCCTACATCAGGTTGATCGCATCCACATCCACGGCAAGGGTTACGCCGGATGCCAAAAGCGGACGGCGCATGACTTCGCGCAGCGGCCGTGTGATCTGCCGCGTCGTGGGTGCCCGCAGCAAAAGCTGATACCGGTACAGCCCTTTGGCTTTGGCGAGCGGTGCGGCACATACTCCGGAGATGCGCACGGCGGCCGCATTCCCTGTTGTTTTGGACAGCGCGCGCGCGAAGGCCTCTGCGCTAAAGCGCACCTTTTCCTCGGACGCGCCCCGGAAGGTCAGGCATATCAGGCGGGCATACGGTGGGTAGCCGCCCGCCTCGCGTTCGGCCAGCTCACGTGCGGCGAACGGTTCGAAACCGGCATCCGAGGCGGCGGCGCAGATAGCGGGATGGCCGGGCGAATAGGTCTGGATTAACACCTCGCCGGGCAGCTCGGCGCGGCCCGCGCGGCCCGATACCTGCGCCAGCAGTTGGTAGGTTCGTTCAGCGGCACGGAAATCCGGCATGTGCAGGCTCATGTCCGCCGCGAGTACGCCGACCAGCGTGACGTTGGGGAAATCCAGCCCCTTGGCGATCATTTGCGTGCCGATCAGGATGTCGGCACGGCCACTTTTGAATTGCGCGAGAATCTCGTCATGACTGCGGCGGCGCGAGGTGACGTCCGCATCCATGCGCAAGATCTTCGCCTGCGGGAAACAGGCTGCCAGCGCGGTTTCCGCGCGCTGCGTGCCGAAACCGGCGTAGCGGAATGCCGGATCACCGCACAGGGGGCAGACGTCGGGGACGTGCTTCCATCCGCCGCAGATATGACAGCGCAGGCATGCGTCCGCCCGGTGGTAAGTGAAGGTCACGCTGCATGCGTCGCAGGCTGCGGCATACCCGCAGCGGGGGCAGAGCAGCGCATTGGCGTAGCCGCGCCGGTTGAGGAAGAGAATGGTCTGTTCGCCACGTTCGAGACGAAGCCGGATCGCTTCCAGCAGGGGCTCGGAGAAGAGTTGCGCATGACCGGAACGGGCGGTCTCCAGACGCATGTCCACAACCTGTACGCGCGGCATAGGACGCCCCGCCACACGCTGCGTGAGATGTGCCGCAACGTATTTGCCCTTTTCAACGTTGAGCCAACTCTCCATCGCGGGCGTGGCGCTGCCGAGCACTACGGCGCAATGCTCCATCCACCCGCGCATCACCGCCACGTCGCGCGCGTTGTAGCGCGGCACCTCATCCTGTTTATACGAGGGCTCATGCTCCTCGTCCACCACGATCAGGCCGAGGTTACGCACCGGCGCGAAAATAGCCGAGCGCGGCCCCACCACCACTGTGGCCTCGCCATTGCGGATGCGGTGCCACTCGTCGAACCGTTCACCATCGCCCAGTGCGCTATGCAGCACCGCAATGCGCTTACCAAACCGTGAGGCGAAACGCTGGACGGTCTGGGGCGTGAGGGCGATTTCCGGCACCAGCACGATCGCGCCCAGCCCGCGCTGCAACGCATGGGCGATCGCCTGCAGATAGACTTCGGTCTTGCCAGAACCGGTCACGCCGAAGAGCAACACGGGCTTGGGCGCATGCGCCGAGTCGGGAGCGCGGGCGTCCCCGCCCGCCGGCGAAACGTCTGCTGGTCTCCCGGCGGTCTGACTCGCGCCAGCATGTGCGGGCGGGGACGCCCGCGCTCCCGACTCGGCACCCTCCCCCTGCATCGCGCAAAGGTCTGTCCGCTCACCCGATTCGATACCGCGGTTGGCTTGGATATATGCGACCACAGAATGAAAATGATTTGGATCGCGCACATACCGGTCGAAATACTCGGGTTGCCAGAGCGCCCCTTTCCGCCCTAGGCACCGATTGATCCGATGAGCAGAAACCGATTTCCAATCATGAACAATCTGGGCGACGGAATCCGCTTGCTCGACCTCAATCAACGCATGAACATGGTTCGGCATGATGGACCACGCAAGCAATCGATATTTCGTGCCGTCGCCATGCCGAAGCACCTCCGAAACCTCTCGGGCAATCTCTGGCTGTTTCAAATAGCAAGCTCCGTGTCCAGCATCTTCATAACGGGCAATACGCCGGATCAACTCTTCGTTCGCGGACGGAGGTGTCGGCACGATGTTGACGATGCCCAATTCGCTCTTCCACGCATCAATGACAGAGGAGGGCAAACTGTCAACAAGGCGAAACGTAATGAATTGAACAAGCCCCGGATAATCAAAATGGGGCACATATCCGCGTGAGTGCCAATGCGCCTCCGTCCCCGGCTCACTATGAATCATGCCGGGGAATTTCAACGACGTCGCGTTTGTGCCGTCCTTTGTCAAGTCGGGCGTCAAGTCGGGAGCGCGGGCGTCCCCGCCCGCCGGTGAAACGTCTGCTGGTCTCCTGGCGGTCTGACTCGCGCCAGCATGTGCGGGCGGGGACGCCCGCGCTCCCGACTCGGGGCGGACCCCCGCATCAACCGCCGCGATGATCAGCTTAAGGGCGGAGGCTTGTTCGGGCATGAGTGCCAAGGGGCGGGTCGGCAGCACCTTGCGGTTGGCGAGAGGATCGCGACGCACGGCGCGGCGCTCGATCACCGCCGCGCCCTTCGCGGCCAGAGTGCGGAGCGTCTGCGGGGCGCAGGCGAACTCGCGGGTCAGACTGTGGAGCCAGCCGCCATCCACACGGCGCAGGTTTTCCAGCAGTTCGTTTTGGCGTGAAGTCAGCGCGAACTCCCCCGGGCAGGGCGTGACATAGAAGCGCTCCTTGACCTTGATATCGCGGTTGCGCACCGCAGCGGGCACCATGCAGCGCAGAGCCGCCTCGAACGGCGAACAGGTATAATCCGCCATCCAGCGCGCGAGCGCGATCAGCGTTGGGGAGAGGAACGGCACGTCATCCTCGATAGCGAGGATCGGGCGCAGCCGCCGGGTGCGGATTCCATCGGTCTTGTCAGACCCGCCGGACAAACTGAAGAGTTCGGGAGGTCCGGGTTCCAACGCGGTGTCCTCCGCGATCTCCACGACATAGGCGTCCAGCGTACGCTTGCCGAAGGGCACACGCACACGCTGTCCCGGCCGGAGGCGCGGCGCGAGCGCGTCCGGAACGGCGTAATCGAAGAGCCGGTCCGCCGAAATCTCTGTGGCCACACGCGCGAGCATCCGTGGTCTTCCCGTGATCAAAAAAGAGGGGAGCGGCTTGCCGCTCCCCCTTTTTCCTTTCCATGACAAAACGCGTAAACCTCAGCCTCCGGGGGTCACAGAGGTTTTCGGCGTCAGATACTTGAGCTGCTGGGCGTCCTGCTGCAGCGTGGTGTCGAACTGCTGGTTATTGTAGATCACGCGCATCTCGCGGTACTTGCCGCGGCCCTTCAAGATCGCGCCACCCTTGCGGACCATGACGAAGCCTTTGTTGGAGAAGGGTTTCGGATCTGAGGAAGAGAAGTTCAACTTCGTGTTGGCCTTGTTGTCGTTGTACTTGGCGGCCAGTGAGCTGGCGTCGATGTTCCGCGTGACGAGAATGGGGATGACGTCCTCCATCTCGTCGCGCAGATTGCAGGCGATGGTCCACATGTTGTACTCCTCGGAGAGATTACGCTTGCCGCAGGAGGGGATGCCGGCGCCAGCCAGTTTCGAGTAATCGAACCCCTCGGCCACGGGACTCCAGTCCGTCGTGCCGGCATTCTCTTCGTCGTACAGGTAGGCGAAATACTTGGTGCTGTCCGTGGAAGCCGTTTGGCGGTCCTGATCGTCCTGGGAGAGCGTGCCGGTGGCCTTGGACATCTCGTCCGGCCATACATTGCCAAGACCGAGCGGCTCGCGCTCCATGTTGGCCGAGGTGATCGCCACGAAGATATCCTTGCCGCGTGTGCCGACCGCCGCCATGTTGGCGGCCATCACCGCGTTGCCGATCGCCGGGAAAAGCGCCGCGGAGAGGATGCCGAGGATGCCGATCACGACCAGCAACTCGACGAGGGTGAAACCGTCTTTTTGATGTCTTGTCATTTCATGTCTCCTTCATGCAGGCCGGTCCGCGGACTGCCTTGTCTCTGTTGTATAACGCCATTGTGCCACCAGAAGGGGGGACACGTCAAGCGCGTGTTTGGGGGATGGTGTTTTTATTTTCCGCCAACACGCCCTCGTCCCTTGTCATGATGCCGGCGCCGGGTCAGGGGGCGCGCTCGCGCGCCGCGCGTTCGGCCGCGCGCTGGGCCATCCGCCGACGCGCCTCGGCCGCGATCAGCTCGCGAGCCTTTTTCCGTTGTTCGGCGGTCAGGCGGTCGCGGATCACCACCAACTGCCGGGTGGCGAGTTTGGCCTGTTCGGTACGGTGCCGCCCGATGCGCTCGATGATGGCCATGATCTCGTCCACGCTTGCGCCGGGTTCCGACAGCACGTTCCGGGCCAGCTCCCCCTGGCGGAGCGCCTCGCGGTTGATCGTCTCCTCCAGCCGTTGGGCCTGGGCTTGGATCTCCTCCAGTTCGGCTTTGAGCTGTTCAGCCTGAGCGCCCCGTAACCCCACTTGTTCCATGAACTCAGGGGTCAGAACGTGTTTTCCGACCCAATTGCTGCGGTTGATGGTCCGGGGCGGGCGCGGGCGCCCGGCTCTCGGGGGCGGTTGCGCCTGAACCCAACCCGCAACCCACACCAAGGCGATCAATCCGACCCGTATACTCCGTTTCATGCCTACCCTTTCCTGTGAGAAACAGGCAACCTGTTTCTCGTCGCAACGTTACCACGAGAATGAAGGGACTAACGTCCCGCCGGATGATTTATTGCCGCATCCGTTTTCACCCGGAGCGGTGCTCCGGATAGTCGGCTTTCTTCCTTCTCCGTCAAGCCCGGTCTTTGGCGTGTCGCGTTCTCTCCCTCAGAGGTCGAACAGCGTGAGCTGGCCCGGGATGTCGTCATCGTTCCGGCGTCGACTCCGGCGGGCGAGTTTGGGGAGGCCAGACTCCAGTTCGCCTTCTTCCAGATTCGCGAGGATCTCACGTGAACGGTCGATCACCTCATCCGGCATGCCCGCCAGCCGCGCCACATGGATCCCGTAACTTTTGTCAGCCGTGCCGGGAGCGATACGCCGCAGAAAAACCACGGTGTCGCCGTGCTCCCGCACTTGCACGGTGTAATTTTTCACGCCGCTCAGGGTCAGCGCCAGATTGGTCAGCTCGTGGTAGTGCGTGGCGAACAGGGTTTTGGCCTTCACACGCGGCGTGTTGTGCAGGTACTCCGCCACGGCCCAAGCGATGCTGATGCCGTCGAAGGTGCTGGTGCCGCGGCCGATCTCGTCCAGAACGATCAGGCTGCGCTTCGTGGCATTGTTAAGGATGTTGGCGGCTTCCTGCATCTCCACCATGAAGGTGCTCCGGCCGCGCGCCAGATCGTCTCCGGCGCCCACGCGCGTGAAGACGCGGTCGAGAAGACCGATACGCGCTTCGCGCGCGGGGACGAAGGACCCCGTGTGCGCCAGGATCGCGATCAGCGCCACCTGCCGGATGTAGGTGGATTTGCCCGCCATGTTCGGCCCGGTAATCAACATGATCTGGTTGCGGTGGCCGTCGAGCCGCGTGTCGTTGGGCACGAACGGCCCGGCGTCGGGAAGTTGTTCCACCACCGGATGGCGTCCGTCGCGGATTTCCAGCGTGTCGTCCTCTGTAATTTCGGGCCGGACATATCCGAGCGCAAGGGCGCGGTCGGCGAAAACGGCCAGCACATCCAGATGCGCCAGGGCGTCGGCGGTCTCCTGAATCGCGGCGGTCTGCTCCACCGCTTGTTCGCGGATGCCGCAGAACAACTCGAACTCCAGCGCTGTGGCGCGGTCCTGCGCGCCGAAGATCTTCTGCTCGTAGGTCTTGAGTTCGGGTGTGATGAACCGCTCCGCGTTGACCAGCGTCTGGCGTCGCTGATATTCGGGCGGCACCGCGCCGGCCTGTCCTTTGGACACCTCGATGTAGAAGCCAAACACCTTGTTGTGCCGCACTTTGAGGGTTTTGATTCCGGTCCGCTCCTGCTCCGAGGCCTGGTATGCGGCAAGCCAGGCGTGCCCCTCTGTGGCGAGGGCGCGCAGCTCGTCGAGTTCCGCGTGATACCCCGCTCGGATGATGCCGCCATCCTTCAGCCCCGCGGCGGGTGTCTCTGCGATCGCCGCTGTGATGAGGCCGACCAGTTCCGGCAGGGCGTGGAGGCGCTCAGCCAGCTCTGCCAGCAGCGGATCGCCTGCGGCCGCCACCCGTTCGCGCAGACCGGGCACGGGATGCAGGGAGAGGGCCAGCGCGTTGAGATCCCGCGCGTTGCCGTGCCCGGCACCGAGACGAGCGATCAGCCGTTCGAGATCCCGCACCGTGCCGAGGCTTTCGCGCAGCTCGTTCAGCAGCGTACGCTGTTTTGTGAGGCGGTCCACTGCATCCAGCCGACAGCGGATCGCCTCTGCCTGACGCAGCGGCCGCGTGAGCCAGGCGCGTAACATCCGTGCGCCCATCGGGGTCCGGGTGTGGTCCAGCACGCCCAGCAGGGTCGCCTGCGGACTCTGGCCGCGCGGCGGAATCAAGTCGAGATTCAGGCAGGTGTTCTCGTCCAAGGTCAAAAACTCGTGTGCGCGGCGTACGCGCAACGTGCGGATGTGCCCCACGGGATGGCGCAGCTCCTCATGCACGTAGTGCAGCAGCGCGCCGACGGGGCAGACCTGCGCTGCACGGCCATCGCATCCGTACCCCTCGAGCGAGTGAACCCCGAAGTGGCGAAGCAGCCGGTCGTACGCACAGTCGTATTCGAGCAGCCAATCGTCAATCTCGGTGACCATACCCGGCGCATCCGGCGCAAGAAGAGCGGCCAGACGCGGATCGTTGCGCTGATCGCGGCCGACCAGGCACTCGCTCGGCGCGGCGCGGTTGAGTTGCTCGGCCAGCACGGCGGCGTCCGGCGCTTCCTCGACCGTGAGCGCGCCGGTCGAGAGATCCAGCAACGCGAGGCCGAGCCCTTTGCCCGCGTAGACCGCGGCCAGGTAATTGTTGCGCGCGGCATCCAGAATCTCGTCCTCGGTCACCGTGCCGGGGGTGACCACGCGCGTGACCTCGCGCCGCACGATACCCTTGGCTTGGGCGGGATCCTCCATCTGATCACAGATCGCGGCCTTGCGCCCAGCGCGGATCAGCTTGGCGAGATATGCGTCGAGCGCATGGTGGGGCACCCCGCACATGGGTATGCCGGTGCGCCGGGTGAGTGCCACACCGAGAATCGGCGCGGCCTCGCGCGCGTCCTCAAAAAACATCTCGTAGAAATCCCCGAGGCGGAACAAGAGCAGCACATCCTGCGGCAGTTCCGCTTTGATTCTGCGGTACTGCCGCATCATCGGGGTCAATTTGTCACCAGCCATGTGAATCCCACTCCTCACCTTCTGCATCACACATGTGAAAAACAGGCTTGAGGGAAGTTTCGCAAGTTACATTCTGCCCGTCAACACCGGAAGGGCGGGACCGGCTTGGCGGGATTGACAGGCAGGGCGGGATAGGCGATGATCCTTGAAGACGATAAAGGAAACACGTTCAGATGATTGCTTCTCCCGTTTATCTGGCCTCCGTGGTGGCGCTGGCGGTTGCCGTTTTGCTCATTCTGATCATCAGACTGAAGCAGCAACCGTTTGTTTCACTGCTCCTCGTGAGCATGGGCACCGCTCTGGCGGCGGGAATGCCGCCGGAGAAGGTGATTGCGTGCATCGAGAAGGGGATGGGCGGAACGCTCGGGTTCATCGCGGTGGTGGTCGGGCTGGGCGCGATGTTCGGGCAGTTGCTGGAAGTCTCGGGCGGTGCCGAGCGGCTGACGCTCACGCTGTTGCGCGTTTTCGGCAAGGAGCGCGCAACGTGGGCCATGGCGCTGGCCGGATTTCTGGTGGCGATTCCGGTTTTCTTCGACGTGGGGTTCATCATTCTCGTGCCGCTGGTCTACACCCTTTCGCGCGAGACCAAGAAATCGCTGCTCTATTACGGTATCCCGCTGCTGGCGGGTCTGGCGGTGACGCATGCGTTTGTGCCGCCCACGCCGGGGCCGATCGCGGTGGCGCAACTGGTGGGGGCGGATTTGGGACGTGTTATTTTCTACGGCGTTTTGATCGGGCTGCCCTGCGCGATCGTGGCGGGGCCGGTTTTCGGGACTTGGATCGACCGCCGCATTCACGCGGCGGTTCCGGCCTATATGGAGACGGAGGCCGCGAAGAAACAATGGGACGAGAAGGCTCTCCCCGGCTTCGGCCGCGTGTTCGGTATCCTGCTTCTGCCACTGTTCCTGATTCTGCTGAACACGGTGACCCAAGCCGTGCTGGCGGAAGGGGAATATGCAACGGTTCGACACGTCTTCGCGTTTATCGGGCACCCTTTTTTCGCGCTTCTGGCGGCCACGCTGCTCGCTTTCACCTTTCTGGGCACCTGTCGCGGGCTGACGCGCGAGAAGGTGAACGAGGTGGCGACGTCGGCTTTGGCTCCGGCGGGCCTGATCATTTTGGTGACCGGCGCGGGCGGTGTGTTCAAACAGGTGCTGGTCGACAGCGGCGCGGGCAAAGCCTTGGCCGGGACGCTAGCCCATACGGGTCTGCATCCGGTCTGGACCGCCTTTCTGATCGCCTTGCTCGTGCGGGCCGTGGCCGGCTCGGCGACGGTCGCGATGCTGACGGCGGGCGGGATCATGGCGCCACTGCTGGCCGGACAGCGGGTGGAGCCCGCGCTGATCGTGATCGCAATCGCCTCGGGCGCCACGGCGCTCTCGCACGTCAACGACAGCGGCTTCTGGCTGGTGAACCGGTATTTCGGTCTGAGCGTGAAAGAAACGCTCCGCTCGTGGACCGTGATGGAGACCCTCATCGGCCTGATCGGCGCGACCTTGGCGTGGCTGTTCAGCTATGTGGCCTGACCGCCGCAGCGTTCCGTTACAGCAACCCGCGCTTGATCAGCTCTTCCGCGATCTGCACCGCATTCTGCGCGGCACCCTTGCGGATGTTGTCCCCGCAGCACCAGAGCGCCAGCCCGTTTTCCACACTCGGATCGGCGCGGATGCGCCCGACGTTCACCGTATCGCCGCCGCCCGTGTTCAGCGGCATGGGATACTGCGCCGCCGCCAGATCGTCGATCACCCGTATGCCGGCGGCGTTCGCCAGAATGGCGCGCGCCTCCTCCGGTGCCAGCGGCGCACTGAACTCGGCGTGCACGGCCACCGAATGCGCGTAGAAAACCGGCACGCGCGCGCAAGTCGCCGCAATGCGCAGGTCGGGGCAGCCCAGAATCTTGCGCGCCTCGAAAGTCAGCTTGGCTTCTTCGGAGGTGAACCCCGGCATCTCCGGCTTGGCACCGCCGATCTGGGGCAGCACGTTGAAAGCGATCGGATGAGGATAGGCGCACACCTGCGGCTCGTTACCCGCGGCATAGGCGCGGACCTGCTGTTCCAACTCCTCGACAGCGGCGCGGCCCGTGCCGCTCACGGACTGGTAGGTGACTGCGGTCATGTGCCGCAGCGGCACACGGCGGTGCAGTGGCGCAATGCCCATCAGCGTAATAATCGTACTGCAGTTGGGGTTGGCAATGAACCCCTGATGCGCGGTCAGGGCCTCGCCGTTGATCTCGGGGATCACCAGCGGCACGCGCGCGTCCATGCGGAAATCGTCGCCGTTGTCGATCACCACGCAGCCGCGCCGAACCGCCTCCCAACCGAACTGCTTCGACGCGCCTTTGGAGCCTTCCGTCCCGGCGAACAGCACGATGTCCAACCCGTCGAAGGCCTCAGGCCGGGCCTCGATCACATGGAAGGTTTCGCCCGCCACCTCCTCATCCCGCTCACGGGTGGCCATGATGCGGATCTCCCGTGCGGGAAACTTCCGCTGCCGGAGCACCTTGATCATCTCCGTGCCCACTGCGCCGATGCCCACGAGACCTACGCTGTACTGCTTCATTCGCAATCCCTTCGCTTGCTTTCACCGGTCAATCAGCGCGCGCATCTCCGGCGTGATCTCGAGGATCTCGAAATCCTTGAACCACATCTTGCCGTTTGCGCCGCCGTGGAGTTGCAGGGCCACCTTACCGCTCTTCTCGCAAAGCGGGTCGAGGATGTCCACCGTGCGTTGGCCGTTGAGGATCGAGAGGATCCGGTCGCCGTACGCCACCGTGCAGGTCGTGTTCCATCCCTTGGGGTTCCGGACCTGCGCGATGAACTCGTCATTCTGCGCCACCCAACCGCGTCCCTTGGTCTTGTCGCCCGCAGTATGCCACAGGGCGGAATCCTTGGCGTTTCCGGCGATCTCGTTCTGGAACCCCTTGAGCAGCCACGGCGTGTTAACCTCTTCGGCGCGGAAATAGAGCGCGCTGTTGCCGCCGAAGAGTTGGTAAGTCACGCGCACGATGAAATCGCTGTAGTTCCGGTCCGAGACCACGAGCCCGTCCCGCTTCTCTCCCTCCTTATGCTGGCCGATGAGAATGCCCTCTTCATGATTGAACGACCAATCCTCCGGCAGCACGAAACGGGCGCCGCGGAGCGCGTACCGGCCATCCTCACCCTTGACAAAGAAGGGCGTCCACCGGCTCGTGCCCAGATCCCGGATACGGATGTTGCGCCAGCGGGCGCAGGGTTTGCCGTCCGGATTTTTGATCGCGTGCACTTGCAGGCCGATGAACCCGGCGAGCGCGGCGTCGTCAAAATAGTTCACGACCGGCACGTCGTTGAGCCAAGTGCGGATCGAGGGCCCGACGCACTGGATCTCCATCCGGTTCCAATCCCCCTGCTTATAGGCGGCAACCGATTTCGCGGTCACCTCCGCAGGCGTGTTATCCAGCCAAGTCCGCTTGAATTTGAACCCGCGCCGCCCCTCGTCGTAAATACGGGCCGTGACCGGCGAGCGCCCCGCGATTTCCGCCTGATACCCGTAAACCGAATCGGATCCGTCTTTGTGCTTGCGCGCCGCGGAACGGAACTGCACCCCGGAGTTGCCGCCCTCGAACTTGAACTCCAGACGCAGGATGAAATCCCCGTACTCTTTTTCGGTGCACAAGAACGAATTGCGGCCCGCGTCGCCGAAACAGCCGACGATCGCGCCATCCTCAACCCGGTAAGGCGACTTGCCGCCCCGCTGGATCCAGCCGTTCAGCGTCTTGCCGTCGAACAGCGTCACGAACCCCTCTTCCCCCGCCGGCGCGTCCGCTGCGATCCCCGCCGCCAGAATACCGGCCATTACCCACCCGATCCATTGACGTTTCATCTTGTCCTCCCTTGGCCGCAAGTATAGTACACCCCCTGTGCGCTTTTCCAGCGCAATTGCCTGACGGAAAGCGGCTTATTCCGTCAGCGCGTACGACTTAGGCCTGCTTACTCGTTGAGCTGACCCTGATACACGCAGCGCCGGACTTTCTGAATCGAGGTGCGTTCCAGCGGTTCGCGGCGCACCTTGATTTTTCGCGGATGCTTGTACTCGGTCAGACATTCGCATTGTGTGCGCACCCGTTCGCGGATCAGGCGTTCGACCGTCTCCCAGGGGGGCTCCACTCCTTCGTGGGCCGCCGCCACTGCCTCGAGGTCGGGCACCACGATCGTGCCCACACGCTCGCCGGGTATTCCGCCCACCGTGTAGCCGATCACCACCACGTCGGCGATCAGCGGATCCCGCGACAGCACGTTTTCGACCTCTTCGGGATAGATGTTTTTGCCTTCGCGGTTGACGATCAGCGCCTTTTTGCGCCCGCAGATCGTCAGGTACCCTTCGGCGTCCTGCACGGCCAGGTCGCCGGTGCGCAGCCACTCGCCGTCGAACGCCTCGCGGGTGGCCTCGAGGTTTTTGAAATACCCCTTCATCACGATCGGGCCGCGGATCTGCAGTTCACCCACGCCCTGCGGATCGGGATCCGCGATCCGCACCTCGATGTTGGGCAGTTTTTTCCCGATCGTCCCCACACGTGAGTTTTTGCTGTTGGTGATGGAAACCACCGGCGAACACTCCGTGAGGCCGTACCCCTCCACAATCGGCACACCCAGACGCCGGAACCCGTTGAGCACGTACAAAGGGCACGGCGCCCCGCCGACAATCAGGAAACGCAACCTGCCGCCGAGTCCTTTCAGCACCTTTTTGCCTACCCAGCACCCCAGCCCCAGCCGGAATAGAAGTCGGGCGATCCGGTTCCGCCGCAGCTTGTCGTCGATTTTGTTGAACATCTTTTCGACCAGCAGGGGGACCGCGATCAGGATGGAGGGCCGCAGTGTCCGGATGTCCTCCCCTATGCTTCGGAGACTCGCGATAAAAGACATGCCGCAGCCCCGGACCAGCGGCACCACAAAATTCGCCGTGAACGAAAAAGCGTGGAACAGCGGCAACACCACGAGGAAGTCGTCCTCCGCAGTGATGACGTCGCCGATCGCGTCGAAACAGCCGAAAGCGTCACTGCAAAAATTGAGGTGCGTCAGCATCGCGCCTTTGGGCGTGCCCGTGGTGCCCGAAGTATAGATGATGGACGCGACGTCCTGGGGGTCGGGCCGGTGGTCCGCATACCAGAGGAGGGGTTCATTCGCCACGCCCGCCCGCAGCGTCTCGTAATCGTAACAGGGCCGTCCCGCGATCGGCGCGAGGCGCTCCCCCGCGCCATCGGTCACCACAATGAACCGGACCTGCGGCAGGTCGGTCAGAATCACTTCGAGCATGTCGAGATGGCGGGTGTCGGTCAAGACCGCCACCGCCTCGGAGTCGTTCAGGATGTACGACACCTCCGCAGCCCGCAACTTGGGATCGATCGGCACCACCGCCACGCCCGCGCCTGCAGTCGCCAGATAGGTCTCGATCCACTCCGGCCCGTTCTCCATTATCATCGCGACGCGCTCGGTGATCGGCTTCAACCCCAGACGCCCGAACGCCTCGGCCATCTGCCGGACGCCCAGCATCAGGGATTCATATGTACGGCTCTGCCAAGCCTGATCCCGGTGATAGCGCAATGCGATCGCCGCCGGCCTTCTGGATGCCGTATCCTCAAATATTTTTCGAAGAGTCATGTCCGCCCAGAATCCGTCCAAGCTGGTTGTGAAATGACACAATAGCCGGAAGTGTCATAAAAGCCAATCCCAAAAAGGATAAGGTTTCAGGGTTTCATGGTTTCATCCAAATCGGAATCGGGGTCGGGATCGGAATCGCTATCGGAATCGGGATCGTCGACCCGCGACCCGCGACATTCGACCCGCGACATTCGACAGGGACGCCCGCGGTTCCGACACCGCAGGTCGCTCGTCGCGGGTCGCGGGTCGACATAAGGTCTGACGGGAGAAGCGGGCGTCCCTACCCCGCGTGGCCGGGCGGTTTTCTCAACGCGATGAGGAGGGGACTGGCTTGCCGAGATGCGCGAGCACTCGTTTGAGCGCTTGCCAAGCGTCGCGTTTAGCCGGCTCGAAGCGCAGCAGGTAAGAAGGGTGGAAGGTCGGCATCACGGGAATGCCCTCATACTGGGTCCACTCGCCTTGAATGCGGTTGACGCCCACTTGGGTGTCCAGCAGCGCTTTGATGGCTGTGCCGCCCAGCAGAATAATGGTTTTCGGGCGGATGAGGCGGATCTGTTGCCGCAGATAGATCAGGCAGATCGCGGCTTCGTCCGGTGTCGGTGGACGGTTCCGGGGCGGACGGCATTTGCAGATGTTGGCGATGAACACTTGGTCGCGGGTATAGCCCATCGCCGCGATCATGCGCGTCAGCAACTGACCCGCCGCGCCGACGAACGGCACTCCCTGCTGATCCTCCTCCGCGCCGGGCGCCTCGCCGATGAACAGAATGTCGGGGCTGTTGAAATTTCCCTGACCCGGAACCGTCCGGTTGCGGCTCTGGTGCAGCGGGCAAGCGGTGCAAGAGGCGATACGGGCCGCCAGTTCGTCGAGTGCGGCGCGCCGGGCCTCAGGAGAGAGGGCCTGCGTCTCCTCAATCGGAGCGACGCGGGGTGCCGTGAAAGGCTCGGGCGCAATGGGGGCCGGGACCGTTGGCGGCTGGCTGTCCGGTGGGGGGCGTGTCGCGTCGGCCGCCGGGGCGGCGCGCCGCCCCAGAGCCCGAATCACGGCGGGATCAAGTTCCACGGTACGCAGCCCCAGTTCTTTGAGGAGCGTGATCTGGTCCGTGAGACCGTCCAGGATGTCGGTCCATTCCGACACGATTAACCTCCCGCGTATCCGTTGGGGTTGGCTGATTGCCAGCGCCAGGCGTCTTCGCACATGACACGCAGATCACGCTCGGCTTTCCAGCCCAGCACGCGCTCTGCCTTGGCGGGATCGGCCCAACAGGCGGCCACGTCACCGGGGCGGCGCGGCATGATCCGGTAGGGTACGGCACGGCCCGAAGCCTGTTCGAAAGCCCGCACCACCTCCAGCACACTGCTTCCCTTGCCGGTCCCCAAGTTGAAGACCTCCAGCCCCGGTCCGGTATGGAGAAATTCCAGTGCCTTCAGGTGGCCGACCGCCAGATCCACCACGTGAATGTAGTCCCGCACGCCCGTTCCATCGGGCGTCGGGTAGTCATTCCCAAACACCGATAGAGAAGGAAGGCGGCCTATGGCCACCTGGGCCACATAAGGCAGCAGGTTGTTGGGGAGGCCGGCGGGATCCTCGCCAATCCGGCCGCTCGCGTGCGCGCCGATCGGATTGAAATAACGCAACAGAATGATGTTCCACGCCGGGTCGGCGCGGTGCAGGTCACGGAAAATCTGCTCCATCATCAGTTTGGTCCAGCCGTACGGGTTGGTGGCGCCGGGCGTGGGAAACTCTTCGCGGATCGGCACAGAGGCAGGATCACCGTAGACCGTCGCGGATGAGCTGAAAACCATGTTACGGCAACCGTGTGCGGTCATCACCTCGCAAAGCGTGATCGTGCCCGAAAGATTATTGCGGTAGTAGGTGAGAGGGATTCCCACAGATTCGCCGACCGCCTTGAGGGCCGCGAAATGGATCACCGCATCAAACGGTCCGTCTTCCGCAAAGACCGTGTCGAGCGCCTCCCGGTCCAGCAGGTCAACCTTGCGGAAAATCGGCCGCGCGCCAGTGATCTCCGCAACGCGCCGCACGCTTTCCGCACTGCTGTTACAAAGGTTGTCGACGATCACGATTTCGTGCCCGGCCTGCAGCAACTCGACCGAAGTGTGGCTACCGATGAACCCGGCACCGCCGGTAACAAGAATTCTCATGAGGGTCCTTTCTGAAAGAACAGTGCCAGTTTAACCGAAATCGTCCGGATAACCAATCCGAAGTTGATTTCCGCGCATCGGGTTTTCGGTCTTGATTCGGGAAGGAGGCGTGCGATACACTGAATTTGTCGTTGGATAATGGACCGCATCGTTTAGGAACATCTTTAATTACAATGCGGGTCCGAATGGATAATGGTTGAAGGAGTTGAGGAGGTGGCGGATGAGGGTGCATCATCCTGTTTTGTTGGCGATGGTCACGGTGTGTGCGGCGGTGTTGCGGACGGGTGCCTTTGAAACGACCAACTGGCTCTCCTCTGTCGCGGAAGGCTACTACAATGACCCCGCGAACTGGACGGGCGGCTTCCTGCCCACCAACGGCAACACCGGGCAGTTCACCGGCAATCAGGACTATGTGGTCCGGTTTCCCCAGGGCGGACTGGTCGAGAACAGCGTGACCAAGGTCAGTGGCCTTTCGAGCGGCCGCTCGGTCACCTTCGACACACGCGGCACCTGGTGGCTCAAGGCCGGTTGCGACGCCTGGCCGAACGATTGGACCGCTTTTCAGCTGGGCGCGAACTCCTCGCATTTTTTCAATATCGAGGGGGTGTTGAAAGCAGCGGCCAACGATTACCCGGTCATGGAGATGTCGAACGCGCTCTTCCGGGTGCAGTATCACAGCACCGGCATGACGAACGTGCTGGAGGAGGGGCTGCTGAATCTGTACAACCCCGGCGGGATCCACCGTAGTGCGCACTCGCTGATTACCGGTTCCACCGCACCGGCCAACAGCCTGATCCTCTTCAAGACGAACTCAATGCTGCGGGCCAACAACGTCCGTTTGCGCGGGAACCGGAACGGCCATCTCATGCGGTTCGAGGGCGGCACGCACGAGATCTACAACGGCATGACCATCGCCGAGGGCGGCGCGAATGCGGGAACGACGTGTACGGTAGAGGTCGCGGGCGGCACCCTTGCGGTGCGCAGCGGCTCGGTGTATGTCGATAATAAAGTCGGGACCCACGGGAATCTCGTCATCGAGGGTTCCGGCGACATGACGGTGCGGGACCTGGTCTATGTGGCGTATAACGCGACCAACTGCAGCGGCACGGTGATCTTGCGGGATGCCGGGCGGCTTGCCGTGGGCGGGGATTTCCGAATTGCGCAGTTTAACAAAACGACCGGCGAGCTGCGCCTCGCCGACGAGGCCGCGCTGAGTGTCGCCTCGGCCATGAGGGTGTCTTACGCCTCGGCCTCGACCGCCGCCGTGGATGTCGCCGGGAGCGCCGCGCTGGCGGTGACCGGCCAGGTCACGGTGGCCTGCGCCAGCGAGTCGTATGCCGAAATGGCGGTGCGGGACAACGCCACGGTCTACGCGGGCGGGGATCTTCTGGTCGGCGATGCCGGCGGCAACGCCGTGTTCACGCTGGACGATGCCGCAACGCTTGTCGTGAAAGGCGCGGCCCTTACGGTGGCCGGGAACAGCGGGACCGCAAGCCGGGGACGGCTGATCCTGACGGGCGGCACGCTGGAGGCCAACGCGGTGCGCGGCGGGGTCGGCGCGCTGTGCCGGGGCGGAACGGGCGGAGCCGAACTGCTGGCGGACGGGACGACCCTGCGGGCGGGCGGCGCCACGACCGGACTGTTCCTCGGAGGGTTCGATCAGGCGGAACTGGGAGCGCAGGGACTCACTCTGGATTCGGCCGGTACGGACCTCGGGATGGGGCAGCCGTTCTCGGACCTTCCCGGGGCAACGGGGCTGTTCGTGAAAACGGGCGCGGGAACCCTCTCCGTCTCGAACAGCCTCCACGGCCGGACCGCGATCGCGCGGGGCGTTCTGCGCGCCAGCGAACCCGCGGCGTTTTTCGGCCGTGAGATCGCGGTTTCGAACATCGCCTCGCTTTCGCTGGAAGGTGAGGCCGTGACGCTGACGGCCGGGGATCTCACGCTCGGCTCGCCCGGGGGCCGGGCGATCCTGGCCCTGGATGCCGGAGACAGTGTGAGCGTGACCAATGCGTTGACGCTGCACGGCTGTGCGATCTATTTCGGGGGTGCGGGGACGGCGGGCACGCACACGCTGATCCGCAGCGCGGGAACCATCGATCCGTCGTGCCTGGACCATGTGGAACTCCTCAATCCGGCGGCGGGCAAGGCATATGCCTTTGCCATCGGCACGGACGGCGGCGGGGAGACCATCCAGCTGATCGTCAGCGCGTATACGATTGCGGACGCGGAGTGGGACGGCTCGGAGAGCGCGGACTGGAACACGGCGGACAACTGGACCCCGGCCGGGGTGCCGACCTACGGCACGCGCGCCAAGTTCGGCGCGGCTGCGGCGCGGAAGGCGGTCACGCTCAGCGCGCCGGGGCTGACGACCTTTATGGAGTTCGATTCGGATGCGGGCTACACGCTTGGCGGCACGCAGCCGCTCACACTGCCGGCCGGCATGATCGACAACAAGCTGGGCGAACATGAGATCGCCTTGCCGCTGACTCTCTCGGGCGAGGTCGCGCTGCCGACCGCGGCGGCGGCCACCACCACGGTGAGCGGTCCGGTCTCGGCGAATCTGGCGGCGCGCGTCGCCAAGAGCGGTTCCGGCATGGTGGTTTTGTCGGGCGACAATGCCGGGTTCCAGGGCGCGTGGCGGACCGGCGGCGGACGGATGGTCTTTGCCACGGCAGGCGCCTGGGGCGCGGCCAATAGTGCTGCGGACGCGGTCACGGTCGGCGCGGGAACCTTGACCTATAGCGGAACGCCGGCGGAAGTCAGCAAGGGGATCATGGTGGATGCGGGCGGCAGCACCCTCTCGGCGATTCTGGAAGTGAAGTCCGATCTGACGGTCAACGGAACCGTCACCAACCATTCCGGCATCCTGATCAAGCGCGGGGTCGGCACGCTGACCCTGAATGTCGGGGCCGGGCACGGGAACCTTTCGTCGGGATCAGGCGGTTCGGCCAGTAATAATGATCCTTCGGGCATCATCACGTTCCCGGAGAACGGGGACACTCCGGCCACAGCCAACGGGTTGGGCGGGTTCAACCTGTTGGAGGGGACCTTGCGGATCCGGGGCGTCAACAGCACGCTTTCGATCGTGAATCAGCGGCACTTCGGAGTTCTTGGCGGTGCGGTCAGCTCCTGTCTGGCCGATCCGACGCTTGAACTCGATGCCGTGCGTCTCAATCAGGGCGGCAGCGGGCAGCACCTCATCGTCGGCAACCAGATTCAGGCGGGCAGTCTGGCGCGTTCACCGACCCTGCGGCTGGTGAACGGCGCTCATCTCGCGATGGACCACCTTCGGATAGGGCGGAATTCGGCGGCCATGGTCACGCCGACGCTGATTATGAGCAATGCGACGGTCGAAGCCTCCTGGCAGGTGTCCTTCGGCGCTGACAGTACTGTGACTCCGTATGTGCGCATCATGGAGGGTAGCCAGATAATCGCGAAAGGCGGGGCTCCATGGGGCGGCGGCATCTGCTTCTCTCGAAACGTCGATATGGTGGTCAGCGGGAACAGCGTGGTGTCGCAAACCCATTCCGATGGTGACATGCGGTTCAACGAAGGTGGAGCCGACGGAACCGTCCGCTGGGAGGACGGTGCGGTGATGCGCTTTGCGAAATTCAGTGGGCGCAACCACAACACGGCGGACGGATTGGATATGATTTTTGACAACGCAACGATGGAGATTCTAGCGAATGGCTACTCGTATTCCACGCGCGCCGACAAGCAGAGCTTCATCATTGAGGATGGGGGATTGACGGTGAAGGTCGGCAGCGGCATCCGGCATGAGTTGACCTTCCCGCTTACCGGCGCGGGCGCGCTTACCAAAACGGGCGCGGGCGAGCTGGTCTTCGCGGCGGGGCTGAACTACACGCCGAGCGCGACCAACCTCACCGGTCTTGCGACCGGCGACTACACGGGCGGAACCCTGGTGCAGGAGGGCGCGCTCTCGGTGAGCAACGGCACGATCCGCACGGACGCGGCGGTGCGGGTTGCGGCGGGTGCGCGGCTGAACCTCAGCAACAGCGGGGTCGCCCTCGGTGAGGTCTCGGGGTCGGGCCTGATCACGAACGGGACGCTGACAGCGGGGTACCGCTGCCGCGTGACGCCCGCGGGCGCCGACCGCCTGACGCTGTCGGACGTGACGCTGCCGTCGGGATTCATGGTGACCTTTGACGCGGAGGCGGGGTCGGAACTCGTCAGCGGGCAGAAGGTGGCGATTGCGGATCTCGCCGGCGCCACGGTGCCGAATCTCGACAAGTGGAGCGCGCGCCATGTCGGCGAGAAGCTCTCGGCCCGGTTCACGCTGGAGGGCGGCACGGTTTACGCCAACGTCTTTTACAGCGCGGGAACCTTGTTCCAGCTCCGATAGATAGCTTTGTTTTCCAATGAAAACGAATGCTAAATCTCTGATGCGATGTGTGGCGATCGCGTTGTCTGTGTCCGCCAAGGCCGAACCCGAGGGGATTCGCACCGTGTTCGCGCACTATATGACCTGCTTCGGTTGTCCGGTCGAGGATTACAAGCGGCAGATCATGCTTGCGCAGCAGTACGGCGTTGAGGGCTGGGCGCTCAATTGCGGCAACTGGATGAAAAAGGATCAGAACGGCGAATGGCAGCCGTTTGACGGCTATGTCGAGAAGTCCGCGCGCATCTTTCAGGCCGCGCACGAGTTGGGTACAGGCTTCAAGCTTTTCTTTTCGGCGGATTCCAGTGTCGAGCGTTACAAGAACGGGTTCCATTCCGACATGCTCCTCCGTTACAAGGATCATCCGAACCAGTTCCGTTATGGCGGAAAACCCTTCTTTTCCGGCTGGGGCGGAGGTGACCGCCGTAACGAGAAGTATAACTTCGCGCGTCAGCAACTCGCTGAACTGGGGGCGCCAGATGTCTGTCTTGTTCCCGAATTCGGCGCCAGCCGTGACGTCATGTTCGCGTCGAAGGATCTGTCATGCTACGATATCTACGCGAAGCCGGATTTCAAATGCGACGGGATCTTCATCTTCGGTTGCGATAATACAAGCCGCGAGCTTACGGAATATCTCTCAAATTCACGGTTCGCCGCCCTCAAGGCGGGGAAGATTTTCATGGCGGGGCCGTGTCCCGCGTATAACAGTTCGAACCTCCGTGATTATCACGGACTCGCAGGCTACGCGAGCATGTGGTCCGCGATCTGTGCCGACCAGCCCGAACTCATCGAGATCGTGACCTGGAACGACTACGGCGAGGATTCCGGCATCTATTCCGCTCCCGCCTCGTGGGGCGCGAACAGCCGGACCGCCTGGCCGCGCGATGATTCGTTCCTCGACCTCACCGCCTATTACGCCGCGGCGTACAAAGCGGGCGGGGTGTATCCGGAGATCACTCAAGATAAGCTCTATGCGGCATATCGTCCGCGTCCCAAAGTGCTGTCCCGTGTTTTCAGCCCCGATACCGAACGCGGACCACAGGGATGGATCGACATGCGGGACGTTTTCCTCCAGATCCACGACGATGTCCGTGACCGCGTTTACGCGACGGTGATGCTTACCGCTCCCGCCGAGGTCGAGATCCGGCAGGGCGACAGGAAGGTCGTGAAGAAGGTCGAAGCGGGTGTCCATACGGTCGAGGCGGACATGGTGCCGGGACGGACACCGGAATTCTTTGTCCGTCGTAACGGCGAGACGATGATCGAGACGATCGGTCGGCGTCAGATTACAGACAAGGAGACGGAGCGCAATTCGCTTGCCAACAAATACAACGGTTTCCAACGGGTTTGGACCGGCGGCGCGGTCGCGGGGAAACCGGCCGCGGTGCTGGAAGCGGCTTCGGGGTGCGAGTGGGATTTGCCGACGGAGGTCAAACCAGGCGCGTATGCGTTTCGGGTGAAGTTCTCGAACACGGATGAGGAGGAATCGCGGTTTGTCCTCGAGATGGATGTTTCCTGGCTCAAGACAATGGAGAAGAAGGATCTTCCAGTCGCCTTCACGCTGTATCTGCCGCCGACCGGCGGTGCGGAGAAGGAGATGTCGTTCCTCCTCACGATTGTGCCGGGAACGACGAAGATCCGGATCTGCAAGCGGGAGTATAAGGAGAATCATTTCTGGCGCGAAGGGAAGCGATATCTCTCGAAGGTGGATTACTCCGATTACGGTAACGCGGTCGTGAAGTCCGTTGCGCTCGTTCCGAGTGTGATCGCAAAGCGTGTCGGACGGATGGAGCCGTATCCCGCGATGGTGGCGATTCCCGGCGGCACCTTCACGATGGGGGCGCGTGCGGAAGAGTCGGACGAGGGCGGCCCGCGCGAGGTCACGATCTCTCCGTTCTGGATGGGCAAGTATGAGGTTACGAACCGCGAGTTCGAGGAATTCATGCCTTCGCACCGCAGCCACCGCACAGAGATCTCCTGGCGCGACCGCGATCCGGTCGTGTACGTCTGCTGGCGCGAGGCGGCTGATTATTGTAATTGGCTGTCGGAGAAGGAGGGGCTCACGCCCGCCTACGATGTCACCAACCAATACGCGCTCGTAAAAGGTGCGAACGGTTACCGTCTGCCGACCGAGGCCGAGTGGGAGTATGTCGCCACGGGACGAGGCGAAAACCGCAAGTATCCGTGGGGCGACGAGCCGCCGAACTACGAACGCTGCAATGCCGCGCCCGAGGAGGTGACGCTCCAGCAGGAAA
>Ga0116159_1000904_pt1 | contig 33524 bp, 38 predicted proteins | sample AD_JPNAS1_MetaG_FD_89878 | JGI IMG/M metagenome (GOLD analysis project Ga0116159, IMG submission 89878) | Active sludge microbial communities of municipal wastewater-treating anaerobic digesters from Japan - AD_JPNAS1_MetaG | ecosystem: Engineered > Bioreactor > Anaerobic > Digestate | place...
CATGGCTTCCATTCTGACGCCGCTATTCCGGATGATCAATCTTGCGCAAATGTAGCCGATCTTTCCTGAACCGTAGAATGGGGGAATGTATGCGAAAAGGTTTTACGTTAATCGAGATCATGGTGGTGATGGTTGTGCTTGCGATTGTTGCGTCGATTGCCATTCCCAATTTCAGCAGAATCTCCCTGAATAATAAAATCACAAAGTCCAAGGCGGGATTGAGCGCTCTGCAGGTTGCGGTCGAAAATTATTATTTATTCAATCAGCGAAGTTATCCCGAGACGCTCGGTCAGCTTACGAAGGCAAATCCGTCGGTCGTGAAGACTATCCCCACCGATCCTTTTTCGGATACAACTTATGGGTATCATCGCTCGCCCAGCGGGAAAAATTACGTGATTTTTTCCGTCGGGCCCGAGGGAAACGGAAGCGCTTCGGTCGGTGACCCTGAGGTTTTAACGGAGCATAACGGTTCCAGTTGCATTTATGTTTCCAATGTCCGGGAGGACAACCAGCCATGAAACGGGGTTTCAGTCTCGCGGAGGTCATCATTGCTCTTGCCATTCTGGCGGGGGTAATGGCGATTTTGTTGATGGCTTTCACGATGGCGCTTGGGGGAGCAAAAAATGTTGAAGAAGCGAGCCTGGCTTTGGAGATAGCCGATTCCACCATGGAGCAACTCAAAAACACAAGTTACGCGGATTTGCAAAATTTCACGAAAGATTCCGAGATGATTTATAAAGGGGTCACGGGATATAGCGTCCAGGTGACAACCACCAAGCCTGAAGATCCGGCCCGCGTCGATGTGACCGTGTCCTGGACCGGCAAGGGCTCGGCGTCGAGTTTGACCCTGACGACGCTTGCGGCGAATTGTTAGTTTGGGATTTCGGGAGGGTATGGTGATGAAAAACCGGAGCAGGGGTTTTACGCTCGTTGAAATGTTGCTTGTGTCGCTTATGATTCCCGCGATCATTGCCATGCTCTTTTTTATGTTCCAGGCGGTGACAAAAAGCTGGGCGATGCAGGGGGCGAGAGCCGGTTTGTCGGTCAGCATGAACAAGGCTCTGCGAACGGTGTCTTCGGATCTTCGTAATGCCAGACAGGTTGTCAGTCAAGACAACCGTGAACTCCGTTTCACCCAGGATGGATCGACCTACTTTGTCTATTATCTTTTCTCGAAATCCGAGTCTTCCCCTTTTTCTGAATCTGATGCTTATCCTCTCAGGTTCGATGGCGCTCTCTGCCAATTGAGAAAAGCTACTTTGTCCGGAGGGATTAACGGGAATTTTCAGTATGGAAGCGGGGACCTTGTCGCAAAAGGTATTCTTGCCCCGCCGGTGTCCAGTTTGTCGTTCCAGTCACCGGTTGTTACCATCGATCTCACGGCTCAACAGGGTCGTGATTCTTTGCGGCTGGTTCGTGTGGTAAGGCCGCGAAATTTATGAAAGGAATCTTTATGAAAACAGGCCGGGCTCAAAAAGGGTTTGTGCTCGCGCTGTCGGCGGTCCTTCTCTTGTGTATTTCGGTCATTTTGGCGGCGTTTGTTTTTTTGATAACGTTGAAGTCGAGATCGCTGGCGACCGGGATGGCCAGTGCCAAGGCGTTTTGGCTCGCCGAAGCCGGTATTCAGCGGGTCGCGTCTCAACTCAAAAAGGATCCGGATTATCGTATCCGCCCCGTGAGCCTTAGCGGCAGCCTGGGAGAGGGGAGCTATACTGTGAGCGTTGCTACTCCGTCGGAGTCGGGAGTGTGCGTCGCGACCTCCACGGGAACGGTGGACGGAATTTCGCGGACGATCGCCCAGACATTGACGATTCGCACCGCCGGTTGGGGATCACAGTTTACCGAATATGCGGTATTCGCCGGGGTGAAAAACCGCAATGTTACCTTGAGGAACAATTCGGAAATTCAAGGCGATGTGTATGTAGGGGGGGAGGTCCGGACGATGGATAGCTCCTCGGTTTCGGGAACAGTTTTTGCCTCGAGCGGTAGTGGGAATTATGTCCGGGAACCGCTTCCCACTCCCCCGGTGCCGATGCCGACACTTACCAGGAAATGGTATGACGACGAGATATCGGTTGCGAAAACCTACCCCAAGGGAAATGTCACGTATACGTCCATTGATTTGACGGGGAAAACCCTTTATGTGAACGGCAAGGTAAGGCTTACGAACGCCTCCGGGACGGGTACGATTGTCAGCGTGGGAAGCCTGGAGGTGAACGGGACGATCGGTAGCGGTGTTACTGTCATTTCCGACAGCACGGTTTCGGTCGGTGCCAATAGCCGGGTTTCTCCGGATGTGATGTTTTACGGAAGCAATGCCGTGACGGTGGGCAACCCGGGTATTGTGATGGAACGGGTGGCGATTCTCTCGCCCGGCAAGGTGGATATTTCAAATGGAGCCGCGATCAGCGGGGTGGTGTTTGCCGATGGCAATATTACGGTGAGTGGGAACTCCGTGGTAGCGGGATCTGTGGCGGCGGGTGGTAGCATGACGCTCAACGCGTCAACGGTGATACAGGACAAGAACAAATTGCCCCAGCGGGTACCGTTTGGAGTTGCCGGAGGGGAAGAAGCGATCGTATTGTCGGATTGGCGTGAGTAAGAGTCGCAAAACACCGATTGCTTTTGACGCGGGAGCTGACCGGGAAAGGATATGACGATTTCTAGTCCGCAATTCAAAAATACTGAGGTTGGCGAGGCCCGGTTATCGGCTGAAGTTTTAGCCGAGAGTGGCGGGAGCCACAGTTTGATCTGGATCGTGCTTGTGGCCGGGCTGGTGATATCCGTTGCGTCGGCTTTTCTCCTGAAAACGATGGTGCAAGCATCCCAGCGAAAAGATTTTCTCGCGCAGTGCGCGGAAATCAAGACCGAGATTGCCGACAGGCTTGATGACCATGCCCGGATTTTGTGGGGTGCTGCGGCGTTATTTCATGCGTCGTCTCAGGTGTCTCGTCGGGAGTGGCACCTTTTTATCGAGAAACAGAATATTGAGACGCAGCTTCCTGGAACCCAGGCGATTGGATTCGCGCTTTGGATTCCCCGTGAAGAATTGTCCCGGCACATTCAGACGGTGAGAGACGAAGGTTTCCCGGACTATACCGTGCATCCTGCCGGCGAGCGGGATGTTTATACCCCCATTGTTTACCTCGAACCTTTTTCCGGTCGCAACCTGGCTGCTTTTGGCTACGATATGTTTTCGGATCCCGTCCGGCGTGCGGCTATGAGGCGGGCCAGAGACGGGGATGCGGCCGCCCTGTCCAGAAGAGTGACCCTGATCCAGGAGACCGACGAGGATGTACAACCGGGCACCGTGATGTATGTCCCGGTTTACCGCAACGGGGCACCTCTGGATACCGTGGATCAGCGCCGGAGTGCGCTTGTGGGATGGATTTATAGCCCTTACCGGATGAAAGACCTGATGCGGGGAATCCTGGGAAAACGTCTATGGGAAAAAAGATGGTCTCTTCGACTGCAACTTTTTGACGGCCCCAGGGCCTTGCCGGAATCGCTCCTCTTCGAAGATGGCCCTTTGAATGAAACGTCGTTTTTGCCCGGCGCTACTTTGTCCCATGAAATGCCGATTGTTTTCAGGGGGAGTGCCTGGACCCTGCGTTTTGAAAAATCTGGTGTTGGTATGATGTCGGAAGAGTGTGCCATTGTGCGGTTCGTCCTGGTTGCCGGGACACTGATTTCGGTTTTGCTTGCATTTCTGATTTTCTCTTTATCCCGCACGCGTACCGAGGCGGTCCGCATTGCGCGAAAGCTGACTGGCAATTTAAAAGCAAGCGAAGAAAAGCATCGTCTCCTCATTGAAAACAGCCATGACATTATCTACACGCTTGATAGACAGGGTGTCTTTACTTTTGTCTCTCCCTCCTGGGCGATGTTACTCGGACACCCTGAGAATCAGGTTTTGGGGCAGTCTTTTCAGCCGTTTGTTCACCCTGAAGATGTTAAAAGGTGCGAATTGTTTTTTCGTCAGGCCATGGAAACAGGGCAACCTCAGGTTGGAGTTGAGTATCGCATTAAAAATGCCGGGGGTGGCTGGCGATGGCATGTTTCAAATGTGACGCCTTTAAAGGATTCGGAGGGTGTCGTGCTGGGGCTTGAGGGAAGTGCGAGTGATGTTACCGACCGCAAACTGGCGGAGGAAGAAACTCGTAAAAGTTCCGACATGATCCTGCTCTTGCTCAACTCGACGGCGGAAGCGATTTACGGGATTGATCTTGAGGGGAATTGTACTTTTGCCAATCCGGCTTGTCTCAGGATGCTTGGCTACGAAAGCGCAGAACAGCTTGTGGGCAAGAATATTCACCAAATGATCCATCATTCGCGTGTGGATGGGGAAACAATACCTCCCGATGCCTGTAAAATATGCCGGGTGTTGCGCGAAGGTAAGGGAGTTCATGTTGAAAATGAATGTTTGTGGCGTTCCGATGGCACCAGTTTTCCCGTGGAGTACTGGTCGTTCCCCCAGAGGATCGACGGGAAAGTGTCGGGTGCTGTCGTAACGTTTCTCGACACCACCGAAAGACGCGTTACGAACGAAAAAATACGACAACTTTCCGAAGCGGTAGAGCAGAGTCCGGCTTCCATTGTCATTACGGACAAAGAGGGGAACATCGAATACGTTAATACCAAGTTCGTGAAGGTGACCGGGTACTCGGTGAAAGAAGCGATTGGCCAAAACCCGCGTCTGTTGAAGTCCGGGGAGCGACCCCAGGAGTTTTATAAAGAACTCTGGGAAACCATCCTGGCGGGTAAGGAGTGGCAAGGGGATTTTCACAACAAAACAAAAGATGGAAGATTGTTCTGGGAATCGGCCTTGATCTCGCCCGTTAAAAATGAAAACGAGAAGATCACTCATTTTGTGGCTGTTAAAGAGGATGTTACCGAACGGAGAAAAGTTCAGGAGGAGGTCAAAAGACAGTCGGCTTTGATCACGTCTCTCCTGGACTCGATCCCTGATCTTGTATTTTTCAAGGATCTAAACGGTGTGTATATGGGTTGCAACCCCAGTTTTGCCGCCTTTATCGGTCGGCCCAAGCAAAAGATTATCGGAAAAACAGATTATGATTTTTTCAGTAAGGATGTGGCGGAAGAGTTTAAAAAACACGACCAGATCATGCTGGAGACGGGAGAGCTTCGGCATAACGAAGAATGGATCACTTATCCCGATGGGCGAAGAGCGCTTCTCGATACCCTGAAGTCTCCCTATTGGGGGCCGGATGGAAAGGTGTTCGGTATTCTGGGAATTAGCCGGGATATCACGAGACGTAAAAAAGCGGAAGACGAATTGGCGGAAAGCGAAAGGAAGTTCAAGACAATGTTTGAATCTTCCAAAGACGCGATCATGATTCTCACGCCTGAGGGAAAGTACCTCGACGCGAATTTCGCCTCGAAAGAGCTTTTTGAATGCAAGGACGTATCTCAGGTTCTTTCGATGACTGTATCGGATTTTTCTCCGGAGATGCAGTCCGACGGCAAGAAATCGTCCCAAAAGGCTTCGGAGATGATTTCCGAAGCGATGGAAAAAGGGTCGAATTTTTTTGAATGGGTCCACAAACGCCTGACGGGGACTGAGTTTTTTTCCACGGTTCTTTTGACCCGGATGGAATTACGGGGTCGGATCGTATTACAGGCTACCGTTCGCGACATCACCGAACTGAAGAAAGTTGAGTCGCTCAAGAATGAATTTATCGGGACGGTATCGCATGAGCTGAGAACGCCGCTTACGGCCCTCAAGGAATCCATCGGGATTGTCCTTGACGGCTCAGCGGGTGATGTCAACGAGGAACAGAAGGACTTTCTCGGCACGGCGAAGCGAAACGTGGACCGGTTGTCGCGGTTGATCAATGATGTGCTCGATCTTCAAAAACTGGAATCCGGGAAGATGTCATTTGATATGCAGGAAAATGACATGAACTTCCTGATTGAAGATGTCAGGAATACCATGGAGCCGGTTTGTGCCCGTAAAGGGCTGAGCCTGAGCGCGAAACGGGAAGAAAAACTTCCGGCGGTGACCATCGACAAGGACCGGATGATCCAGGTTTTTAACTAATCTTGTGAACAATGCCATAAAATTTACGGAGCAGGGCGGGATCACGATCGGGATTGATTATAAGGAGGGGGAAAATACTTACAGGGTGTTTGTGGAGGATACCGGGCCGGGGATCCGGCAGGATGACATGCCGCGGCTGTTTCGGAGATTCGAACAGTTGAAAATATCCGGTTCCCGGAAAACCGGTGGGACCGGTTTGGGGTTGGCGATCTCAAAGCAGATTGTCGAAGCCCACGGTGGAAAAATCTGGGCGGAATCAGAAATAGGTAAAGGATCGCGCTTTATTTTTCTTTTACCCGTCAAGGAGCAAAGGAGTCGTCGTCGTGTCTAAACGGATATTATTTGTTGACGATGAAGTCGATGTGCAGAAAGTGGCGGTTTTTCGCCTGCGGAAGGCGGGATACGAGGTTGTCACCGCGGTTAACAGCGATGAGGCCTGGGATTGGATCCAAAGAGAGACGTTTGATCTTGTTTTTCTGGATTTGAGACTCCCGGGCATCACTGGCGCCGAGATGTGTAAAAAGATCAAATCGGACGAAAAACTCAAAAAAACACCGGTGATTCTTTTTACCGCCAGTGTGCGTAATTTGGCGTTGCTTACGAAAGAAGTCGGCGCGGATGATTTTTTGATCAAGCCGTTTGAGACCGAGCAACTTTTGGAAAAGGTTAAACGCGCTATTTTTAGGGAAAATCAATAATCTCCCCGTGCTGTTTGCCCGAAGAATCCAGCCGGTTTTTCAGGCCTGTTTCACTTTTATGCCCTTGACCCTGCTTGGCTTGCCAAGTAAACTTGCGTCCGGGAGAAAATGGTAAGGAAAACTCCAGAGGTTTGTGACCATGGACATAATGAAGACGTTGGTGTCTTTTTTGCTTTTTTCGATGCTGGTCTCCTCTTGCGCGCATTTTCAGAAATCAAGCTACGGAAGTTATGCGGAAGCGGAGAAGGCTTTCAGCCGCGGCAAGTATGAAAAGGCCATCATGGGGTATCGGGATTATCTTGAGCAGAACCCGGGTGGCAGCATGGCAGTCATTGCGGAATATTATATTGGGAGAAGTTATGCGGCCATGGGAATGGCCGGAGAGGCCGAAAAGGTTTATCGTGATGTGATCGAAAAATATCCCCAATCATCATGGGCTGGTTTTGCTCAAAAAAGGCTTGATGAGGTAAAATAAGCGGTTTGGGTTTTGTTCTTTGAGAAGATCTTCTTGGATGACCGCTCGCGGAAACGTGACGCAGGATACGACCTGTAAAACGTCGCGGGAGGAAAGTCCGAGCTTCGCAGGGCATCGTAGTGGGTAACCCCCACCCTTCTGCGGTTTGTCCGTTAAATCTTTTGGATTTAACGAAACTGGCCGCGGAAGCGGATCAGAGCCACAGAGACGAGTCTCTTTTGTGAAAGCAAAAGAGGGTGAAACGCGGCAATCTCTACGTGAAGAAAGGCTAAATAGGGTGAGTGGCGCAAGCCGGCATTGCCCGTGCTGATCCCCGCAAGGGGAACGCTCACCGGGTCAGCCGAATGAGTTCTGCAGTAATGCAGAACCTAGATAGATGGTCATCACCCCGAAGAGGGGACAGAACTCGGCTTATAGAGAAGATCTTCTTGATTTTAAAGCGGGCACGCCGAAAGATCGCGTGTCCGCTTTTTTTGTTTTCTTGACAAAACACACAAGGCCGTGTAGATTTCTCCAACAATCGCAACGCGAATCCTTTTAAGACGGCGCAGAGACGCCGACAAAGGTGGTATATGCAGACAGTTATGAGTGTAAGGTTCGCCCCTGCCAGCAAAGGCAGGGATTTTTTTTGTCTGCGGACGGGTTGCTGCGGGGGGACTTGTGACCTCGCCTGAAAAGCTTGTCCTTGACGCCGCAGGCATCGACCGCACGCTTACGCGCATGGCCCACGAGGTTCTCGAACATCATAAAGATGTCAAACCCCTTGCTCTTGTTGGCATCCGGACCCGTGGCGTCTTCCTTGCCGAACGGCTCCAGAAAAAACTTCTCGAAATCGCCGGCGTGGAATCTCCCCTCGGGACTCTCGATATCACGATGTACCGTGACGACCTGAGCGAGGTCGGTCCGAATCCCGAGGTGCGCGAGACCAAACTCCCGTTTGATCTCAAGGCGAAAATCATCATTCTCGTGGACGATGTCCTCTATACGGGCCGGACGATCCGGGCGGCCCTCGACGCGCTCAACGATTATGGCCGGCCGAAGATGATCCAGCTTGCGGTGCTCGTGGATCGCGGTCACCGGGAATTGCCTATCCGCGCGGACTTCGTGGGCAAGAACGTTCCCACCTCCGTCAGGGAACGCGTGGTCATCCGGATCCGGGAAGTTGACGGCAAAGATGAAGCGATCATTGCGGGAGGGAGCGGGGCATGATGAGCAACGGAACGAAGATTCAATGGACCCGCAAGGATCTTCTCGGGCTCAAAGACCTGTCGGCGGCCGAGATCGGACTGATTCTCGATACGGCGAAATCCTTCAGCGAGGTTTCTCAGCGCGCCGTCAAAAAATCGCCGGCCCTCAGAGGCAAAACCGTGGTGAATCTTTTCCTTGAGCCGAGTACCCGAACGAGAGTGTCGTTTGAGCTTGCCGAAAAGAGGTTGAGCGCGGATGCGATCGGCATGGCTAGTGGCGGCTCCAGCATGACGAAGGGAGAGTCCCTTTGGGATACGATCGCGAACATTGAGGCGCTCAAGGTCGACCTGATCGTTATGAGACACAGCTCGTCGGGAGCTCCGCACCGGGTCTCTAACTATACCAAATGCGGGATCGTCAACGCGGGCGACGGCATCAACGAACATCCCACCCAGGGGCTGCTCGATATCTTCACGCTCCGGGAGCTCAAGGGGAAGATCAGGGGGCTCAAGGTTGTTTTTGTCGGTGATATTCTCCACTCGCGCGTCGCGCGGTCCAATGTCTGGGGACTGACCAAACTTGGTGCCGAAGTGGTCCTCTGCGGTCCGAAAACCCTGATCCCGTGGGGGATTGAGGAGCTCGGCGTCAAGGTGATCCACGACGTCAGGAAAGCGATCGACGGCGCTGACGCGGTAACGCTCCTCAGGATCCAGATGGAACGGCAGAATGAGACGCTTTTCCCCAGCATTCGCGAGTATGCGAGCACCTTCGGTCTGAATACGGAACTCTTCAAGCTCGCAAAGCCCGACGCGATCCTGATGCACCCCGGGCCCGTGAACCGCGGCGTCGAGATCGAAAGCGCGCTTGCCGACAGCACCCAATCCTACATCCTCAAACAGGTCACTAACGGGATCGCGGTCCGTATGGCGGTGCTTTACCTTCTGAGCGGAGCTTTGAAAAATGAATAAGTTGAACGGACAATCGGTCAAGAATCTGCTGATCAGGAACGCGCGTATCGTGGATCCCGTGAACAAGGTCGACGAAGTGATGGACCTCCATGTCCAGAGCCGCAAGATCGTGAAATGGGGGAAGGCTCTCCAGGCCGAAGATGCCGAGACGATGGACGCGAAAGGACTTTGCCTGATGCCGGGGCTGATCGACCTGCACGTGCATTTCCGCGAACCCGGCTACGAACACAAGGAAACGATCGAAAGCGGCGTGCAGGCCGCGATCGCGGGCGGTTTTGTCGCCTGCGTGACGATGCCGAACACGAAGCCCGCCTGCGATAACGCGCAAGTCGTGAAATATCAGATGGAACGTGCCAATATCCTCAACTTCAATCTCCTGCCGTCGGGCGCGTTGACCCAGGGGCGCGAGGGCAAAAAGGTCGCGGAGATGGCGGAGATGAAAGTATCAGGCGCCGTGGCCGTCACCGATGACGGCAACTGGGTCGTGGATTCCGGCGTGGCGCGCAGGGCGTACGAATATGCCGCGACCTACGGTCTCCCGGTCATGACGCATGCCGAGGACCCGACGATTTCGCTGAACGGTGTGATGAACGAAGGCATTGTCTCAACAAAACTGGGGCTCCGCGGCCGCCCGAACGCATCCGAGGACATCGCGATCGCCCGCGACATCGAACTGACCCGGCTTATCAAATGTCATCTTCACGTCCAGCACGTATCCACCTGCGGGGGAGTGGCGATGATCCGGCGCGCGAAGGACGAAGGACTTCCCGTGACGGCCGAGGCAACGCCGCACCATCTCGCGCTGACTGACGAGGAATTCGTCAAGTACGACACCTTTTACAAAATGAACCCCCCGCTCAGGACCGAAAAGGACCGGCAGGCCGTGATCCGCGGTCTTGAGGACGGGACGATCGACGCGATCGCGACCGATCACGCGCCGCACGCATTTGAGGAAAAGGACATGGATATCGAAGTGGCGCCGTTCGGAACGATCGGCCTCGAATCAGCGTTCGGGGTTGTGCTGACGGAACTCTATCACGGCCGGAAATGGAAGATCGAGGACGTGCTGCGCAAGATGAGCATCGCGCCGAGCGAGATCCTGAAAAAAACAAATTTCGGCCGGCTCAAAGCGGGGGAGCACGCGAACTTTATCCTCGCGGACCTGGACCTTGAATGGGTCTTCGAGCAAAAAAACGTTTATTCAAAATCCGTGAACTCATGCTTTTTCGGAAAGAAACTCAAGGGAAAAGTCCTCCATACGTTTGTCAAGGGATTCCAGTACTCCCTTTGATCATCGGAAGCGATCATGAAAAAAACGATTCTGGCACTTATAACCTGCCCGCATATCGGTAACCACGGAATCAACGCGGCGGATAAGATCCCGGTCGCGAACCCGGACGGGGTTTCCCTCTCGGACGGTTCCGGCGATTCCGCGGTTGTGAGGTGTCTTGTTCAGGCTGTAAAGAAATTGATCGGCAAGGTCCCGATCTTCGGAATCTGTCCCGGACACCGGATGCTCGGCCAGGCGCTTGGCGGAAAGACCTCCAGGATCAAATTTGGTTATCACGGGAATAATCATTCCGTCATGGATCTGAAGAGCCGCAGGATCGGGATCGCATTCCGGAACCACGGCTTTGTTACGGATATCGATTTGCTTCCGAAGGATGAGGCCGGGTTGACCCATACCAATCTGAACGACAAATCGCTCGGGGGTCTTGCTCGCAGGAAATGCCCCCCGTTTCGCGCGCAATATCATCCGGAGAATGCCTCCGGTCCGCACGATAATGACTATCTCTTCTCACGGTTTTACAAACTTACAGAAAGGAATGCTTAAGCTCAGGAAGCAGATCCTGGAGCCGGGAACAGCTCCGGGCCCTTATCTCTCGGAGCTTAGCGGAAGATCATGCCAAAACGTAATGACATCAAGAAAATCCTGATTATCGGGTCCGGGCCGATCATCATCGGTCAGGCGTGTGAATTCGATTATTCCGGAACGCAGGCCTGCAAAGCCTTGCGCAAGGAAGGGTATGAGGTCGTGCTCGTGAACTCGAACCCTGCGACCATCATGACCGATCCCGAAATGGCGGACCATACCTACATCGAACCGTTGACCGTCGAAAGCCTCGAAAAGATCATCGCGAAAGAGCGTCCCGATGCGCTGTTGCCCAATCTCGGAGGGCAGACGGGCCTGAATCTTTCCTCGGCGCTCCACAAAAGCGGTGTTCTCGAAAAATACGGTGTCAAGATCATCGGTGTTAAAGCGGACGCGATCGAGCGCGGGGAGGATCGTGAGGTCTTCAAGGCGACCATGGCGCAGATCGGGATTCCCGTGCCGCGGTCCGCGACGGCGAATTCCGTCGAGGAATGTGAATCGATCGCGCAGCAGCTCGGCTATCCGGTCGTGGTCCGTCCGGCCTATACGATGGGCGGTACCGGCGGCGGGATCGCCTATAACGTCGAGGATTTGCGTGTGATCGCTCTTCGTGGGCTGACAATCAGTCTTGCCCGTCAGGTTCTGATCGAGGAGGCTGTGATCGGATGGGAAGAGCTTGAACTGGAAGTGGTCCGCGACGCGAAAGATCAGAAGATTACGGTCTGCTTTATCGAGAATGTGGACGCGATGGGTGTCCACACGGGCGACAGCTTCTGCGTGGCGCCGATGCTGACGGTCGCCCCCGAAATCCAGAAGAAACTGCAGGAATATTCCTACAAGATTGTGGACGCGATCGGTGTGGTCGGCGGAACGAATGTTCAGTTCGCCCACAATAAAAAGGATGGGCGCGTGGTTGTAATCGAGATTAACCCGAGAACGTCGCGTTCCTCGGCGCTGGCGTCGAAGGCTACGGGATTCCCGATCGCAATGGTGTCGACGCGTCTCGCGGCCGGTCTGACGATGGATGAGATTCCTTACTGGCGCGACGGATCGCTCGAAAAATACACGCCTGGCGGAAAGCACGTTGTCGTTAAATTCGCGCGGTGGGCGTTCGAGAAATTCCCCAGGGCGCAGGATGTTCTCGGGACCCAGATGAAGGCGGTCGGCGAAGTAATGTCGATCGGGAAGAATTTTAAAGAGGCTTTCCAGAAGGCCATCCGTTCCCTCGAGATCGGCCGGTACGGGCTCGGCGATGTGAAGGACTTCAGGCAGCTTTCAGACGACCAGCTTCGCGAAAGACTGGCCCGGCCTTCCAGCGAACGGATCTTTCTGATGTACGAAGCCCTCCGCAAGGGCCTGAGCGTCGAAGAGCTTCACGCCATGACCCACATCGGGAAGTGGTTCATCACGGAAATGCGGGAGCTGGTGATGTTCGAGGAAGCGATGTTGAAGGCGACCTGGGACAAGTTCGCGGATCGGGACCTCATCAAGGCCAAGGAATGGGGATTCTCGGACCGTTATCTTGCCGGACTTTTTAAAATCTCGGAAGCGGCGGTGCGGGAACGGCGCATCCGGCTTGGCAAGGTTGCGCGGTACGAAGCGGTTCCTGTGAGCGGCGTCCAGAATGCCGCGTACTATTATTCCACCTACCACCCGGGCCGGGAGGATGCTCCCGTCTCAACGAACAAGAAGATACTGATCCTCGGCGGCGGGCCGAATCGCATCGGGCAGGGAATCGAGTTCGATTATACCTGCGTGCACGCGGTCTTCGCGCTCCGCGCGGCGGGCTACGAATCGATCATGATCAACTGCAATCCCGAAACGGTCTCGACCGATTATGACACGGCCAACAAGCTCTATTTTGAACCGCTTACGGTCGAGGACGTGCTGGCGATCTATGAGAAGGAAAAACCGGAAGGCGTCATCGTCCAGTTCGGAGGGCAGACACCGCTCAACATCGCTCAACAGCTCAAGGACGCCGGCGTCAGGATCCTCGGGACGTCGCCGGAGAGCATCGCGTTCGCCGAAGACCGCGAGCTCTTTCGTCAGAAGATGATCGAGCTCGGCATTCCTCAGCCGGAAAGCGGCATCGCAAGGTCGATCGAGGAATCCATCGCGATCGCGCGTGAGATCGGCTACCCCATCATGGTCCGTCCCTCCTTCGTTCTCGGCGGGCGCGGGATGGAGATCATCTATGACGAGGACATGCTCCGGCGATATGCTGCTGAGGCGATCAAGGTAAGTCCCGAACACCCCATGCTGATCGACCGGTTCCTCGGCAAGGCGCTTGAATGCGAGGTGGATGCCCTTTCCGACGGCACGGACGCTCATGTCACGACCGTCATGGAACATATCGAATGGGCGGGGATACACTCGGGTGATTCGGCCTGTTCCATCCCGAGCCGGACGATCTCGAAGGCGCATATCGAGCAGATTCGCGATTACACAACGAAGATCGCGAGAGCGCTCAAGGTCGTGGGGTTGATCAATGTCCAGTACGCGATTTGCGACGGGAAGGTTTACATCCTGGAAGCCAACCCGCGCGCGTCACGCACGGTCCCGATCATCTCGAAGGTCACGGGGGTCCCGATCGCCCGCCTCGCGACCGAAATGATGCTGGGCAAAAAAATCAGCGATTTCCCGAAGTTGAAGGATGCCAAAGCACCCTTCGTGGGCGTGAAGGAGGCCGTGTTCCCGTTCAACATGTTCCCGGAAGTGGACCCGGTACTCGGTCCCGAGATGCGCGCGACCGGCGAGGTGATGGGAGTGGGGGACAATTTCGGCGTCGCTTTTTACAAGGCGCAGGAGGCGACGGGTTCCAAGCTACCGCTCGGGGGAAATGTGCTGCTGACGGTCGCGGACAAGGACAAGGGTATGCTTCCGCCCGTGGCCCGGAAATTTACCGCGCTTGGTTTCAAAATTTTTGCGACCGAGAAGACTGGCGAATTTTTGACGGCCCACAGGGTTCCGAACACGCGCATCAAAAAGATCTATGAAGGCCAGCCGAATATCGCCGACGCGATCAAGAACGGCGAACTGCATCTGATCATCAACACGCCGGCGGGCCGCGGGAGCCAGATGGATGACAGTTATATCCGCATGATGGCCATACAGCGGAAGGTTCCTTATGTGACGACCATGGCCGCCGCCGAGGCGACCGTGGCGGGGATCGAAGCGGCACAAAAAGACACGATTGTGCCCAGGTCCTTGCAGGATTATTACAAAGCAAAAAAATCAATGAGCGCGGTATAGCAATGTCCAAAAGGACTGAGATCAAAAAGATCCTCATTGTCGGCCAGGGTTGCGAGTTCGATTGTTCCGGGGCCCAGACGGTCAAGGAGTCGGTGTTCCCGTTCGTGAAATTTTCCGGTGCGGATTTTATCCTTTCTCCCGAAATAAAATCGACTGGAAATTCTGCAAGTTCGGGCACAAGGTCGCTTCGGCGACCGATACCGCAAAGGCGGCCGTGAGCGGTCTTGGGTCCGGGAAGGAGAACGATGGCTAAAAAAGTTTTTGACGAGGTCGTGACAATCCTCGAAAACAGGAAGGTGAACGTCAAATACCGGAAGCTGGTCTTCCGGTCCGGGACGCTTGCGCGTGGCGTAAGGCCGGGGCAGTTCCTCCACGTCCGGCTTAACGAGGGGCACGACCCGTTCCTCCGGCGTCCTTTCAGTTATTATCGCACCGCGAAGGATCGGGTGGAAATCCTGTATGAGGTCCTCGGACGCGGGACGGCGATTCTTGCGGAGAAGTGCAAAGGGGACCGGCTGAAGGTGATGGGACCTCTCGGGAACAGCTTTTCGACCGCGATCGGAAAAAAGAAACGGGTTCTTGTCGCGGGCGGTATCGGCGTGCCGCCGCTCGTGAATCTGGCCGAGCAGTTTTCTTCGGCTTATCTTCTGATCGGGACGAAATCCAGGTCCGAGATACTTCCCAGGTCCGAGATCGGGAAAGTGAAGGCCAAGGTTCTTTGTTCGACGGAGGATGGTTCGGTCGGGACGAAAGGTTTCGTGACCACGATCCTTGAAACGATCATCGCAAAAGAGGGGCCGGGGAATCTTTGGATCCAGACCTGCGGACCCAAACCAATGATGAAGGCGGTCATGGCGATCGCGGCCAGGTACGGGATCGAAGGAGAGGCTTCGTGGGATGAATCGATGGCCTGCGGGGCGGGGGCCTGCCTCGGTTGTATGGTCGAAACGCGCGCAGGCCCGAAACGCGCTTGCGCGGACGGCCCGGTTTTCAGCTTCAGGGAGCTCGCGGTCGCATGAAACCCGATCTTGCGACGTGTTTCAAGGGCCTGAGGTTCAGAAATCCCGTCACGGTCGCTTCCGGGACGTTCGGCATGACCGATGAATATGCCGGCTATGTCGATTACAGGAAGCTCGGCGCCATCATCACAAAGACCATCACCGTGAAACCCCGGCCCGGCAATCCGATGCCGAGGGTCTGTGAAGTGTCGTCCGGGATGATCAACGCGATCGGCCTTCAAAACAAGGGGCTTGAGGATTTTGTGGAGAACAAGGCCCCATACTTCAAGAAGCTCGGCACACCTCTGATCGTGAGCATCGCAGGAGAGACGGCCGAAGAATTCGGACTGCTCGCTAAAACCCTCGACCGTCACCGGTCCGTGGTCAGCGCCCTGGAGGTGAATCTTTCCTGTCCGAACGTTGAAGGCGGGGGAGTGAACTTTATGAGAAAAAAGGAGCGTATCCTGGAGGCCATCCGGGCGGTGCGGGAGAACACGGGGCTTGTCGTGTTTGCAAAACTCTCACCGGAACTCGGGGACCTGCTCGCGATCGCGAGCGAGGTTCTCGCCGAGGGAGCGGACGGGCTGAGCCTGATCAACACGCTCCGCGGAATGTCCGTGGATATCAAAAAACGGACCTCGCGCATCGCCAGGGATTTCGGCGGTCTGAGCGGCCCGGCAATCAAGCCGGTGGCGCTCCGCTACGTTTATCAGGCCAAAAAAGAGTTTGGGGTCCCGGTGATCGCCTCGGGCGGGATTGCGACCTGGCGGGACGCGGTTGAGTTCCTGGTCGTGGGAGCGGACATGCTCGCAGTCGGCACCTCAAATTTCGTGGAACCGGGAGCGACGATGGAGATTCTGAAAGGGATCGAGGATTACTGCCGTGAGGAAAAGATCCGGAACCTTGGCGAATTACGCGGGACTTATGTGTCTCCCGAACAGACAAGAAAGGGTTGTGCAGCATGACAACACCGGTCCCGGTCCAGGACAAGGTCATTGTCGCTTTGGATACCGCTTCGCTCGGGGAGGCGAAAAGCTGGCTTGAGTCCCTGAAGGGGGTTGTGACCTTTTACAAGATCGGCCTCGAACTTTTTATCGCGTATGGCTGGCAAGCCGTCGATCTGGTTCAAAAATACGGCGGCAAGGTATTTCTGGACCTCAAATTGCATGATATCCCGAATACCGTGAGCCGTTCGCTCCGTTCCGCGTGCGAGCACGGCGTTGAGATCGTGAACCTCCACGCGCTCGGTGGTCTCGAGATGATGAAAATGGCCCGCGAGGCCGTCGAAAAATTTTCTGAAGGTTCCGGCAAACGGCCCAAACTGATCGCGGTGACGATTCTCACGAGCCATAGTCAAGGGACCCTTTCCGGAGAGCTTGGGATCCGGCGCAAGGTCCAGAACCAGGTCCTTCATCTCGCGAGACTTGCCCAAAAGGCAGGGCTGGACGGGATCGTCTGCTCCCCTCAGGAAACGTCGATGGTCCGGAAGAAGCTCGGCGGGGATTTTTTAATCGTTACACCCGGTGTCCGGCCGGCGGGAAGTGCCAAAGGGGATCAGAAGCGTATCGAAACCCCTGAGAAAGCGGTCCGGGCTGGCGCAGACCATCTTGTGATCGGACGCCCCATTACCCAGGCCCCTGACCCCAAAAAGGCCGCGGTTGATATTTTCGAATCTCTTGCCATGATAAAGGGTTAGGGCGGATCCGGGCCTGCCTTCCTTGACAGTTTTGTCGTAACTCATTATAATTCCACAACTTCCTGACGAAAGGTCCTTTCTATCCGCGCTTTGTTATGATAAAGAGCATGACAGCTTTCTCCCGCGTTGCATTGCTGGCGGGAGGAAAACAATGGGTGGTCGAGATTAAATCGCTCAATCAGCGCTATTTCGAGCTCGGGCTTCGCCTTCCGCCCTCGCTTCACTGTTATGAGACGCAGGTCCGTCAACTGATCCAGGGGATGGTCAGTCGCGGGAAGATATCCTTGGCGGTCTTTGAGGAAGGGAATGGAGAACAGCATCGTTCCTACGGGCTCGATACGGCTCAGGTGAAGGCATATCTCGGATCGGCGGCGTCTCTCAAAAAGAAGTTCAATCTCGACGGAAAACTCGCGATCGAGGATGTCGTACGACTTCCCGGTGTGGTGCGCGAAAAGGTTGATGCGAACACAAAAGTCCTCGGTTGGACTGAATTCAGTCGCATTTTGAAAAAAGGGATCAAAAAGGCCATCGAGCTTAAGTATGAGGAGGGCGGGAAGCTGGCGAAGGACCTCCGGCATCGCCTCGAAAAGATAGCCTCGATGACGGATCTTGTCGAAAAGCTGGTGACGGAAAACCGTTCGAAGAGTTTTCAGAAGCTGACCGCGCGGCTCCGGGAGATACTCGGGGATGAGAAACTGGATCAGGATCGTATCGCGCGGGAGGTTGCTTTCCTCGCGGACAAAAGTGATATTACCGAGGAACTGGTTCGCATGAGGAGCCATCTTGGCCTTTTCGCGAAATGGTTCTCCAGGGACGGGGAAGTGGGCCGGGAAATGGATTTTCTTTGTCAGGAGATGATGCGTGAAGCGAACACAATGGCGTCAAAGGCCCAGCTCTTCGAGGTTTCCAGGGAAGTGATCACGATCAAGAGCGAGATCGAGAAGATCCGCGAACAGGTCCAGAATGTCGAATGAAACGAAACAGTCTCACGGGCTTCTGGTAGTGCTCTCCGCGCCGTCGGGGTGCGGGAAGACAAGCATTGTGGAGCGTCTTTTGATCCGCCACCCGGATTGGGTCCGGTCGGTCTCGGCGACGACCCGTTCGCCGAGGGTCGGCGAAGATCACGGATTCCATTATCTCTTTTACTGCCGTGACGAATTCGAAAAGATGAAGGCTGATTCGGAATTTCTCGAATGGGCCGAGATTTACGGTAATTTCTACGGGACCCCGAAGAAGTTCGTAACGGACCAGGTGGATCAGGGGAAGGTCGTTATCCTGACGATTGACGTCCAGGGGACCCGGCAGGTGAACGAGATGTGGGATCGAAAACGTCCGATGGTCAGTATTTTCATTATTCCGCCGTCGATCAAGGCCCTCCGTGAACGGCTTGCGGGCCGGAATACGGAGTCTCCCGAAGAGATCGAGAAACGAATTCAGGTCGCGCAGGACGAGGTCAAGGCGGCGACCCTTTACGACAAGACCATTATCAACCAGGTGCTCGACCAGGCGGTGCTCGAGGTCGAGGAGATCATCCTTAACGCACTGAACCAGAGGAGTCAAAAGTAACATGGCGTACATTGCACTTGAAAAGATCCTTCCCCAGACAAAAGACGCGAGCCTTTATAAGACGGTCCTGACGGCCGCTGCCCGCGCCAACGAATTGGCCCAAGGCGCGCAACCGCTCGTGAAGACCGATTCCAGGAAAGCCGCGACCGTGGCGCTCCAGGAAATGGCCGCAAAGAAGGTCAAGTATGTCGAGATCAAAGCCAAGAGCAAAAAGACTCTCGAATAAAACGGTCCTTCAGGTCCTGACCGGGAGTATTGCCGCCCACAAGTCCCCCGAACTCATCAAGATGATGAGGGGGGAAGGGGCCCGGGTGGTGTGTATCCAGACCGCCAGTTCCCGTGAGTTTATCACTGAGACCGTGCTCCGGACGGTGAGCGGTGAGAGGGTGTATTCGGAGATGTTCCCGAAGGACGCGCCGTTTGGCGTCCTGCACACCTCTCTCGCGGATCTTCCCGACCTTGTTCTGATCTCGCCGTCATCCGCGAATTTCATCGCGAAGCTCGCGTCAGGCATCTCGGACGATCTCGCGAGCTGTGTCTGTCTGGCGACTCGCGCGCCCATCCTGATCGTTCCCGCCATGAACGACAATATGTTCACGCATCCCGTGACCCAGCGGAATATTGCACAGCTCAAGGCGATCGGCTACCGTTTCGTGGACCCCGTCGAAGGAAATCTTGCTTGCGGACGGGTGGGTGTCGGGCATATCGCTGCGCCGGAAACGATCCTGGCCGCCGTTACCGACATTCTGTCCGGGCGTGGCAGGCGCAGGTAGCGTTCTCCTTGCCATGAAGAAGATCAAGAGGATCCTGATCACCGCGGGACCGACCCGTGAGCATATCGATCCTGTTCGTTTCATCACCAATCTCTCCTCAGGCCGGATGGGTTTCTCATTGGCCCGATCAGCGCTACGAAAAGGCTACAAGGTAAGCCTTGTCAGCGGGCCTGTGGATCTGCGGCCGCCTCGGGGCGCCTCTTTTTATCCCGTTGTTTCGGCCCTCCAGATGAAAAAGGCCTGCGCAAAACTTTTCCGGAGCCATGATTGTCTAATCATGACGGCAGCGGTATGTGACTTTATGCCCTCGGAGACGGGCCGGCACAAGCTACCGAGCCGCGGCGGTTTGACGCTCAGGCTCAAGCGGACACCGGATATTCTCGCGGGTCTTTCGAGGAACAAGGGGAAGCGCATTGTGATCGGTTTTTGCCTGGAGACAAAGGACCTGTTGCGCCGCGCGGGGGAGAAACTGGCGGAGAAAAACCTCGACGGGATCGTCGCGAATTATTATGACCCGGCGCGGCATATTCCGTTTGGAAAACGCAAGGTCCGCACAGTCCTGATCGACCGGACGGGAAAAGTTTGCAGGATGCCCGCGATGGCGAAGATGCATCTGGCGGAAAAGATCCTCCGCTGGATGAAGGATTTTGAGGGGTAGTTTTAAAAATCTGTTTGGCGTCTGCAAAAAACGACTATAATGAAGCCTGTTTTCGGGGGTTTCATTCAGAAAACCACAAGGAGATTCGAACATGACGAAACGGGTTTCGGCAGTTTTTTTGATAGTTTCCATGATGTTCTTCGGGTGTGCCACGGATTCCGGCTTGACGGAACGTGAGACCGGAGGTCTCGCGGGTGCGGCGTTGGGCGCCGGGATCGGCGCTTTGGCGGGCAGCGCGACGGGACATGCCGGTGTCGGGACCGCGATCGGCGCGGGCGCGGGTCTTTTGACCGGTGCGGTGGCCGGAGAAATGGCCCGGAGGCAGAAGGAGCAAACGAAAAAAGAGATCCGGCAGGAAATGATGCAACAGCAGTATCAGCCGGGATATGCTCCGCAGCCGTACACCGCGACGCCTCAGGCGACGACCGTTCAGACGCAACCACAGTACACGACCGCGGCGCGTCAGGACCTGAACACGAAGTACAATCCGCGGACGGGGCAGACCTTTCCGGGGACCTACACCTATGATCCGGCGACCGGGGAAGAGCTGAAGCCCCTTCAGTAAAAAACTGTGAAATCCCATAAAGTGAAAAAAATAGGGATCCTGACCGCGGGAGGAGATTGCCCGGGTCTCAATGCCGTGATTCGCGCGACCACCCGGACGGCGATCCAGGAGTATGGTTGGCGGGTGTTCGGGATCGAAGACGGCTATGCCGGTCTGATCGAAAGGCGCGGGCACGAGCTTACAACCGAAATGGTAGCCGGGATTCTGACGCAAGGCGGCACTATTTTGGGTACTTCGAACCGCGCGAATCCCTTCAAGACGCCTGTGATCGAAGGGAAGCGCGTCCGCTATGTCGATCTTTCGAAACAGGCAATCAGAAATTTCCGCGAATGGGGCCTCGATGTTCTTGTGGCGGTCGGAGGTGACGGGACGCTCAAGATCGCCAGTCTTCTCGTGAAACGCGGGATCCCGGTCATTGGTATCCCCAAAACGATCGATAATGATCTCAGCGGGACCGATTTTACGTTCGGATTTGATACAGCCGTTTCGATCGCGACGGACGCGATCGACCGGCTTCACACCACTGCGGCGGCCCACCACCGGATCATGATCCTGGAGGTCATGGGCCGCCACGCGGGCTGGATCGCGCTCCATGCGGGCATGGCTGGTGGTGCCGATGTCATCCTGATCCCCGAGATTCCATATTCGATGGAGCGGGTCCGGGCGACGGTTGTGCGTCGTGCAAGCTTCGGAAAAAAATTCAGCCTGATCTGCATTGCCGAGGGGGCGAAGGAAAAGGGCGGACGGGTTGTCGTGAAGACCCGCGATCTGTCGAATCCCTACCCCGAGAAGCTCGGCGGGGTTGGGGAATATCTTGCGGAAAGGATTGAAAAACTGTGCGGGCTTGAAACGAGGGCCGCCAAGTTGGGCCATGTCCAGCGGGGAGGCTCGCCAACGTCGTTTGACCGCAACCTCGGGACACTTTTTGGCGCTTACGCCACCGAGCTTATTTCCGAAGCCAGATTCGGAGAAATGGTCTGCCTGCAGGGAACGAAGGTCCGTTCAATCCCGATCCGGGATGCGGTCCGCAGGCTCAAAACAGTGCCGGCCGATCATCCGCTTGTCCTGACGGGAGAATCCATCGGCGTTAATTTTGGGCGTTGACCTTCCGCAAGTTATTTAAAAATCGCGGCGCGGTAGCAAAGTGGTAATGCATCGGTCTGCAAATCTCTCCTGAGAAATTTATTTTCTTCTCTACAATTTTTCTTACCCCAATAAACGCATGGATTTCCGTCATTTACTCGGATTGATGCGTCTGCATGCTTTTTGACGAAATGTGTCCAATTTTGGACACTTTTTGGACACCAGCCATTCATCTCGTTTGGATTGACTCGTCCTAAGAAATTGTCTCTAGGATATCCTCAAAACGTCCGATATCTATGAGTGAGGCAAAAGGCTTTCGTTGGGGGTGTGTCTATGGATTGGGGACCTAATAGTCCATTGTGGGCGGTGTTTTTTTGGGTTAATGCGATTGTCTGTTTGGCCCTGGCGATTGTTGTGATCCGGGTTATTCGCAAGTATGAAGCCCGGAGGAAGCAATTGGAAAGGGATATCAAAACACCGGGTTTGCACAATCTCAGGTGGCTCTTTAAACACAAACTGAAGGAACACAGCATCGAAGAGGCAAAGCTTATAATCAAGCCGCCAGATGCTAGTTCGAATTAAAAAGAGGTGTAGATTATCACCATGGGACCAAAAGAATCGCTCGAGGACTTTTTCTATAAGAAAATTGTGCGGAATCTTTTGTTGCTCAGTAACCTGGGACGGCGTAGTGCTACGGGTGAGGCGGCGACCGGTTATAATTTCGATTACATGTATGAAAATAAAGCCCATGGATTTCTCGGCATCGGATGGTTGATAGATAAAGTTCTTTTGAATCTTCCTGCCGTTCAGGCCACCAGAAACCGCCGAACCAATATCGTCAAAATACTGAGCAATGAGATCCAGAACAATAAGCTAAAAGGTAAAACAACAAGGATTCTGGATTTAGCTTGTGGGGCGGGGCGATATCTTACTGATATCGCAACGGTTTATCCCAATGACAGGGTCGAGATCGTAGGAGTTGACCTGGATAATAAGTCGTTGAAATTGGCAAAAAGCCTTAGTGAAAAAGAAGGTATCACGAAGGGAAGGATAAGATTTGTTAAGGGAAATGTTTTTAAGTTGAGTGTTCTTAAGAAGCTTGGACAGCATATTGAATGGCGACCTAACATTGTGATTGCATCCGGCCTGACCGTTTATATTGACGATGATAAGGTGACCACTATGATTAAGCAGATTCATGACGGTCTGGATAGAAATGGGCTAGTTCTTATTGATAGTCAGGAGAGTAATCCGAGCCGAAAGTTGATGGAAAAAGCGCTTAAAACCAAAGAAGGAGCATGGGTTTTGTATTACCGTCCGGCTGAGCAATGGCGCCACTGGCTTCATGAGTTTGGTTTTCAGAATATTGTTGTTAGCCGTGACCCATGGAAGATGTACAACATTTGTTCTGCGAGAAAGATCTAGGATGTCGAAGGCAACCATTTTATTGATAGATGATGATCCGTTGGTGTTACGCTCATTAGAGAAAGTGCTGACAAAGGATGGGTATCAGGTTTTAGCGGCGGGTGGATATGAATCGGCCATGACTGCCATTCGCGAACGAGAGTTTAATTTGATTTTGTCAGATATCCGTATGCCTGAGAAAAATGGGGTGGATACGGCAAAGGAGATACAGAGTTGTCTGATCGCAAATGGCAAGAAAGATGTGCCGGTTATATTTATTACCGGTTATACCGGCGATGAGGTGAAGTTAGAGGCACCTTTGGTTGGTGAAACATTGTATAAACCGGTGGATATTGGTCAGCTATTAACGGTAATACGGGATTATCTATGAAAAACCAAGTAGCTGTGACGGGAATTGGAATCGTGAGTCCGATTGGCATAGGCGTAGATGAATTTTGGCGTGCGACTATTGCTGCTGAATCGGGGGCTGGTGAGATTACATTGTTTGATGCGCAAAACTATGCTACTAAAATTGCGGCGGAGGTAAAAAACTTTAATGCGGCTGATTTTATGCTGCCGGAAGTTTATAGAAAGACGGATAGGTTTGCGCAATTCGGAGTTGCAGCTGCAAAAATGGCGTATGAGGATTCGTGCTTGGAAAGCATCTATGATCCCAAGAACAATCACATTCCCGTCATAATTGGATCTGGTTTAGGTGGAAGTCTATTTCATGAGGAGCAAATATTCCAATTGATTGGAACTCAAGAGCCCAAAAAAGTACTTTCCAGCTCGGTTCCTCGCATAGCTCCCAATGCGGTTTCGGCGTTTATTGCGATGCAGTACAAATTTCGAGGTCCTAACTTGACCATTTCGACCGCATGTTCTTCTGGAGGGAATGCAATCGCTCTGGCGGCTCAACAAATCGAGAATGGCATAACCGATATAGCGATTACTGGTGGAGTTGAATGTCCTGTTTCGCCGTTTACGTATGCGGCTTATCAATCCCTTCGTGTTTTGGCGAAAGGATTACTTGGAGCTTCAAGTGCGTCGCGTCCATTTGATAAAAAAAGGGATGGATTTGTGCTGGGAGAGGGTGCCGGGATTTTAGTATTGGAAAGTTATGAAAAAGCAAAGGCTCGGAACGCTCACGTGTACGCTTTGCTCAAGGGGTATGGCAGCAATTGTGGGGTATTCCACATGGCCGCTCCTGATCCTAGCGGTGATGATGCGGCAGCCGTGATGTGCGAGGCAATGGAACATGCCGGTGTCGGGCCAGGAGAAATCGATTATATAAATGCGCATGGTACGGCAACCCAAGCTAATGATGTCTGCGAGTCGAAAGCTATAAATATGGTTTTTTCGAATTCTGGGAAAAAACCATGGGTAAGTAGTACCAAGTCTCAAATTGGGCATACGATAGGGGCTGCGGGAGCGATAGGGGCAATTTCTGCCATACTTGCTATTAAAAACGATATAATTCCGCCAAATATAAATTGCGATGAGTTAGACGAGCTGTGCAACATAAACGTGGCGCAAGAAAAAATAGTGCGTATGAAGGTCAGGAACGCAATCTCAAACGCATTTGGATTTGGTTCAAATAATACGGCCTTGGTGTTTGGTAAGTAGTTTATGCGTTAAATTTAAGGGGGATGCTATGGCGGAATCGTTAAGCAAAGAAGAAATTTTGGAAAAACTAAAAGGGATTTTTGGGAAGCTCTTGCGATCGATGCAAGAAAAGGATGTGAGTAAACGCCCTAGCATCTCTTTTGAAACAGATATTATTAACGATCTTTCCATCGATTCTGTGGAGACATTAGATCTTTTAAATAGCATCGAAGAGGAATTTGGGGTGAGCCCAGATTTACACGTAGCCAATGCGAAAAGGCAGGTTGGGCAGATTATAGATTACATTATTGAGCTAAAGGCCGGAAATTGAGAGCTGCGGAGGAGGGGATCTTGATTAATAAGAAAATTGAATGTGGTGGCGGAGTTTGGGTTCTCGAGATCAACAATCCACCTATGAACAATTTGACGCCTGATGTTGTCGATGAGCTTGATCGCCACATCGAATCCTTTATCAATGATTCCTCGTCGCGCGTCTTGATTCTCACGGGAGCAGGTGATAGGACTTTTATCGGAGGAGTTGCGATTGAAGAGATTAAAAAAATAAAATCGTCCGAACATGGAATCAATCTCGCAAGAATGGGACAGCAGCTGTGTTCCCGCATCGCGAATTCAGAAAAGCCCATAATTGCAGCGGTGAACGCCCTGTGCATCGGTGGTGGAACTGAGGTCTTGTTGGCATGCCATATACGCGTTTCATCTGAAAAGGCTAAGTTTGGCCAACCGGAAATTGCCATGGGATTTATGCCAGGATTTGGCGGTACTCAGCGATTACCCCGCCTAGTTGGAACTTCGCAAGCAAGACGTCTTATTTTGCTCGGGGAGACTATAGATGCGCAGGAAGCTTATCGCATAGGACTGGTGGACTTTTTGACGGAAAAGGAAAAAGTTGTAGCGACTGCCCTGAACATTGCTCAAAAAATAGCTGATAAAGGACCGCTGAGCGTCTGCATGTCTCAACGCGCCATTAGAGATGGTTTGGAAATGAGCCTTTCTAAGGGGCTCGAATTGGAACTGCGGCTTTTTGGAGAGATTTGTAAAACAGAGGACATGAGAGAGGGATTGCAGGCATTTCTCGATCATCGCAAAGCTAATTTTAAAGGGCGCTAAAGTAATGGTGAGCGGAGTAATATGTTTTGGAGATAGTATCTTGGCGGGGACGGGGGCGTTGTCTCGTGAAAATGGCTGTGCCAAGATTCTAAAAAGAAGCTTGAGTATTCCTGTTTCTCTCAAGGGTATTAACCGGAATACGACTCAGGATGGTTTGATGCGGCTGCAGCAGGATGTCATTGATCAAAAGCATTTGTCGCACGTAGTAATTCTCTTTGGTAATAATGATTGTCGTCTTACGGATGCCGGGCAATCGTTCATTTCGGAGGATCGTTTTCTCGCCAATTTAGAAGAAATGGAAAGACGAATCAAACAGAACCAGCAGATGCCTTTGTTTTGTAATCTTCAGCCGATAGACGCGCAGAAATTGTACGAATTTGCCCCCGACTATAAAAAACAAATGGCTGATCCTGAGAATCTTCAGGCCAAGTACAACAGTCTTGTCGAAGTGTTTACAAAACGGAGTGGTAATTTGCTTATTGATATCAGAACCCCACTGAATTCTCAAAAAGCAAAGGTTATGGCGAATGACGGACTTCATCCCAATGATTTAGGACATGAAATCATAGCTCATCAAATTCTCAAAGCTTTGAAACAGCTGGATTCGTTGCTTGAAATTGTAAGGACTGGTTAAAGTGTCTTTTTATGCTGCCGTTACGGGATTAACAACATTATCTTATTTGACCCTTGGAATAATTGTTTTTTTAAAAAATCCAAAAGGGGAACTCTATCAGCGGTTTTTGATTTTTTGTTCGGCCGTGGCGTTTTGGGCCCTTGGATATTTTGTTACGCTTCTTCCGGGCGTTAGTTTTGATTCGGCGTTGTTCTTCAGTAGGTCTTCCCACGCGGTCGGTGCTTTTATCCCGGTAACATTTTTCCATTTTGCTCTTATCTTCCTTGATCGTCATAAGACCTTACATCGAAGACTTTTGATCGTGGGGTACCTTGCCTCAAGCGTTATGTTTTTTGCCTGTTTTACGCCCCTAGTCGTGAGATCTCTATATTCAAAGATGGGCATTCCTCATTATCCGGAATGGGGGATATTGTATCCGGTGTATGCTGGTCTTTATGTGATTTATGCTCTTTGTTTATCTCATTTTGAAATGGCTCGTAGTTTCTTTCGATTGCATGGCATGCACAAGAAAAGGTTGGTTTTTTTTATCGTATCTACAGCGGCCGGATTTACAGGAGGCATATCACTTTTTCTCCTTATTTTCAATCTGCCGATACCACCTTACGCAAGTGTGCTAATCATCGTTTTTCCTTTCGCGATGGCATATACCATTATTAAGTATCGAGAGTTTGATATTGAAGTTATTATCAAAAAGACCCTCGTGTTTGCGGGGATATCATTCTTTGTGTTCGGATGTTTTTCAGTGCCGCTCTTTCTGATTCCGAACGTGTTTCATGCTGCGGGAACAGGAAATCTTAAGTGGTGGTTGTTAGCGCTGGCCGGGATGGCGGTAGCGGCCCTCGTTGGTCCGCTTAATCAATTCCTGGTAAATGTTACGGACAAGTATCTTTTTCAAAAGAAAACGAATTATCGCGTGCTTCTCAGGGAAGCCACCGAATATCTTGCTCATGTGGCTAGTCTCAGAAGCCAGGCCCGGACGATCGTGGCGTTCTTTTTGAAGAAGGCTCGCCTTGCGAACGCGGCCGTCTACACATTTACTTCCCGAGGAAACGAAGCGCTCTTGCTCACCGCAAGTCGACCTGCCATTGAAGATCCTGGATTAATGCAGATCGATCTTTCCCATCCGATTGTTAATTACTTTGCGCATCACCAAGGCCCGATTGAAATAGCGACGCTGAAGGAGCTGAACACAACGAAGTGTTTTTTATCATCTGAAGATATCGAAAAAATAGTGAACTTGATGGATTCTCTTAAAGCCGAAGCCGCCATTCCTTGTCTTGGTGGGAAGGTCGCTGCGAGACTTGAAAAAAAGGACATGTACTTAAAGGCGATTCTTTTTCTCGGGCACCAGAAATCCGACGAGCCGTATACAGAAGAAGACCTCGATGTCTTTTTTACGCTGGGACAGGAATCATCGATAGCCTTTGAAAACGCCCGCTTATACGACGAAGTAGTCGAAAGAACAAAACTGCTTGAGCAAACAAATACGGACCTTTCGGACGCGAATGAAAAGCTGAAAGTGACGCAGGCATCTTTGATCGTGGCGGAGAAGAATGCGACCATGGTTGGCATGGCAAAGGCTATTGGCCATGAGGTTAATAATCCCTTGTCGACTGTTGCTGGGCGAGCGACCTGGATTTACCGTGACAACTTGCCGATGTTTAAAGACGTTCTCAGCGATGGTCCTGTGAAGATTTCTCCAGAGCAACTAAAAAAAATGAAAAAAGCTTATTCTAATATCGATAATGATGCTCGAAAGATAGAACATTCGGCGAAAAGAATCGAAGTTGTTGTAAAAACTTTGACGGATATCCTCAAAGATACCAAAGGGGAAATCGGTCCGCTCAGCTTGCTTGTATTGATTCGTGAAACGAGAGAAGCCACGCGCTTTGTTACTTATGAGGAAAATCTGTCCGGGTGTCAGATTAAAGAAGATATTACATCCAATCTTATTGTTATGGGTAACTTGGAACAGCTGCTGCAGGTTTTTGTCAATTTAATCAAGAATGCGTATGAAGCGATGGGAAAACAACCCGACCGCCAAATTACAATTCGAGGGCGGCCCGATCCAGATGATGCGGCTCTGGCGAGGATCGAAGTCGAAGATAATGGCCCCGGTATGCCTGCCGAAGTGCTAACAAATATTTGGAAGCAAGGCTTTACGACAAAAGTCAAAACGAGCGACCAGATTGGAGCTGCGGGACAGGGACAGGGGCTTTTTATATGCAAGCACATGATAGAGTCGGTGCATAATGGGAGTATTTCAGCCACAAGCATTCCAGGCCAAGGGACAACTTTTGTTATCAAGTTGCCTCTGGCCGATCTTGGGAGGTGAGATATGGCTAACATTCTGATCGTTGATGATGAGGAAGATATATGTGATTTTTTAAGCGACGTTATTAAAAAGATGGATATAGGCGTGAAATATGTGTTCTCGGGAGAGGATGCTTTACGTCTAATCGAGAATGAAAAATTCGATATCGCATTTGTAGACCTTAAGCTTTCAACTTCTATTACGGGGTTGAATGTAATTAAGGCTATTCGCGATAAGCATCCGAAGACATTGGTTGCCGCGATGTCCGGATATGTGGATGTCGGGCTGGCCCAGGAAACGCGGCATTTAGGCGTTAGCGATTATCTGGAAAAGCCAAGGGATATTCAGCCGGACAACTTCATGAAAAAAGTACAGGCTCTTTTGTTGAAGGGCGGTCAATAGGAAGGTATGAAAAGCATCTTATTTATAGATCACGATGAGGATATCCGTCACTATTTGAGCCAAAGTGAAGATATCGCTCAGGATAAGGTGCTACATATCAGGATCGCATCTTCCGTTCAGGAGGCCGAAGATCTTTTGGGGAAGGAAATGTTTGACGGTATTGTTATCGATGCGGTCACTCCCGGCGCAAACAAAATCTTCCCATTCATCAAACGTGTGCGGAACCTGCGGAACGAATTGCCAATTACGGCATTAGTGGGTTTTGTGGATATGATTTTGGACGAGCAGTTGAAACAGGGCCTAAAAGACGAGCGAGTAACCGTTGTGGACAAAATTCAAGCGCTCCGACCGGAAAACATCATGGAATTGTTTAAATCAAGCGGCGATAAGCCTAAAGAGGAGGAGCTGTGAGCCTAGAACGTTATACGGTACTTATTGTTGATGACGATGAAGAGATTATCGATCTTCTAAAAGACCATTTCAAGAAGAGGAATTGTGAGGCCATAGCAACCGATGATCCGCTGACCGTGGTCGACAAACTTCAGAATTTTTCTATCAAGCTGATGCTTCTAGATCTCAAGATGCAGAAGCTGAACGGTTTTGAGGTGCTCGATAAGATCAAGAAAACCGGCGTATCGTTACCGCCTACGATCATCATCACCGGGCATCTTCCTAAATACCAAGATCAGCTCAAGGATTACGGGATTGAAGTGCAGGACGTGGTCACGAAGCCGTTTAATTTTGAGGCGATGGAACAGTGTATCAACCGGAAGCTTGGCAGTCAGATCGTGACAGCGGAGGTTGGTAGCGAATACGAAGATATTATTTATGAAAAGAACAGGTGCCGCATAGGATTTATCGAAGATGAAGAAGACGTCCTAGAGCATTTTTCCGAGGTTTTTAAGGAACGGAACTATGCGGTTGCCTGTTTCAATAACGGCACGAAGGCATTCGAAGCTTTGAAGAAGGAGAGGGTTGATATCCTGTTTGTGGACATCAAGCTGCCGGGGATGCAAGGGGATCAAATTATCGAGGGGTTAAGCAAGCTGCCGGATCCGCCCTTGATGATCCCTGTCTCTGCTGATCCGATGGCCGATGGGATGCTGGAAAGGCTGAAAGCCGCAGGCTGTAAGCATTTTGTCGCGAAGCCCTTTGATATTGTGGAGCTTATTGAGCTTGTAAAGACAATAGCTCTCGAAAAGAAATTATTAGGCTAGAAAATGATCGGAGGGCAGCTGGCAAAAAGAAGCTTCGCCGGTTTGTTTCCCGTGTTGGTGAAAATATAGCCCAGGCTTCCATCAAAATAGACACTCTCGCCGGCACGAAGACTTGTTTTCCTGTTTTTTCCTACCTCGACCAGTAATTCGCCGTCCTCAACATATGCGCATAATTTCGCATCATCTTTTCGTTGCCAGCTCGCACGCCGGATGCCGCCTTTGGGATCAATATACATTTCAGCGATTTGAAAGCGGTTCTGTGGCCCCGGAAAGAGCGCGGACTTGATCCGGACACCGAGGAAGTGCCGATAGTCGATCAGCGCTCGGTCATGCGCAGTCGCGTGATAGAAATAGCCAGCGTCCTTTCCCTCAGCAAGTTCCAGGAACCGGGAGAATGGAATCCCGAGGCTTAGCGAGATCTTTTCGATCTTGTCCCAATAAATAACCTGTTCCTTTTGTGTCGTATTTTCAAGGTATTTCAACGCTTTCTCATCAAGACCGGTCAAACGAGAAAGCTCTGAAAACTGAAGAGGTTGTTTTTCTGAGCGTGAATAAAGATTGCGGATCTGCTTGATGGCGCGACCGACTGAGAAAGACGGTTGAGATTTCGGGGGCTCGGCGCTTCGGATACATTCTTCCGGTGTGAGAGAAAAGGCAAGGCAGAGTTGAATAGGATTGTCCTTGTCTTGATTGATGAAATGATGCGTTTTGTCGCCTCGGAAGCTGAAGCCTTGATTACCGAACAGGGTGAGTTCTTGCGAGTTGTTGTATATGATCCGAAGAGATCCCCGCTCGACAAAGCCTGTGATTTGATTGGGATAGGGGAGTATGAGATCGCGCAGTTCTTTTCCCGCCCCCAGAGAGATAAGCCAGAAAGAGAAATGAGAAGGCGCCGCGAACGGAGGCGTAATAGACGTGATCTGCGATCCTCCGAGAACTAGAGGTTTTTGTTTGAACCAAATATCCTCCCTATGTTTTCGGCGGCGTTTGCGGTTTTCCAGCGAGATTTCTGACAGCTTGGTCACAAAGAAGTTCCCGGGGAACCATTCCCTGGCTTCAAGCAGGATATCCCTGAGCGGTGTCCTGAGTGCCTGAGCCAAAGCCTCCAGGTTGCTCACTGTGGTGAATTTGGCGTAACCGTTTTCCAGCGTTTTGAGCGCGGCGGGCTTCATCCCGGCGTCTCCAGCCAGCTCGGACTGAGTCATCCCCATACGCAAACGGATTTGCTTAATCCCAAGCCCTAGATCTAGATTGGGTTCGCTCGGAAACTCTGGGACGGCGCCTCTGAATTTTGCCGCGATTTGTGCATACATTGATTTTTTTCTCCTTCCTTTCCCTGTTTATAGGGCATCTAACAATAGAATATATCATAGGTTAGAATAGATTTCAATAGTGCTTTTCAATATATATAAAAAAACACATTTAGGCGCCATTGACCTCTCTAAAAAGAGCGTGTATGTTCCTGTTGAGAGAGGAAATTGAAGAAAGGGAAGCCAAATGAAAACGAAAAACAATAGACTTGAAATAGTAGAAAAAAAAGCAATAAATAAATCTATCAATGGTTTTATGGCTGCTCCTCCAGCTGATTCGACCCAAGCAAGAGAGGTATTCTCGCCGGAAAGCCTTTCTGCGGGGGCTGAGGGACACCATGCGAGTCACGCGCTTACTTTTTTTAGCTATATGGCCTACAACGCTGCGAGAGGGAAAAGTATCAAGCAGCACCTTCTAAAGCGGGTGATCTGTCATTTGATGGCGCTTCGGGAATTTATCGAAAGGCCTGAGTTAAATAAATTGGTCAGATCATTACTTGAGAGCGTTGCAGTTCAGTACGGGAAATTTCATGAGGATGCTGAGCAATCCGCGGAGGCTATTGTTTTGTGGCTGGAGAGTAATCAGGAGCATATTTTAATGTTGGCTGAGTTTTATGGGAGGCAATCCGTTTTTGTTAAGTTGTTGCCAGTAAAGGGTTCGGTCGGGTCAGGAGAAGTAAAAGGGACGGCAATCCGGGACTTGCGGGACCGCTATCTTGTCGAGGAGGAGCAAATGCTCGGAAAGTTGTTTGTGGGCTACTTCAACAACAAGATGGCGGTCCTTGTTTTTCTAATCCAAGCTCAAAAACATAAACCCGATACGGATGTGGTCAGCAGTCTGCGCCTTTTTCTCGATGACCTTTTTCATCATATGCTTGATGGCTGTAAACAGGGGCACAATCGAAGGGTGTTTCTGTGGCTTAAAAGATTTCTGGCGAAGCTGCCCAATGTTCGACTGGATCAAAGGAGAAGGGCGGTTCGGTTTGTTCAGGATCTGTACGGCGTTTTTGGAGTGCATCTAAATTCGCATCTACGAGGAGATGAAAATGAAAAGACAGAGAAGGCCGTTTAAAAGGTTTTTGCGGCGCTGTTCGGCATTGTGCCGCTGGTTCACTGGTTACCGCAAGCACGTTAGGATGGTTGAAGCGGAACTGGGCTGCAGACTTGAAACTTGTTAGGAGGTGACGAAAGTGAAAGAGGAATATATGGAGATGTTGGAGGAGGAAGAAAGAATGGTTCAGAACTACGGCGAGGTCCTCAAGCGCCGCCGCAAAGAGCGCGGTATAACGATGATCGAGCTCTTTGAGCGGACCGGGGTAACCTGCAAAGAGATCGCTGATGCTGAGCGTGGGGCTGCGGATCTCACGGAAGATCAGAAGTGGCGCATCTCAAAATTCCTCCGTCGTCAGAAGATTATCTGACTTTCCGGACAGAAATACGAATAGATATATATCTACTATCAGTAGCATTCTTTACGCCTTGGGCTCTTGAGCCTTTGCCCAATTTGCTGCAAACGGGTATGCCTTAGATAGAGATGAAATGCGGTTGTTTATTGATCAAGGTATGCCCAGCCATCCTAGGGAGGCACGGCGCACTTTCACATAAACAGCCCTGTGACGAGTGTTCATGCTACTTATGCGCCGGCCTCTTGATGGG
>Ga0116159_1000906_pt1 | contig 33484 bp, 28 predicted proteins | sample AD_JPNAS1_MetaG_FD_89878 | JGI IMG/M metagenome (GOLD analysis project Ga0116159, IMG submission 89878) | Active sludge microbial communities of municipal wastewater-treating anaerobic digesters from Japan - AD_JPNAS1_MetaG | ecosystem: Engineered > Bioreactor > Anaerobic > Digestate | place...
ACTGTTTCAATCCACGCGCCCGCGTGGGGCGCGACCACCAATGGGCACACGTGGGGCTCTAAGGTAGAAAGTTTCAATCCACGCGCCCGCGTGGGGCGCGACAAAACATACCACCATTAGATTCGATGGATCAAAGTTTCAATCCACGCGCCCGCGTGGGGCGCGACATGCTATTTTTATTGCTCTTGCCAATGGTATATCCGTTTCAATCCACGCGCCCGCGTGGGGCGCGACCGTAGGACAATTGGACGGTTCCCGAAGTATTGAGGTTTCAATCCACGCGCCCGCGTGGGGCGCGACAATATTGGCTCTGGCGGTATCCCAGATTTGCTATGTTTCAATCCACGCGCCCGCGTGGGGCGCGACGGCTGGCTGGGGACTTGACGCACTGGGGGTCTTTTGTTTCAATCCACGCGCCCGCGTGGGGCGCGACTAGAGCCATCTGGAGCAATAAGAGATTTATCCCAAGGTTTCAATCCACGCGCCCGCGTGGGGCGCGACATAACTCGTTACCAGCTTGTTGTACTCCTGTTGTAGCAGTTTCAATCCACGCGCCCGCGTGGGGCGCGACCTATCTCCTGACCTATCTCAGCTATCTGCGACATGTTTCAATCCACGCGCCCGCGTGGGGCGCGACGGGGCCAAGCGCGGTGCCTCGGGCTGTGCCTCCTTCCCGTTTCAATCCACGCGCCCGCGTGGGGCGCGACAGATCGAGAGCCGAATACAAATACAAGCTAGACCAGTTTCAATCCACGCGCCCGCGTGGGGCGCGACCGTATGACAATTGGACGGTTCCCGAAGTATTGAGGTTTCAATCCACGCGCCCGCGTGGGGCGCGACAATATTGGCTCTGGCGGTATCCCAGATTGGCTATGTTTCAATCCACGCGCCCGCGTGGGGCGCGACGCATAGCGTGGTGCATTCGGAGGTGATTCAAGGAGTTTCAATCCACGCGCCCGCGTGGGGCGCGACCATCCCCCACAACTGCATCGCCCGTGCAGTCTATGGTTTCAATCCACGCGCCCGCGTGGGGCGCGACCGAACGGTTGCGATTGTGCTGCAGTTGGGGCTCCGGTTTCAATCCACGCGCCCGCGTGGGGCGCGACATTCCATTTATAATGATAGGATAGGGAATGTAGAGTTTCAATCCACGCGCCCGCGTGGGGCGCGACTTGCGGTAGGTTCCCCGCTTAAGATGGTCCTCAAGGGTTTCAATCCACGCGCCCGCGTGGGGCGCGACGTATGCTTGCCACGTAAGTGCATTAAGCCGCCCGGGTTTCAATCCACGCGCCCGCGTGGGGCGCGACCAACCGAATTGGCTAAACCAGTTACTGCGGGATGTTTCAATCCACGCGCCCGCGTGGGGCGCGACGCTTACCACCTCAATGTATGGGCGAATGCTCCGGAGTTTCAATCCACGCGCCCGCGTGGGGCGCGACGAGCCCCATGCTTGGCTTAGGTAGTCTAAATCACGAGTTTCAATCCACGCGCCCGCGTGGGGCGCGACTCTCGTAAGAGATTATAGACGTCGATAGCGAGCTGTTTCAATCCACGCGCCCGCGTGGGGCGCGACTTCAGGAACAACGTGGAGTTTGGTGCAAAGACTTGGTTTCAATCCACGCGCCCGCGTGGGGCGCGACGCGCAGGAGCTCCAGCTCCATGCCCTCAAAGGCAAAGTTTCAATCCACGCGCCCGCGTGGGGCGCGACGCGCAGGAGCTCCAGCTCCATGCCCTCAAAGGCAAAAGTTTCAATCCACGCGCCCGCGTGGGGCGCGACTTGCGTTATTAGCAATAAATTCGTTCTTATTTACAAGTTTCAATCCACGCGCCCGCGTGGGGCGCGACGTATGACACCCGCGAGATTAACGTCAGGTTTGACGAGTTTCAATCCACGCGCCCGCGTGGGGCGCGACATGGAAATGGCCTACTACTCACACACATTCCGATGTTTCAATCCACGCGCCCGCGTGGGGCGCGACCAAGCCTTCGCTTGCTCAAATCGATCTAACGGAGGTGTTTCAATCCACGCGCCCGCGTGGGGCGCGACACCCTAATTGGAGTCCCGAGAAATACATTATCGGAGTTTCAATCCACGCGCCCGCGTGGGGCGCGACTAAAGAATTAGCAAAAATAAATCCAAAACTATATGTTTCAATCCACGCGCCCGCGTGGGGCGCGACAAGAACGGCAAGTATATGTACTCATCGGATGACTGGTTTCAATCCACGCGCCCGCGTGGGGCGCGACAGAAGCATTCCCCTAGGAAGCTTATCCTCAGTAAAGTTTCAATCCACGCGCCCGCGTGGGGCGCGACCAAACCCTGTTCTTCAAGGCCTTGCCGTAAGTTTTGTTTCAATCCACGCGCCCGCGTGGGGCGCGACCGAGCCAAGCAGGTATGTAGAACTATCCTTAAGGGTTTCAATCCACGCGCCCGCGTGGGGCGCGACGCATGATCGCTATATGCAGGGGATTGAGCAGGAGTTTCAATCCACGCGCCCGCGTGGGGCGCGACTATAGATAAGCGGATCCGTGTCTGAGGCCTTCGAGTTTCAATCCACGCGCCCGCGTGGGGCGCGACCTGGAGAAGTCCGTGTCAACACCATACTTTTTCAAGTTTCAATCCACGCGCCCGCGTGGGGCGCGACCATAGCGTGGTGCATTCGGGGTTGATTCGAGGAGTTTCAATCCACGCGCCCGCGTGGGGCGCGACTCAATTATCAGCCCTTCATTCGTTTCAAGATTGTGTTTCAATCCACGCGCCCGCGTGGGGCGCGACGTACAAGCAGCTTGTCGCCGAGCATCGAGAAAAAGTTTCAATCCACGCGCCCGCGTGGGGCGCGACGCCAATGCGGGCAAACCCATCATCCCACCGCCGGGTTTCAATCCACGCGCCCGCGTGGGGCGCGACTTGCAAAGGTATTTGAATGTCCGTCGCAGGGAACAGTGTTTCAATCCACGCGCCCGCGTGGGGCGCGACGCAATGGCGGTGATGACCGGATACCCGTCGCAAGTTTCAATCCACGCGCCCGCGTGGGGCGCGACAGAGGGTATTTTATCTTGATACTTCGGTAGGTAAGTTTCAATCCACGCGCCCGCGTGGGGCGCGACGTGGACAGTGCCGCCCGCCTGCTGGAAGCGCGCGAGTTTCAATCCACGCGCCCGCGTGGGGCGCGACTTGGCGGAAACTATTTTAGTCTGCCGCCATCTCGGTTTCAATCCACGCGCCCGCGTGGGGCGCGACTTCCGGCATCCAAAACCCTGCTGGCTTTTATTACGTTTCAATCCACGCGCCCGCGTGGGGCGCGACCCAACCAACGGTGGGGGTTGACGATGCCGACAACGTTTCAATCCACGCGCCCGCGTGGGGCGCGACGAGATTGTAGCATTGCAAGATATTGAGCGTGCAGGGTTTCAATCCACGCGCCCGCGTGGGGCGCGACCCCAACCAACGGTGGGGGTTGACGATGCCGACAACGTTTCAATCCACGCGCCCGCGTGGGGCGCGACTCAAAGACTTTGCCGCTCAGCCCAAATTACCGATGTTTCAATCCACGCGCCCGCGTGGGGCGCGACGGATAGGACTCTGAACGGCTCTTTGGCCGAGTGTGTTTCAATCCACGCGCCCGCGTGGGGCGCGACGATGGCGGCACTGGAACTGGTCGGCAAATACCTTGTTTCAATCCACGCGCCCGCGTGGGGCGCGACATGCTCGACATGGAGGAGGTGTGACATGTGGTGCGAGTTTCAATCCACGCGCCCGCGTGGGGCGCGACGGTATGTTCCGGCCAAAACTATCCCGCCGCCAAGAGGTTTCAATCCACGCGCCCGCGTGGGGCGCGACCTCCGGTCCCATCATGAGTACCGCCGTTTCCACCGGTTTCAATCCACGCGCCCGCGTGGGGCGCGACGAAGCCGCGCTCTACAAAAAACGCAAGGCGGCGGGTTTCAATCCACGCGCCCGCGTGGGGCGCGACCCTTGCCCGCTAGCCTTGGATTATGCCCAAACCGTTTCAATCCACGCGCCCGCGTGGGGCGCGACCTCGCAGAGCACCGTCAGGTTGTTGCGGTCGAAGAGTTTCAATCCACGCGCCCGCGTGGGGCGCGACTTACCGTAACCCGAACAAATTTAACATTTTCAGGTTTCAATCCACGCGCCCGCGTGGGGCGCGACCCTTGAGGGCATCAATCAGATAATTACCGGCTGGTTTCAATCCACGCGCCCGCGTGGGGCGCGACCCCTTATCAATGGGACCTACTCCGGCACGGCAGGGTTTCAATCCACGCGCCCGCGTGGGGCGCGACCTCTCGCAAGTCGCGCGAGAGGTGGAGATATAAAGTTTCAATCCACGCGCCCGCGTGGGGCGCGACATGGCTTGAGGGCATAGATAATCTTGCACAACTTGTTTCAATCCACGCGCCCGCGTGGGGCGCGACCCGTATCTGTGCCGCCAAGCATCGCCTTAAAAAGGTTTCAATCCACGCGCCCGCGTGGGGCGCGACATGAGCAAATTAAACTGACCGGATACCCGTCGCAAAGTTTCAATCCACGCGCCCGCGTGGGGCGCGACAAAGGGAGGCGCAAAAATGAGAGCAAAAAACAATGTTTCAATCCACGCGCCCGCGTGGGGCGCGACTTGTTTGCCGGCGATATTTTTTTCCATCCTTGCGCGTTTCAATCCACGCGCCCGCGTGGGGCGCGACCAGATAACCCGTTCACTAGCACTGGCTATAATTTGTTTCAATCCACGCGCCCGCGTGGGGCGCGACCTCAAAATACAGATCAAAAAACGAAAATGGCTGGTTTCAATCCACGCGCCCGCGTGGGGCGCGACGCGAGGTGGTCTCAAAGGCAATCCAGGGCAAGTGGTTTCAATCCACGCGCCCGCGTGGGGCGCGACCCGGCTCAGTTGCTCCAACGCTTGTTGGGGAGCCAGTTTCAATCCACGCGCCCGCGTGGGGCGCGACCTGAGGAATTATTAAAGTCAATAATATCTTTTGTGTTTCAATCCACGCGCCCGCGTGGGGCGCGACACAACTTTATCCTTTTTCTTCTCGGCTATCTCCAGTTTCAATCCACGCGCCCGCGTGGGGCGCGACGAAAATCCAACACCGAGTCGCGGGTAATAAATCTGTTTCAATCCACGCGCCCGCGTGGGGCGCGACCCCAAGAGCGCCATAGCGCGTAGGCGCGAGGAGGAGTTTCAATCCACGCGCCCGCGTGGGGCGCGACGCGGGCGCTGGGAGATTATTAAAAAATATTGGCAAGTTTCAATCCACGCGCCCGCGTGGGGCGCGACTGTAGGGAATAAAGGGGTTAAAAATATATCAAACGTTTCAATCCACGCGCCCGCGTGGGGCGCGACTCCTGGTGTTCTATAACCCTCCGCCCCGATAACAGTTTCAATCCACGCGCCCGCGTGGGGCGCGACGGTCAAGATTGGCACAAGCTACGCCGGTTGTGCCTGTTTCAATCCACGCGCCCGCGTGGGGCGCGACCGGGCGGCCGAGGAAAAATAAGGAGGAGGCAATGTTTCAATCCACGCGCCCGCGTGGGGCGCGACCCAAACCCTGATGGCTCTTTTTTATTAGCGGAGGAGTTTCAATCCACGCGCCCGCGTGGGGCGCGACGGAGGAGATAGGCGAGGAGAGAGTGCGGCGGCTTGTTTCAATCCACGCGCCCGCGTGGGGCGCGACGCGCACAATGTACGACTATCAGGATTTGAGGATCAGTTTCAATCCACGCGCCCGCGTGGGGCGCGACCCATTATTCCCTGTCGTTTATATTGATGCAAAAGATGTTTCAATCCACGCGCCCGCGTGGGGCGCGACGTACGCAGTACCGCTGCGGCTGCTCACCTTCACCAGTTTCAATCCACGCGCCCGCGTGGGGCGCGACGATAAATTGTAATATTTGCCACTCTCAATAACCTGGTTTCAATCCACGCGCCCGCGTGGGGCGCGACGAGCTGGCAACGAGCAAAGCCTATCAAAAGCTCGCGTTTCAATCCACGCGCCCGCGTGGGGCGCGACGCTTTTTGTCCGGAAATAGAGCATACTATCTTTAGTTTCAATCCACGCGCCCGCGTGGGGCGCGACGAAGGGTCTCCAACCGCATATAACGGGTCGGATGGGTTTCAATCCACGCGCCCGCGTGGGGCGCGACCAAAGCATTAGGCATCACTCCGGAGCGCGCAAAAGTTTCAATCCACGCGCCCGCGTGGGGCGCGACAAGACGAAAGTGGCGTCGATATTTTGTAGGAGGTGTTTCAATCCACGCGCCCGCGTGGGGCGCGACTTATTGGCAAGTCGCCGCTCCGCACATGGATTGAAGTTTCAATCCACGCGCCCGCGTGGGGCGCGACCTACTATCCTTACAAGCAGAGATTAGAGCACGAAGTTTCAATCCACGCGCCCGCGTGGGGCGCGACTCAGGAATGTTATTGAGGATCCATCGTATGCAAAGTTTCAATCCACGCGCCCGCGTGGGGCGCGACTCAAGACTTGTCGCTGATATTGGCGAGGAGCGAGTGTTTCAATCCACGCGCCCGCGTGGGGCGCGACCCGCATATCCCATCTCGACGCCGAAAACAGGATGTTTCAATCCACGCGCCCGCGTGGGGCGCGACTATATGCGATTTAATTATATGCAATAGATTAAATTAGATCAACTGAAATGCGACCCTTCAAAACAAGAAGAACAAAACCCCTCACAATTCCTTCCCTTGATTTTCAAAGAACGATATATAAAAGAATTAGCCATGATGCGAAGATCTGATATTTTTCTGTGTCATTGCAGTTCGCGCTCATCGATACATTATTAATAGGAGCCAATTTTGACGCTCGACTAAGACTATACGGCATATTCATGCTCTAGATAATCAAAGGATCATCAAGATCCAGACTCGGTTTTGTTCCAATATGCTCGACCCGATGTTTCCAATTAGATCCGAGATAATAATATCGCAAACTATCATGATCTTTATCTATTATAGCCTCAAGCTGGCTTTTTAGAGCCACCCATTGCGCGGGCTCTACAACACATTCGAAAACACTGAATTGTACTCTTTGACCAAAATTGAGACATGTTTTGGCTACACGGCGCAATCTTTTTTTGCCTCCAGGAGACGTGATTGCTACATCATAACTCACTAGTACAAACATTCGTTACCTCCAGAAAAATGGCGGATAGCCATCTATGTCTCCTCTGATGAATCGAGCCATAAGATTTGCTTGTACAAAAAACAGAAGGCCAAGCGGAATTTTCTCTTCAATATATGGATGAAAAATTTCATCTTGCTTTCTATTTTGATATTCAATAAGGACAGTTTTTCTGGTTGAATCGTCCATTATGACCGCACCGCTCTCTGCTTTCTTGAAGCCATTAGCAGCAACCTGTCTTCTATTTATTAAGGAAAGTACAAGACGATCGGCAATGACGGGACGAAATTCTTCCATGAGGTCGAGAGCAAGACCAGGCCTTCCAGGGCGATCTCGATGAAGAAATCCAACTGCGGGATCAAGTCCAACGGTTTCTAGCGCAGATCGAACATCATGAACAAGCAGGGTATAGACAAAAGATAAAAGAGCATTCACAGGATCGAGAGGAGGCCTTCTGTTCCTCTCATTGAATACAAAATCCTCCTTCTGATCGACAATTAATTGATTGAACACAGCAAAATATTCTGAAGCTGCCATGCCTTCAATCCCACGTATTTCATCCGAATCGACAGTATGGGGAAGCGCATCGATAAGCCTATCTATGGAAGTAGAAGCGCTTCTTATTGCAGTCACATCGATTTTATCGCTATGATCGCGAATAGCTCGATTCATGACCAGCCGAGAATTCGCAAGTTTGCCCGTTACGATATTTGCAGCGATTTTAGCTGTCTTATCAGGATTATCCGCTATGCGGTATTGCTCTCGACGAAGAAGGACATTACCAGAAACAGGCCCTTGTACCGAAGCAAGAAAACTACCATGCTCTGTAAGAAACGATATGCTTATGTCATGTTCTGCACAGAATCCAAGGAGAAATGGAGAACAAAGCACATTGCCAAAGCATACGATTCCGCCTAATGTGTGGACAGGCAACTGAAGGATCTTTTGTTGTTCTCGCTCAACTATAATAGTTTCACCTTCTTTGTGAATATATGAACCTTGGGAAGTGACATATAGTGTGTTGAGGAGCTTTCTCACTCTCTCCTTCCTCTATTGCATATTATCATTAACCCAAATCTTCTCTTGCCGCACGCACCTGTAAGCGTATAAAACCATCGACCTCTTTTCCTCCAGATCCAGCGCTCTTTGGCATGCATACCTCCAAAAGAGAACATCGATCGCATCTTCGCTTTTGATATGCGGCTGGAGGAGTCATCCGAGAAGACTGCAATTGCTGTATTCTTGCTATAAGCTCAATAGTCTTCGCTCTCAGAGATCCATCGAGATTCACGGTTGTTCTACGATGCTCTTGCAGATAATACAGCTGTCCGGCTCCTATTGTGATATTAAGCATCTCTTCTAGACATAAAGCTTGAGCACAGAGCTGTACACGATCTACATCCTCTTCTTTGTTCCTGCCGCGTTTGAATTCTATTGGCACGGCCTCAGCAACTCTCCCCTCTGGAGCAAAGTAGATCTCAACAAGATCACATTTCCCTATCAAACCATAGCTTAGAGAGCGCACAGCCATACTATATTCTTGACGGAAGAGTCTTCGAGATTCGTGACGCTCTACATCAACTCGCTCGTGGAGGACCTTTCCCTCAGCTGTGAAAAGATTCTCTTCCCATACCTGCTCGATATGAATCAAGGCGTATTGGCGCTCGCAAAAGAGAATGTGCTGGAGCGAAGAGATAGGAATCAAATCTTCTTCTGAATACAATAGATTAACCTCCTGCCACAATATCGCCTGTCCATAGCCGATAAAGAAATTCGCGCCATGGCAAGATGTCGATACCGTCGACCTTTCTCGGGCGTGATTCTCTGCAGACGAGGCAAAAGTGCTTGATTTTTCCTTCTTCTCGTAGTGCTTTCAAGCCCGAAAGATGCTTGTCTTGGGCGATTTCCGCTGCTTTTACTTCAATTGCTACATCATCGTCGATCACAAAGTCCACTTCATAGCCTGAGATAGAACGCCAATATGAAAGGCGCGATGAAGGTTTTCGGTAATCGAGATAGGCTTTAAGTTCCATGAAAATATAGTGCTCAAAAAATTCACCAAAGTCGGAACTTTCGGGAACTATTGCGGGGAGCCGCCGCAATATGCGCACTACTCCGATATCGAAGAAGTAAAACTTTGCGGTCTCAATTGCCTTTCTCTTTATGGTCGAAGTATAGGGCACTAGCTCATAGCCAAGCATTGTATCGATGAGAATCTGGAACCAAAGGCGTACGGTTTGACGCGGTACCTGTGCATCGTTGGCAACGTTTGTGTAATTGATCATCTTTGCGTTGAGCGTCGCCGCAGTCTGTAGAAAACGGGCAAACGCAGGAAGGTTGCGTGCCTGGCCTTCGGCCGCGATCTCTTCTGAGAGATAGGTGCCCACATAGGATCGTAGGTCCTCGTCTGGTTCATCGGATAGATAATGAGGAGGAAGGAGCCCGCAAGCCATAATGCGTTCCAGCAGGTCATTATCTTCTGCCACCTCCGGATACACAAAGGGATGAAAATACTTCGTCCTAGCCCGTCCACCAAGAAGGTTTGTACCAGACCGTTTCAATTTCCGTGCGCTCGATCCTGAAAGAAGAAACCGTATGCCACGCTCTTCAATGAGCAAATGAACCTCATCCAAGAGTTCTGGGCAATTCTGAATCTCATCGATGAAGATCACACAGTCGTGTAGATTTCGCGCCTCCACCTCCTGCCGCATGAGCGTAGGATCAGCAAGTAGTCTCAAACGCAGTCCCCCATCAAGGAGATTATAACTCAGCATCGGCTCTGGCTTGAGTTGTTCTCGTACATAAGTAGATTTTCCGGTCTGCCGTGGGCCAAAGAGAAAGATCGACCGCTGCTTTAAGGCAGGGGCTATATCCAAGACTCTATGGCGGTAATCGCGTAGCATGAACTATTCTCCGAAATCATAATAATCGCTAACTATATTAGCGATTATTATGTTAAATGCCAATATGGTTGGCATATATTAATATACGTGAACTCATAAGAATCCGTGCAACCAATCGCTCTTCTTTCTAACATACTTTGTAGCGCTTTCAGAGATGGAGCAAGAGCTTCAGATGAATACTCTTTCCCTTTGCCAATAATCGTGAAGTTAAGATTCAAAATCATTCCCCTTCAATGGGGTCATATTTTAATCCAGGAAGCTCGGCTAGCTCGATCTGATAGTCATCAATACTTTTTGGTTCATCAATACCATCTTTTACCTTAACGCTAAGCGAACGGTGAACCTTGGCTGAAGAATACTGTCCATTGGGACTATTGTGTTCCCACCAAAATAAACGATAGACTTCCATGCTTCCTTCGGGACGGGCAGAAGAGGCGTCATTAACAAATAGTGTCCTTATAGCTTCTTTAATTGCGGCCGCGTCTTCATCAGAGAAAAAGGTCTTAGTAGCAAGCTGTGGATTCATGCTACCATAAAACACATATACACCGTGATCGACACGATGCTTCATGCCCATTGTGTCAGGGCCACGTTTACCCTCTGCTTCATCACTAGCACTTTTAGTAATCTGGATACTTGAAATTCGGTCAAGCACTGGAGCAACTGAGAATGCAGAATGAATAGAGACAGGCCCACGAACTGAAATCGAAATGCCACTGCTATCTTCTTGACCCTCGTTCTTTTTACCTTTTTTGCCACTATAGGCAAACACTTGCCCAAAAGCGCGTACATCAATCCAGGCTTTACAGGCAGCTTCCTGGTATTTCTTTTTGTCATTTGGATCAAAATCTTTTAGTACAATTTCAGCACGCGCGCGTAAACTTGGGTAATTGTCGACTTTATTATCCTCGGATTGTACAAAAATAGGATAATTCATGTCCTGCAATCTATTTCGTATCTTGCGCTTGATTGCGACATCAGAGATTTCACCCAAGTTGTCGTAGGTGGTCCGAGGTCGGTTGCCGTTAAGCGGATCACCATTTGGATTAGCATTATTAACACAGATAATTGCTGCAAAATCGATCTTTTTCGTAAGTGTAGCCATACCTTTTCCTCCTAAAACTGAATGAATTTATTAAGTTTCCTTGCTATTCTATTGGTTGTTTCTATTCTATTGGTCGGGAGAAGAAACTTCTTTCTTTTCCCACATTTTTTGCCGTTGACAATAGTAACCTAGAAGATACTCACCACTTAGTGGACTATCGTCAACGAAATCTTCAGGAGAAAACAGTGTCTCCACTTCTCCTATCAACGTCTTATAGTATGAAGCACTATTTCCTTGTCGCATGAGATAAGGAATAAGCAATTCATGGATTTGCTTCCACGTTTGGAAAGGATGCTGAGAAAAGTGCTGCATATAACGAGTTGCGTTTGTTGGCCGGTTCTTTTCCGCCTTTGAAAGGGTACGTTCTTCGAGCACATCTGCTATCGCAAGAAGTCGCCCATAAAGATAGTCCCTTGTCCTTCTGGCTTCATCAAGTGCCATAGAATAATCCTCCTTTTCTGCTCTGTATTTTCCATATAAAGTACAGGCAATACTTAATGTCTTTTCCCATTGCCAATTATCCATGCTAACTCTATTTGAGGCGCGCCTTACTACAGCCTCCACAATATCGCGCGGAATAGGTTGTCCATCTACGATACATGGAAGCAGTCTCTTAATTGTTGCTTTTCTTAGTTTCGAGTCTAGATCGTATCTTTCGCCTTGCTTTCTAGCATATGCAGCTTCAGCAATATCAACGGGTGCTGGAACCCCATAGAAAGGGATCGGGTGTTTTTCAATTTTTCCTTGATCATTTGCTTTTTCAATATAATGATAGGTGTGTCTCCACGCACAAGTCTCATGCCACCTATTAATACGTTGCAGAAAGTCGGAGCAGGTCAATAAATTATAATAAACTATAGACAATCGCCCAGGCGTCGCAGAGTCAACCGCCATAACGAATACGTTGTTTGTCTCCCCAATTTCTTTGCCATATCCGGCTATTCTCTTATTGAGCCTCAAAGCCGTTTCTTGAGCCGTATCAACATTGGGACTCTTGTCGGCAGGCATGCCTCCATAGAGTAGCTCCCAGGTGTCGTCAGTTGGCTGTGGCGTCTTGGCGCCATTAATGGCCCAAGCTACTATAGCCATATCGTCTCTCGCATATCCTTGTCGACTAATAAGCCAGGCAAGCGCATTATGAGCCTTTTGCGATATTTCAAGCCCTACACTACAGGCTTGTTTATCATCTGTGAAACGCCCTAGGAAGGTAAAGCCGCTCGTATCATTTGCAGAGATTAACTTTCTCCCATCTCCTTCTCTTAGGATATATTTAGGATGATTTGTTGTTATTATTTGCTCTGAACCTGTTACCATGCAAGTAGAAATACGATTGTCTTTTATATAATCCAGATAGAAATTCGACCAACTATCCCATAGAGTCTTATCGCACCAAGCACGATGCTCTGTGCTATCGGATGATTCTACTATCCAACGAACAAATGCCTGATCTTGAGAATTCACTAATGAGAAGATGTCCTTTGTATTTCTATCCCTATGTACTACATCTCTTCTAGCCAATTTTCCATCTTGCCCAATTATAAGAATATTGTTTTCAACTAGATCTCCAATGAGTGAGTTACCTTGCCCATCCTTTCCTTTAATGTATTCCAATACTGCTTCTACTTTAGGATGCCTAAACCTGGAGCTACACCATGTTGTTAATAATTCAACATAGTTCCTGTATGGTTTGCCTGGATCATTAGAAAAACCAATGGTCACCTGCCCTCCATATTTTTGAAAATCATGTGCAAGATATTGCAGCTTATCGCAGAGGGGATGATTTTCTGGCGTTTTACCAGACCTACTTGCTGATCCTTCCGTACAAGGAATAATTGTTGTAGCATCCATTTTGTCCACAAGGTTTGCTCTTCTAAAATTTCCATCACCATCAATGACAATCTCTATATGAGCTTGTGCGGTAATATGGCAGATAGGCAACAATGGTCTTTCTTTTGTATCTCGTGCATAACCTATCATTGATTGACAATTCTCATAGGTCTCGTAAAGGCTTTGCATCCAATTCATATTTGCCTGCCTTTTTCCTGACAGCTTTCGTCGAGTAATCCTTCTTCTTGAAGGCCAATAGTTTCAGGAGGTTCAGCATTCATTGGCCGTACGAATTTTCTAATAATGGATTTGTCATCTGGGTGTACGAAATCAATTACGCCTCTCACCATTTTGGGACGCCAGAAGCGCGCATAGAATTTGCTGGGCTCATGCTCGTCCGGATAGTCAAAACCATGAAACATAAGACCAAATGACATTTCTCCATCATAGTTATCATAAAAGCCTTCGCCATCTCCAAACACACACGGCTCGACATAGCTCTGACATTCCCGAGTCCCGAGAAACACATCTCGCCTCCCTCCTCGCTCAATCATGCGTTTGGCAACACAGTAGTGTTTATTCTCGTTGCGATCATTTTCCAGATCAGGACGCTTATAATTCCAGCCAAAATGCGCCCGTACCTGATACTGCACATCGACAAGATAGGTGTAAATCGATAGATCGCTTCCTCCACTATATATTAGAGGTTTAGCGCTTCGGCTTTGAGTCCTTATTTGTCTCATGACACGCACTTTGTCTATGTACCATATAATAGTAGGTTTCCAATAAACTGAGCTTAAAATTCCCTTCAATGCTTCGTATGTTGGAATTTGATATGAGAATTTTTCACCACCAATTCGGGTAAGCGGATCTGTAAAAAGCGCATATCGACCCCAAACTTTAAAATCTACAGTATACTGGGAATTCATTGGCACTCCCTCCTATACATCAAAAACATCCATGAGCTTAACTTGATTTTCAGACCAACCAAATTCGCCGCTGTAATACTCCTTCGCTAAAGAATAGATACCCGTGTTTTCTTGAACTTCACGGATTGCTTTTCCCCTCATAAGGCGATCGAAATCATCTATAAAGAGGTTGACCGAATAACGCTGGGCTTTTTTTATGAGTTCGTATTGTTTTTTCAGCTCAAATGCTCTACTTAGTTCAGTGATCAACTCTTCTCCGTCTCTATATGGAACAATAATGCCTCGTGTAGCAGAGTCGATAACCTGAAAGGTCTTCGCTGCTGACTGAAATGATTGTCGGAAAGGAAGGTTGATGGAATTTTGAAAATTTCGCTGATAAATTTGTGTTGAGATCGTATTTGTGGAGAGCAAATTAAACAAATCATCATCTCTTCCGATCGGCGTATTGACTCCTACACTATAATTAAGTTCATTTTGGCGTTGATTGTAATATAGATTGTAATATGAAGTGATTAACCGTAATCCAATCCTATCTCTTTCGTAGGCATCCGGATTATCGTTATAATTATCCAAGACGGTTTGAACCTTTTCTCTTCCTATCTTAATATCTCTCAAGGGATCAAGGTTTTCTTCTGCGGGATTCACAATCCACACACTTCCAGGACTATTTCGCAACCCATGGCGGTTACAGCGCCCTGCTGATTGAGCAATAGAATCTAATCCAGCCAGGGCTCTAATGACTGCACCAAAATCAATATTCACACCTGCTTCAATAAGTTGTGTACTGACACATATTACTGGTTCATGGGCATCAAGTTTAGCTTTAATTCTATTCAACACATCAAACCGATGCGCTGGACACATATTGGTACTAAGATGATACGTTTCTGTCCAGTTCCGTGCTTTGATTTCTCGATAAACCTCCAGGGCTGATGTGCGAGTATTCATAATAATCAAAACACTACCTTTTTTCAGTAATGCGCGATTAGCCAAATCTGCAATTTTCGGATAGGTCCAACCAATAGGCTTGCGTTCGTCATAAACGTCGACTCGCTTCAAGTCCTTATACAAGGCTTCTTCATCTTTGATGATATGCTGTCTCGATTGAAGGTTCAAATCACGATAAGGATTTCCAGTAGCCTCAAAAGGCGGTTGAGTTGCTGTACAGAGAAGGACAGTCGAGCCGCAATCATGAACAAGAAAACGTAAAGCAGTTGTAAACATGTGAGTCGTTTTAATAGGGATAGTCTGTACCTCATCTAATATAATGACCGAGTTTGCCAATTGGTGCATTCTACGAGTATTGCGTGTGCCTGCGCCGAAAAGCGATTCTAAAAATTGAACTTGTGTGGTGAATATGATTGGTGCATCCCAGTTCTCGGCTAGCAAATTATGACGGCTACTTTCTTTTTCTGGAGTGAGATTAGAATGATGTTCCAGGACAACTTTATCACGTTCATTCTGCTGCTCCAAAATGCTTCGTACTTCATTTGCGTTCTGATCGATAATTGTAATATAGGGAACAATATAGAATATTCTTTCGATTTTTTCCTTATCATTTGTATGTGCTTGTGCATGATGAAGCGCAAAGCGTAAGCTTGCTAAGGTCTTCCCTCCTGCTGTTGGAACTGTAAGCCGGTAAATTCCTTTGGGTTCGGAAGCGAAGTCGCAACAAGCTTGAGCGACATGGGCACGGATTTGATTTACCTTATAGGCTTGGCTATTCTTGTCCATCGAGGCTGTTTCGAGATCAAATTCTGAAAACTTCTTTTCCAATCGTTCAATTAGGATAGTCCACGGGAGATAGCTTCCATAACTTCGTACTATTTTGTTTTCGGATGTCTCAAAATCAGAAGTGCTAAGACGGTCTGCGTCTAGCAGACAACTTAGCAGGAATCGTACCAGAAGACCGTGTTTAAAGGATAATGTAGCCTGAGACTCTGCTTCTTTTTCTTTCATCTTGCTCATTTTTTCCAACAAAACTCTCTCAGGAGCAAGGGTAAGTATGCCATCGAGCAATTTTTCAATTTCTGCTAGTTTTGCTCTAGCCTCCATAAAATGAGTATCCTCTCCTGGTTTAGTTACACGACGCAAAAAGTTGTTTCTACCATCTGGTGTTAGAGCGTCAATTAGGCCAGAGTGGTGTGAAGCTAAGACAAGCGATAAGAATTGCATAAGGATTAGCTTAGCGTTATCGGAATAGGAAAGCTTTTCATAAATCAATTGGGCCCCAGCAGTTGAATGGTCAATTTCGCCGCGATGAGCATCAACATAACCATCTTGATCTGGATTGATTAGGCCCTCTTTTGACCTCAAATAACCTTGATATATATCGCTTGCTTTACCAAAATCATGAAGCAAGCCCAGGATTCTCCCTATCTCTGGCAATCCTATCTTAGCTGCAAAGCCTTCTGCCAATTGCGAAGTTTCTTGAAGATGGCTAATAAGCGCCTGTTCGGCACCATCAGATTTGCGACGATGTGCAATCAATTCTTGGCTTTCGTATTTCCAAATAGGTTGCTCCAATATGCACTCCTCTCCATTTTTTCTTACATGTGCAATTGATTCCAGGTTATTCATATTTCCCAAGCCTCTGTGACTTCATCATCATCAGATTTTGAGCCAGAAATTTGCTATAGGGCATCATTCATCTCCGATTTTAGATATACATGCAAACCATTATATCATCTTAATTTCCTGCCGCAAGGATTTCTTATTACGCATGATAAAATCACAGCCACTCCTTTTCCTAAATATCAAACTCATTCTCGCATCACGCAAATTGATAGTTTAAGCGGATTAGCATCCAGAAAGAAAAACTCTACTTCGAATATCGCGCTTTCCCTCGTCAAGCTATTGAGGTATATTGTGATATCTCTTGAAGTTATGCTTGTCTTTGCAAAGTCATACAGTTCTGCCCAGATATCGTCCGCTTTACCAAAAGACGGATAGCTCTCGAGAAAAGCCAATATGTTCTCTTCTGGAGCAAGGCGATGGCCTAAGCAAGATATATAAGGATGCGATAGATCAGCTTGATAGATTGGGAGCTTTTCGAAACAGTTCTGAAAGCTGAGGTCTATTCGAAAGGTCTCTTCTATGAGGCTGAAGGCCATATTCTCAGCTTTTGTAGGCGTATCGTAGCCAGAGATCATACCAACATGATTGAAAGCGCCGGATTGGCTTTCGGAAAATAACTCCACAAAATCTTCTCTGAATTGGATAAGATAGACAACTTTTGCGTTCATGGCTTGGCACTCCTTGAACAAGCCAAATATACTATTAGGAGTGGGACACCTGTTGTCCCGCAACTAAATAAATTAAAACTTTTGGGGCTTCCGGGAATAGTATGGCTGACATGACAGAAGGTAGGAATCTTGCCATACTTGAAGCATGGAAGACAAAGAACTCTATGAGAAGCTATTAGGTGTAAAAGAGCCATGGGATGTAATCGATGTCGCGATCGATATGCAAAAAGATTTTGCAGCACTTTTTTCTCGTATGAATCTGAAAGTGCGAGCGTGTGGATTTTGCAATAGAGCTCGATTCAAGATGGCAATACTTTTTCATTGTGGGAAACTCTCTCTGCTTCCAGAGGGATTATCATGACCCACACGAAAGCCAGAAGTGCCGGTTTTTAATATCCAAGCAATAAATCGTGAGATTTCGGTTAAATCAGGCTGTATTAAAGCCCAATACTATACACCGGCCTCTGCTGACGGCATAATCTCGAAAATTCGGTCCAGTAACATCAGCTTGATGACGGAGAGGGGTTGTTCCTGCAGCGACATAAGCTTTAGCCAGCCACCTGCTTCCCTCGCGATTTTGAGTCCGGAAATCAAAGCAGATAAACCGGAACTGTCTACGAACACGACACCGCTCATGTCAATGACGAGCTTCTTTTTCCCATCGTCTACCATGCTCGCCACGTGCTTCTTGAATTCAGGAGCGGTTGCGCCATTGAGCCTGCCAGTTACGATGACAGACCAACTGCCATCGGAGCGGGGTTTTTCTTCTACAACAAGGTCCATCGTTTTCTCCTCACACAGTGGATTATCTCGCTTAGTGGCTTATCCATGCATCAGTTGGCGTCATCTGGGGGGTGACTCACTTATGCCTCAACCGGCGGTTTTGGACTCCAGTCTTCTGGCAACTTGTAGTAAAGCGCCCTGATGACGACGCTCAACATGATAATGTTGTATGCACCCCAAAAAAGATTGACTATAAGGCCGACCAATTCGGTTGAATTGCCAGTTAGGTACTTTATGATGGCAAATATGGCGCCTGTGACAGTAAGGCCGATTATCAGTACTTGGGGCCAGATAAGTCTAAAGTCCTTGCTGTCTTGCCGCTCTTTCGGTGTGACGACAAACGCCAGTTTCTTGCCGGAGAGAACGCTCAACACTGCTCTAATATCGAGCCAAAACATGGCAAGGTTATATTGCTCGCCGCGCCATACGGGAATACCTCTTCCCACGACGCGGAAAAGGATTTTATTCAAGATGAAGAATGGGATGAATCGAGCAAAAAAATCCCAGGACCACGACGCCACAGGCGCTATGCCAGTAAAGAAATAGATTATTGGTGCCAAAAGAAGAACAATATTGAAAAAGCCGGACAAGTAAGAATAGATTGTCGAAAAGTACATAAGTCTTTGCGCAAGCGTCAGTCCCTTCTTGGTGAGCGGATTATCACGAACGAACACTTGGATAGTCCCTTGAGCCCAACGCAAACGCTGTTTCAGGGCAGTGCCAAGATCTTCCGGAGCAAGTCCATAGGCAAGAACCTCGGGGTAGAAGACACTATTCCATCCACTTGCGTGAAGGTGCATTGCCGTGGCCATGTCTTCTGTTATACTCAACGTAGCTAGAGCCTGCACAGGGACGGCTTCGTCGGATCTGGCCAGGTTGATGCGCTCGAGCATCTCTTTGCTGAAATTGCTTATGTCGTCTCGAGCCGTTGCTTGTGCAAGGCAATCAGTACTGCCGACTACGTGATTATATATATCAGCAGCCTCGGCATCACCCTGCAACGCGAGGCCCCTTAGAGTATCGGCAATGTCAGCAAGGTCACTTTTGGAGAGCAAAAGCTTGGCCTTAGAGACTGCTTGCTGCACAAGATCGCTCACCTGGGACAGTGGTGCGTGGTTATCGAGTGCATGCTTCGCCTCTTCAATGCCGCTTTGTAGCTGCTGTATAGCGGCATTACTTTGTGGATCATGCCCAACCATCCTTTTGGCTTTTTCCGCAAGAAGCTTCAATGCGTCTCTTTCCCGGGCTTCCATTGTTTCGACATATTCGCGAATACCCAACTGCATGAGTGCTTCTCGGCGCAGAACCGCGTTGGAACCACAGAAGTAACTGGCATTCCATCCATCCTTGCCCTCTTGAATAGGGCCATAAAAAAGGGAAGCTTCGTTGCCGAAAGGATCGCCCGGGGGCAAATTGTAGAAATATTGTGGTGTCTGGACGAATGCAAGCTTTGGGTCGGCAAAGAAACCCAAGGTTTTTTTCAGAATCGATGGCATGGGAATTTGGTCGGCGTCGAGAATGAGGATGAATTCGCCCGATGTCTGGAGTAGCGCATTATTGATGTTCCCGGCCTTGGCATGGCGCGGTTTTCCATTCCATTCTTGTCCACGGCTTATATAGCCACAGCCAAGGTCTGTGGCGAGTTTGCGCATGCTTTCTCTGTTGCCATCGTCAAGAATGTAGATCTGTTTGTCCGGCCAATCGATATTGAGGGCGGCTCGTGCGGTTTTTTCGATCAATGATTCGGGCTCGTTGTAGGTAGTGATAAAAACATCAACTGTGGCCTTTTCTGGGGGAGGCAGAGGTCTCCTTTCTGGCTGGCGCCAGGACATCAAGACAAAGAGCAACATGTCGATGATACCGTAGGTTTCTGCAATCACCATGGGAATGGCAAACCAGAGCGCCTGGGTGTTGAGACTATGGGCGTAACGCCACACGATGTAGTTGAGCCCGGAGGCGACGGTCAAGATTCCGATGATCCGTACAACCAACTGATACGTTTTTGAATGTTCATAGCGCTTCGCCATAAATGCCTTCCTTCGGGCTGCGTTGCTCGGATGGATTGCTGGAGTCGCTTGGACTGTCAGAATGGTTCTGCTCTTGTATGTCGAATCTCACTCGTTTGGGCAAGCATTTCTCTATGTGTAAGCTGTTCAATCGTGTGGGGTTGGGTAGAGTGCGGGCAAAGTTCCAGATGTTCCGTAGTGTAGTTGCTGCTTCGCCCCTCATGTATTGAAAAACGTCGGAAAGCGATTTGACTATGTAAATGCCACGGCCGCCTTCTGTAAGCGGGTCGGGCGGAACGTCGGGTTGCAACAGAGGGTTGAAGGCTTCGTCCTCATAAAAGAAGTCCACAACGACTCTTTCTGCCTCGACTCTGACACCAAGATCGATCATAGGTGTCTCCTGCGAATCGCTGAGTCTTGAAGAACCGTGGACCACGATATTTGTAAAAATCTCGGAAGTAATCAGCTCGACCTCACCTGCGAGTTGTTTGCCACAGAAGGTTACTGGTTTCCGAACAAAATCAGTGGCCCTATCCAAGTTTTCCATGCTTGCTGCAATGGTTAGGGTATAGCTGCGTTGTAAAGCTTTGAGCACGACCAGTGTGAGGTCATCCGAAAGAATCTGGTTGCCGGAGAATGTCCGAACTTCATTGACGAGGGCGCTAACGACATTCTGCGCATCGATGTGTTGAGTACCAAGGCGCTCGAAATGTTGAACCAGCCGTTCCATACCAAAGAGTTCTCCGCTCGAGTTGGCGGCTTCCGTAACACCATCGCTGTAAAGCAAGATAAAATCGCCGGGAAGTAAAGCAAAAGCAAGCTCCCCGACATCAATGTCTTCCATGATCCCGATGGGAATGGCAGTGGACCCGATTCTGAGGACACGATCTTCAAGATGCTTCCAAACGAGGACTTCCGTATGGCCACACGAGGCGTAGGTCACCGTTCCAAACTCAAGATCGAGCCGTAAAAGCTGTGCCGTAAGAAACATCGACGTCTGTTTGCAGTCTTCGTAGAGTGCCTTATTCATGCCACGTAGTTGTGCAGCGGGATTCTTCCCGGCTTCAGTACTGTGACGAAAGAGTGTCCTGGCTGAGGACGTCATGAGGGCGGAGGGGAAACCCTTACCGGAGACATCGGCGATGAGAACATCGAGGGTAGCGGCGTCTTGCGAAATAAAATCGTAAAAGTCGCCGCTTATGAAGCGTGCAGGCAAAGCGGTGGAGGCAAGTTCGAATGTTTCAAATCTCGGGTCGGCACCCGGCAGGAGGCTTTGTTGAACTTGGGCAGCAAACATGATGTCGTGAGAAATCTGTTCTTGACGTGTGACTTCTTCTTGCAATGCATGCTGCTTAGTAAGATACTCGCCGACTTCGTAGCCGAGGCCAGCAATCATGTCGATAAGTCCTATGTTGTGCTGAATCTGATGTCGACTCAAAAAAAGCGCTACGCCATAAACTTGAGAACCGTCCATAATTGGGGCGCCAATGGCAGATCTAATTCGGGCATTCTGATATTGTTGCCGCAACAAAAGCGAATGGATGGAGTCAATCGAGTCAAAGATTTGGACCTCACCCTTACTCCACACAATTCCGGCAAAACCAAACCCTGGCGCCAGCGTTACGGAAGCAGAAGCTTCGGCCAACTCTCTAAGGCTGGGTGATGATAGGTGCCAAGAAGCCTGACGGCGCAGGACAACTTCATTATTGCCTTGAGAAGACGTGAGCCAAATCTGTCCTGTTTCCCATTGCAGAGTGGTACAGACTGTTTCCAACAAGGCAGGCAGCTCGGAGTCCATGGGGGCGTCAGAGGCCCGTAGTTCAGCAAGGGCATGGCGGACTTTTTCGAATTTCTCAGCCTTGACTCGTTCACCAATTTCGCGAACGACGACAACGACTTCAAGATCTTTAGTTCTGACATCCGAGAAGAAGTTAAACGTAGCCTCGAACCAACCATAGAAGCCATCTTTACGCCTTAGACGGCACACCCATTTTTTACGAAGCTGAAAGAGAATTTCCTGTTCGATCATTGTGGCAATCGAGCGCCTATCAAGGGGGTGAACGAGGTCGAAAGCGTTCTTGCCTATCAATTCGGCTGGCGTATAATGCAGAAGGGGTTCACAGGCGGGTGAAACATAGCGGCAGATACCATCTATGGAGAGTCGTGCTATGACATCGTTAGAGTTTTCAGCGAGAAGGCGGTAGTTTTCTTGGTTGCCATCCACTCCAGCAGTATTGATCTGCACGAGCTCTGCCTCTTGCAAAACTGCGAAATACTGGTCGATGCGACATTTTAGTCGTATCGACTTCCATTGTTCCTTTTATTGTACATCGAGCTAGTACTCTTTCCAAGACATATGCTGAGCCCAACCGTCAAGACCACAGTCTCAAGAAGTTCATGAAACCGCTCACTGTTATAGAACTGCATATACCTACTTATCCCTTCTTTCAGCTCTTACATGCTTTTGTAGTCGTTGAGGTAAATGTCCTCATACTTGAAACTCTGCCAGAACCGCTCTACATAGATGTTGTCCAGTGCCCGCTCCTTTTCTTGGCTTTGAAAGATCTCGCTTCGGATAGATCGGCCGTAACTCTTTATTTCTTATTCGCCCTTTTGCCCATCTTGCGAATTTCTTCTTCCCACAGCTTGCGGAATTCGGGCGGTCCGAGCACTTCGCAGTTTGAACCGCAGCGAAGAGCGCGGCCAAGAATTTCGGTCCAATCGTGCACAGGGATGGAGAGGTCGATGGCATCGGGGTCGCCGACACCTGTCACAAGGGTAATCTGTTGATCCTTATGCCATTGTTGGATTTTCACCGCGCGAGCTGCACCCCCAAAGAAGCGCAGGGTTGCTGTGCCAAGCACGTCGCCTTTGAAAATGCCATATGATGACGAAAGATAGCGTTCGATTTCATCGCTCTCCGGAAGCACATAGTTTGGAAGACCTGCAGGCCATACATCAGCTATGCGCGATATTGAGAAAGTTCTCATCTGCATACTCTTTTCATCAAAAGCGATGCAGTACCATTTGCCAGCATAATTGACGAGTCGTAGCGGTACAATTCGCCGCACGCTCCATTCGCCTTTCGCGTCAGTATAGGAGATTTCGAGTAGGCTGTTGTCTAAGAGAGCCTGGCACATCGTGTACGCGACCCCGCCATCGATGATTTCCATGTCAGGAAGCTCGTAGCGGACTCTGTTGGAGATCGCTCCATAACGCCCAGCGATTTTCTCCTCGAGCAACTTCATCGTTTCCTCGGATACCACAGGAACATAGGCATATCGGTTAAGAATTGCTTTCAGAAAGGCAAGTGCAAAGAACGATGTCTCATCTGCAAATTTTAGGCTATTCCACGGCTCAGAGTATTCATATCGCATCCTACGACGCGACCAGACTATCGGTGCATCGAGCCTATTGCGCAGATATTCTATATCGCGCTTAGCCTGGCGACTCGAGACCTCGAATTTTTCACAAACTTGATGAGTGGAGACGCCTCCATGTTCCCTTATGATGCGATCGATATAGAAAATCCTTTCAGTCTGGCTCATGGAGGCCTCCACCTGCAATTTTTTATTTTTGATTGTACTCCTTGAGAGGGACACCAAGAGTCCCTCAAAATAATTATCGACATTATAATCGCTTTAATGCGCTTTTATATTGGCGGATTCCTTTGGAGGATTTCTTTTCCTTGACTCCACCTGTTTTTTGGCCAATACTTTATGTAGAGAGAAGAATTAAATAACGCAGGAGGCACGCTGTGAGTGTGATCACTTTTTCGAGAGAACCTTGTTCAGGGGGAACTCAGATTGCGCAGTCGGTTGCACAGAAGCTTGGTTATCGATTTGCTACAAAAGAGACAATCGAACAAGTACTGCTGCAATATGGTTTTGTCGATGTCGAAGAAGCCTACGATAGCATTCCCAATTTCTGGACACGCTTCGATGAGCGGACGCATCAAATTGTCGCCATGTTCGATCGTGTCATTGTGGCGCTTGCAAAACTCGGCGATGTGGTGATTGTGGGCCGAGGCGCTTTCAAGGTGCTCGCTTCCTATCGCGATGTGCTCAATGTACGCATCAAGGCGCCATTTCCGCAGCGGGTCGCGACCTATAAGCAGCGGTATAATATTTCAGATCAGCGTGGCGCGGAGAATGCTGTCATTGAAGCAGACAGGATCAGAACCGCCTTCTTGGAAGTTCACTATGGTATTAAATGGGATTCGATGGAACATTTCGATCTCGTCATCGATACTTGCAAGATAACCCCACGCACTGCAATTCCTATGGTGATCGAAGCCAACAAAGCGGTCATGAGCGCTATATGCGAACCAGGCGAGTGTACCTCATCCATTGCGGTCGATGATATTTTGCTCGAAGCGACGCTCAAGGTGATTGAAGAACGATAAAGAGCTACCGCACAGGACATTTTGTTAGTCTGGTGTTATTAAACGTTTTGGCTATTTCCAATAATAAGCAAAACTCTTATTAAAGCATTGCTCAATATGGAGAGTTGTACAGTATGTAGACGCACTGGATTATCCTTTCCTTCTGCGGGTAAGGGAATGAAAGCTTTAGGCCGGGCATGATCTCTGTAGTAACGTCTTGCCGATTGTGCGAAGAAGGTGATAAAATAGTCATAATGACTATTTTATGGGAGACTATTATGGCTGATATACTTGTTCCTGTTCACGAACTCAAAGCGAAGCTCTCGGAATATCTAGGAAGGACTCTGCATCGAAAGGAAAGAATTATTATTTCCAGAAGAAATAAACCCATCGCAATGATAATTCCTGTCGATCAAGAGGGTATGCAGAAGGATGTTACTGATTCGAGCGGATTAGAAAAAGTGGACTGGAGCGGATTCTCCGAGCTTGCTGATTCGGTCGAAGCGGTGTATGAGGGAAGACAAGGCGAGGGTTATCGTGAAGTATCTTTTTGATACTGATATCATTTCCTCATTGATGAAAGGCAAAGCATCGGGCCGGCTCCTATCCCGAATGGAAGGTGCAGGCAGATCAAATCAGGCTATTTCTTCGATCACTGTATTTGAAATCGTATATGGCGCCTATCATACCTCGTCGCCACAAAGGTTTTTAGGTCTCTTCGAACAAAAAGTGCTTCCCTTCGTCGATATCCTTGCATTCGATGAGACAGCGGCGCGCCTCGCTGGTCGGATACGGGCCGAACGCGAAGCTCTCGGAAAACCAATAGCTCCTATGGACCTCCAAATTGCAGCAATAGCCCTTGCAACAGGAAGGATTCTTGTTACTGGCAATACGAAGCATTATGCAGATATCGGTTCACTCGATATTGAAAATTGGCTTGAGGGATAAACTGGAGCTATGCTTTGTTATTTATGCTACCTAATGGTACTATCGCCTTCTAAAGGGCATGCGGTGCCCATTGGACCGAATAATCTCTATAAATACGCTCTTAAGCTAGTGCTCACTGCAAAGCCGTTGAGATAGGTGTCTCCACTATTGGTCTTTGCTCCAACGCCATTCAATCCTAATTCGATAAAATAAGAAGATGATAGAGAAGCGATGGCCTTTGGCATGAAAAACTCAAAGCCAAAATGCCCATAGCCACCGAACACAATAGAAAAGCTGAACGAGGTATGGCTCGCGCTGGTGGATGCTTTCTCAAATTGAGAAGCTTGAGCGGGCGCTTGGGGTGATGCCGCGGGAGTGGCTTGGGCAGAAAGCACCTCGTCGAAGTTTTGATAGCTATACGGATTCTTTATAGCTCCTGTGCCAGGGAGCGGTTGTACAGCAAATTCCTAAGCTATCTTTGATGCGAAAGCCATGCTATAGTTTTTCGATGTATCCTTCTAATTGCTGAGCATTCTAAGGAATATTCTAGGGAGTATTCTAAGGAGAAAACAATGAGAAAGCTGGAAAAATCGGCGGCTTTATGGAATAAGGCACGACCAAGGTTTCTCAAAAAGATCATCATAGCAATTATTGTGTTGTTCATTGCGCTGAGCTCTCTATCTTCACAAGATATCTTCACTCCATCGGCAGGTGCTGGATCGGCAGGTGCTGGAGCTCAAGAAATCCGCCCCACCATAGCTTCTTCGAAGGAAAAGCTGGATGTTGTCGGCTCTGTCGATCCACTGCCCCCAGAAATCCCTGGGCTAATTCCGATAGCAACATTTGATGAAGGAAGAAGCTACCGAACCGTGGTTGGCTCTTATTCTGTATTAAGCCTCAAGGGAAGCTGGCGCGAGATGGGTCGACAATATGGAGCGCTGCTCTCAAGGGAGCTCAAAGAATTCTATGCGGAGATCATCGCCGATCTGCAGGCCCGTGGCTTGGGACAAGAACATGTCGAAGGCGTACAAGCTACATTCCAAACCTACATGCCAGAAATGAAGCAGCTTATAGAAGGAATGTCTGAGACTTCGGGTTTATCTTTTGAAGAGCACATAATGCTGGACGCCTCTTTTTATATTTTGCCAGACTTGGTCATAGAAGCGGCAAAGGCTACAGCCTCGTGTTCGGGAATAGCCGTCTCTGGACCTCGTACAGCCGACGGGAAGCTCTATTTTGCGCGTAACTGGGACATGACCCAAGCAGCGATGCAACCGTATCTTCGCTATATGGCGCTCGTGGTTTTCAATCCTACTGATGGAGGATTATCCTTTGCGAATGTTAGACCACTAGGGCAGGTATATGTCGAAACAGGGATGAATGAAAAAGGCGTGTTTGTCGAACTCAACAATGGTTCGGCTTCGGACCCACATTTCAATGAGGATGCGGTATTTTCGGTAGCCTCCCTTTTTGATTTCCTTCGTACGAGCGAAACGCTCGACGAGATGATCCAAAACATTGTGACGACAAAAATGGATGCATCCTACATTATCCAAGCCGCAAGCGCTGAACGCGCCGTCTCTGTGGAGAAGCCTACCTTCGATGCTCGTGTTATCGAGCAGAAAAATGGTGCCTTGTACGCGCTCAATAACTTTGCCCGCCCTACGTACGAGCCATGGAAGGGGAAAATCGTCGAGCTTCCGGACAATGCGTACGATGATCGGCAAAAGTGTCTGGACGCACTCATTGCGTCGCCGGAATGGCAAAAGGGCATCAGCCTCGATATGGTCAAAGCAATGATGGATAGAACGATCGAGAATGGCGGGCCTGTGGTAGAAGGGGCGCTCTTCGGTACCGTGCTTCAGGTTATCGCAATTCCAGAAGACATGAGATTGCTCTTTCGGAGTTATGGATACTCAGATTGGGCTGATATCGATCTGAATAAGCTCTTTCGGAAAAATAAGGATTAACTATTTCGGCCCACTCGTAAAAGCGATTAAGAGCAGACAATTTTGCAATATAAGAGGAATATAATGAAGCGACTCTCATTCATCTTTATGGCTGTTTTGTGTTCCGTGCTAAGCCCAATGCCACTATTGGCCCAGAGTGGAGGATCGGGAAATGTGGATTCGAATCAGGGAGCTGAAATTGCTGAGCTCTCTTTTCCCGATGAGGGAGATTATAGCGAGTTAGGTTGGGGAGCAAGCTTTTTTGCCATGCATGATTTTTTATCTCAAACGTATGCTTTTGGCGATTGGAAACAAATTCCATGGGACTCAATGGCCTCTTATTTCGGGCAAAAAATTATGGCGGCGCAGGCTGATAAGGATCGGAATTCGTATCGCATTGCGATGGTTGAATACCTGAAGTGCATTCCCGACGGCCATGTGAAGATAACAAGCCCGCTCGACGATTTGAAGGAGCGCTTTATTGGTGGCAGCTATGGACTTGGGCTTGCTGAGCTCGATGATGGGTCTATAGTGGTTGCTGCAGTAAAGCCGGAGGGCCCTGCAGCTCTGGCTGGGATATGTCCGGGAGCGCGCATTGCTGCATGGAATGGCGTACCGATTCAGAAAGCTCTTGTTGGAGCAGATACGCGTTGGTTTAAAAATTGGGCAACAAAGGATGACATCGCTCTCGAGCGATTACAAGCGCTTACCCGCGCGCCTATTGGTACGCAGGCGGTTATTGAATTCTTTGCAGTGACAGCCGAGGAGCAGCCACAAAAAGAAGACATTGTAGTGAAAGAATCACCAAAAACTACTATAGCTACATTGACTGCGTACCGCGATAACTTTGCTGATCTTAGCCTTTTTGATCTCGCGCCAATTCCTACTATGGAAGAACTTCGCAAGAATGTGGAATGGCGAATCCTGGAGGGAAATGTTGGCTATTTGCGTATTTACCACGTGATCCACTTTGACAACTATGCGATATATCCAACAGAAGTGACCGATGCAGTAGTGAACGCCTTAGATGCATTTTGTGCAGCAGGGTTGAATTCGCTTATTTTAGATGTGCGTGGTAACCGTGGCGGTTCCGACCAAGTCGCGGCAGATATATCTGGCCATTTTGCTGAAGAGCCTTCGCTTTTCGAACGAACTGCTTGGTATAATGCGAGTTCGGGGCATTTCGATTATGCGCATTCCGATCTTTTTGCTCAGACATTCGAGCTAGGTGATGGGCCTTTATGGGTGGAGCCTTGCCAACCTCATTTTTCGGGCAAGATCGCGGTGCTGGTTAACCCAGCGACCATAAGTTCAGGCGAAGGTCTTGCTATGGCAATCGGTCGCCTTCCTAAAGCGACAGTAATGGGATTCTACGGTACACACGGGTCTTTCGGTCTTATTCCTTGGCCAATCGCAATGCCAGAAGACTTCTCTTTCGAGTTTCCTATTGGCCGCTCGCTCGACGCACGCGGTGTAATTCAAATCGATTCAGATGCTTCTGGCAAAGGCGGAGTGCAGCCCGAGATTCGCATCCCACGAACTTGGCAGAACATCATTGAGTATGCTTTGGGCACTGATGTCGAACTCGAATTCGCCAGGCAATGGCTTTTGATGCAAGATTCAAGGTAATCGCGCTCAGATTATAGAAATCGGCCCTAAATAATCTTTATAGATATACCCTTAAGCCAGTGCTCACTGCAAAGCCGTTGAGATACGACTGGCCGCTATTGGTCTTTGCGCCTATGCCATTCGTGCCGAGCTCGATGAAATACGCCGATGATAGTGGACCGCTGGCCTTCGGCATAAAGAATTCAAAGCCAAAATGCCCATAGCCACCAAAAGCAAAAGGATCACTATCGAAGGATGCAGCGGGAAAGAGAAACAAGAATCCGCCTTCCCCATAGAGTCGAATATCTGAGTTCGCCATGAAGCTGCCTCCGATAAGCCCCAATCGAAGCACATAGAAGCTCGCCCAATTGGCATCTTGCTTCCACAAGACAGAGCCACCAAGCTTAACCGCGGTTTTTTCATGCCAAAACCAGGGGCTGGTAATCTGAAAGCCCGTGCCAAATTCGTTGCCCCACTCCTGAAGAGAAAAACTCAGGGAAATATGGCTGGCGCTGACGGGCGCTTTCCCAAATTGAGAATCTTGAGAAGATGCTTGGGCTGGAAGCATAATTGCAAAGACAAGGAAGACCAACACAGGCAAAATCTGACCCAATGTTGTGCACAATATTTTATGTGGTTTCATTTTCATTTGACATACCTCCTAGATAATTGGAATTCTTCAATAATTCGGTCAATCGACTGCTATAGGCCAAAAGGGCGGATCTCCCTTCTGGAGTAATTCGATAGTATGTAGCGGGTTTGCGGTCGATAAATCGCTTCTGATACTGCACATATCCGCTTTCTTCCAGCTTTCGCAAATGGCTCGCCAGATTGCCATCGGTCGTCTGGATAACATCGCGAATATAGGTAAATTCTGCTTCATCACAGCCAGCCAGCAATGCAAGTGCGGCAAGACGTATGCGAGATGAGAGCATCTCATCGAAGCTTTGATAGCTATACGGATTCTTTTCGTTCTCTTGCATAGAGATAGATCCCTGGTATGAATTCGCATAAGAAGGCGCATATTCCCACCACCGCAGGAGACCAAAAGGCTTGCACCAGTAGAACAACAATACTGCAAATAATCCAAAGGGCACTTACTATTCGCAAGAGCAAATAATGCGTCATGCTGCTGTTTATCCAGTATGCAGTGCCAACGAGGAGCGAAACGACACAAAGGACGTAGGAAAGAGAAATGCTATGCGGGCGCAATAAACCTACTATTCCATAGAGTACTGTTACCCCAACGACAAAGGTCCACATCTCATTGGAGATTTTGTGGAGCGATGTCGTTTTTAAATGCTTATGCTGCGTATGTCTGTTATACCGAACCACTATTAGAAAAGCACTTAACATAAGGAGAGCCCATAATAGCCCTATAGCCGCATACCAGCGCCATGATGCAAAGGCATAGCTCAATGCGGTACCTATGCTGACAAAGCCTCCCCATACCATCGAGGAGAATCCCGTTGATAGAAAGGTCTTGCGAGATTCTTCCAGCATGCGCGCAATGAGCTCAAGCTGCTGATCCGGGCTTATGGAAGATTCTTCTTTCATTATCCACGCTCCTTGGGAGCTAGTGCTCCTGGTATTTCTTTATATATGAATTATAATGCAAAGTACTTTGAAATGTAAAGCAGTAATTACGGATTTTTATAAAATTTGAAGAGATATGAGTTTTGCATGATTAAGGGGCTCCTTCGCATAAAAAAATAGACTCTCAAAAAACTCTTAAAAAGAAGCTCTTAAGAAGAAACTCAAAAAAGCCGGCTCATCCTCTCTTGCCAGAGAAGACAAGCCGGCTTATGGAGCCAATCAACTTAAGCTCAGCCTAGCTGTTACTTTATCCAATCGAAATTCTCTCCGATAGATGTTTACTTCAACCTCAGTTTCCAGAGACTGCCTTCTCCCAATCGACGCGGACTTTAGCCAGAAGCTCCGGCTCCGTCGCAAATCGGTATCCAAGGTATGCCATAATTTTGGAAGCATTGACAAGGGCTTCATTACCTTGCGGGCTTTTGGTAGCTATGGCGTATTCTCTAGAATGTCCTGCAACATCGGCAGGAGCAACAGGAAGCCCAAAGATCAATGCAGGGATTTGCGAGGATGCTGTGCCAAAATCGGTTGAACCACCAGCAGGATCCCATGGTTGGATTATTCTTGCATTCTCAATTCTATATTCTTTCATGACTTCTTCGGCCACATCCATGAAGCTAGGCACATTCACAACATTGTCATATTGTTTAATCTCCGTGATGGTGAGCTTTGTCTCTGTCATCATCGCCGCGCCGCGCGCAATGTTGTAGACCCGATCGACCACAGTGTTAAGGTATGGCCGCTCGAGGCCGCGGACATAGAATCGTGCTGCAGCCTTTTCTGGTACGACATTGGCTGCGGCTCCGCCGTTTGTCACAATACCATGGATACGGATATCGGATTTGACGTGCTCGCGCAAGAATTCTGTGCCCATGAACATGAGCATGACGCCATCGAGTGCGCTGCGCCCCATCTCTGGCGCCGCTGCCGCGTGGCTCGCTTTTCCTTCATAGGTAAAATCGACGAGGTTGAGCGCAAGGCTTTTTGAACCGATTGTCGGTTCACCTGAGCCAGGGTGCATCTGCATGCCGATATCTGCGCGTTTGAAAAGCCCTGCTGCTGCCATGGGCAGTTTGCCACTCGTTGTTTCCTCCGCTGGGCAGCCAAACACGATCACCTTGGCGGGTACTGAGCCAAGATTCTTCGCAAGCGCCACGGCAGCCCCCACGCAAGAAGTGCCGATGATATTGTGTCCACAGGCATGGCCTACTTCTGCTAGCGCATCATATTCTGCTAGAAAGGAAATTGCCGGGCCGTTTCCACCTGCGTTTTCATAGGTCGCGATAAAAGCAGTCTCAAGGCCGGCTACACCTTTTTCAATCTTAAAGCCATTTTGCGCCAAGTATCCGGTGAGCAGCTCGACTGCTTTGTACTCTTTATTACCCAGTTCCGGATTGTCATGGATGAAATCTGACATCGAGATCAGTTCCGGCGAAATCTGATCCACAGTAGCCGCGATATCCTCTTTTGGCCCTGCTGCAACAAATGAAACCATCAAGAGGCCGACAACAATGAGGGCTATGGCCTTCATTTTCCTCTGCATGATTATCCTCCCTTGCGGCTTTTTTGATATTCTTGAATTATTGCCGCGCAATTATGATATATCCCACATAATTTATGATATGTAAATATACAAAATTTTGGAATAGTACAGATATCTGCAATCCATACTAATCTCGCATGCTCTTCAAAGAACCGAGAGCCCCTTATTCCAATATTCCAGAATTGTGTCTATCTCTTTGTTCATTATGGGGTCAGGAACTTTCAATTCTGGGTGGGCATCGAACCAAGCAAGCGAGTGCCGAATGCCTTCTCTAAAAGCAATACGCGGGTTGAATTCAGGGACAAATCGCCGGATCTTGGAATTGTCGAAGAGCACTGATACAGCCTTGTCGCCAAGGAGGCCTGCTCCACGCTCCGGATTGATTCTGGCAATGTAGTCCGAAGGTATATGAACAATTCTGGGGCTTACGCCTAGCTCTTCTGCGATGATTGTGCATATTGCATCCCAGGTGAGATGTTCATTAGAAGTAATATGAAAGGCCTCCGAAAGCGTGGCGGGGTTTCCTAGAAGCCCGACAAGGCCTACCGCAAAGTCCGACGCATGCGTGAGGGTCCATAGAGACTGGCCATCGCCTGGCACTATGATTTCTTTGCTGTTGCACATTCTCCATGCAAGGCCATAGCCTGCGGAGCCAAAACAGCCTGGTATCCAGCCATCGTCGTAAGTATGCGAGGGCCGCACGATCGTATACGGAAAGGAATGCGCTCTTCCGCTTTCCATTAAAACCTTTTCGCAGGCCGCTTTTAGGCGCGCGTATTCCCAAAATGGGTTTTCGAGAGGCGTTTCCTCGGTGATAACTGGAGTGAGGGAAGGCTTTTTGTAGGCCGAACAGCTACTGATGAATATATATTGGTCGGTGATATCCCTAAAAAGCTCGATATCTGCTTCGATATGCTTCGGTTCGAATGCCAGAAACTGAACAACGCTGTCGAAGCGCAGCGATCCGATTGCTTTTCTGACGGCCTCTGGCTCCCTGATGTTGGCTCTCAAGACTTTTACTTCAGATCTTTCCTTTTCCGGCCTGTTTCCTCTGTTGAGATGAAAGACTTCGAAGCCCTTTCTGAGCGCTTCGTTTGTACAAGCCGACGAAATATTGCCCGTTCCTCCTATGAATAATACACGCATCTCATTTCCTCATTTTCATAGAAATTTTTATTGACAACTGACGTCTTACAACGTAAGATTTATAGGAACTCTTTGGTTTTGTCAAGAAAATTCGCTGTGGGAGAGTGTCGATGTTCGAATTTGTACAGGAAGAAATAGCCGAGAAAAAAAATCGCGTTCGTAAACTGCTCCAGGAACTCAAGCTAAATGCCGTCTATCTCAAAAAGAGCTCCAATTTTTCTTGGATTACAGGCGGCGGCTACAATATTGTTGGCTTGGCTACCGAGATGGGCGTCGCCGGGGCTCTCATTACCGCTGACCGCGAATTCATCGTATGTAATAATATCGAAGCGCCGCGGATGGAGAAAGAGGAGCATCTTGCCGAGCAGGGTTATG
>Ga0116159_1000916_pt1 | contig 33284 bp, 30 predicted proteins | sample AD_JPNAS1_MetaG_FD_89878 | JGI IMG/M metagenome (GOLD analysis project Ga0116159, IMG submission 89878) | Active sludge microbial communities of municipal wastewater-treating anaerobic digesters from Japan - AD_JPNAS1_MetaG | ecosystem: Engineered > Bioreactor > Anaerobic > Digestate | place...
ACTTCCGCTTTAAGCTCACCAGAATCAGACCGCCAACAATCAGGCAGCCCAGCTGGAAGTATGGAAAGTTGGCCGCACCTGCCGCCGCATACTCGGCAAAGCCAAAGGTTGCTGTCAGAAGAACTACTGCCGCTGCCGCTACGATGGTTCCTAATGTCTTTTTCATGATCTGTTGCCTCCTTATTGTTTTGCTTGAGGGCCTCGGCCCTTGTTCGCTTTATTTGCCTTTATTCTAATGAAAGTTGCGTGCCAAAGTTTTAAAAGGGCGGCATAAAATATGAAAAAGGCAACGCCCTAATTACCACCATTAACGTAACATCGTAATATCATAATTAAATTAGCTGCTTCACCCCCCGCAACTTTTCGAGTAATAATCCGCAATGCGTTTCAAAATCATCAAAAAAAAGATTAAAATAAACTCTTTCTGAGATGCTCTTCCACGAAATGTTCAACGTAATTGCAAGAAAGGTAAAAGCCGGCGTAGTTACACCGGATTATTTTTTTCATTGACACAAGCTCATTGCAAGGCTTAAATAACCGGTATTGTTTGGACTTTATGCTGACAAGCGATTGGGTTTTCAAGATTGCCCCAAAGCGCTCATCACCATGATGATGAAAAGATTTTGCCATGACCTCCTTGACAGGTAAGCAAGACCGTCCCGGATTCACAGTTTCTTTCCGCGAGGAGGGAACGACTCTTTTTGCACAACTTGCCGGTGAATTCAGTCTCCAAAATCTGAGTGCCTTTACTGGTCAAATTAAGGAACGGATCAGTGCAGCCCCCCCCGGGGCCGTTATCTTCGATTTTTCCCGTGTGACTTATCTGGACAGCGCCGCTGCTCTGGCTTTTGTCAATTTCAGGCGCACTCTCAGCGCGGGAAATGTACATTGTCAGGAAATTAATATCAGTGAGGACGCGAAAGGCATTTTCAGCGTGATCCGCGAGGAAGCGCTGGACCGGACGGCTTTGGCACCCGATGGCGGCCAGGGCGGCTTCATACAGCAGATAGGGCAGGCATCATTAACCATCGCACGTGATTTCTTTCATTTTGTCACTTTCCTGGGCGATATCATCACGGCCTTTGCCTATACGTTGAGACATCCGACATCTCTGCGGGGTAAAGATCTCCTTTTCTACGTTAAGCGCGCCGGTGTTGATGGTCTGCCGATCGTCGGACTTATCGGTCTGTTGATGGGACTGATCATGGCGTTCATGGCTTATCTTCAATTTAAGCAGTTCGGCGCCAATATTTATGTTCCCTCGCTGGTAAGTTTCGCGATGGTCAAGGAACTGGGGCCATTGATGACGGCCATCCTGGTGGCCGGCCGCTCCGGCTCTGCCTATGCGGCGGAAATCGGCACGATGGTCGTCAATGAGGAGGTTGACGCGCTCAGAATCATGGGTTTTGATCCGGTACGCTTTCTGGCCGTTCCCAAGGTGCTGGCTACCGTCATTGTGGTGCCGATCCTGACGGTTTATGCTGATGTGTCCGGTGTCATAGGCGGTATGATTATCGGGGTCACCAGCCTTGATCTTAGTTTGAACTCCTATGTGACGCAATCCATCAAAGCAATCAGCGTCTTCGATGTCGTCACCAGTATGATCAAAGCGGCCGTTTTCGCCGGGCTGGTCTCTGCCGTCGGCTGCCAGCGGGGATTTATGGTCCGTGCCGGTGCCCAGGATGTCGGAAAATTCACGACCTCCGCCGTGGTTACCGCAATATTTATGATCGTGGTGGCAGATTCCATTTTCGCCATTATGCTCTATTACGTACGAAGGTATGATTCTTTTTCCTGAACATGCGCCTGAGGGTAACGTAACCATGAAACGAAACAGGAAAGCGGTTATCGAAGTAAGAAACCTCTCTGCACGCTTCGGGGACAATATTGTTTTTGAAGGCGTGAGTTTTGATGTTCACCAGGGCGAGGTGCTGGTGATTGTCGGCGAATCAGGTTGCGGCAAATCGACTCTTTTGAGGATAATGATCGGCCTGCAAAAACCTTACGCCGGACAGGTTTTCTATGAGGGGACGGAAATCACCTCCGCTTCCGAATCTGTTTTGAACGAGTATTACCGGAATATCGGCGTTCTGTTCCAGGCGGGTGCTCTGTTGAGCTCGATGACGATCAGGGAAAACATCGAGCTGCCTCTTCAGGCACACACAGATCTGGAGGCGGACAAAATCAATCAAATAATCAAGATGAAGCTCGGCATGGTCAGCCTGGAGGGATACGATAACCACTATCCGGCTGAACTTTCCGGCGGCATGAGAAAAAGAGCGGGGATCGCCCGGGCCATGGCGCTCGATCCGCGCGTGCTTTTCTTCGACGAACTGTCCGCCGGTCTCGACCCGGTCACCGCCGTCGAGCTGGACGATCTGATCACAAAAACCAACGAAGCTCTCGGCACAACTATGGTGATTGTCACCCACGAACTGGAATCTATTTACAAAATAGCCCACAGAGTGTTAATGTTGGACAAGCAGGCGGCTGGGATCATCGCGGAGGGGACACCCGCGGAACTGAAGGAACGAACCGACGACCAGCGTGTGAAAAGTTTCTTTTTACGCCAGTCGCCGGCAATACCGGCTCATCAGGGGATATATGGCGACAAATAGCACAAAGTTTTTAATAGGTCTTTTTGTCATCGTCGGCGTGCTGATCTTCGCAGGAGTTCTCATCTGGATCGGAGCAGCCAAATTTTTCGCCAAGGGGTCGCTCTACTCGGTGTATTTTGACGAATCAGTGCAGGGCCTCCAGGTAGATTCCGCCATCAAGTACCGGGGCGTGGCCATCGGCAATGTAAAACGAATTGGTGTCGCCCCGGATTACCGCCTGATCGAGGTGATCATGAAAATCAATCTAAGGGGTGAGATGGCCCAACAGACCATCGCCTCGCTGAAAACGGCCGGCATCACCGGGGTGGTTTTTATCGAACTCGATCAGATCAGTGAAGGAGAACTGGCAGGCTCGCCAAAACTTTCCTTCAAGCCCCCCTATCCGGTGATCCCGTCGCGGCTGTCGGAAATCAGTCGTATTCTGTCGGATGCGGGGGATGTCATGCAGAAAGTAGGCACGATCGATTTCCAGGCCATCTCCGACAATCTGCAACAGACCACTGAAGCGATCAGAAAATTCATGGAGGGGAACCGTCTTCACAATATCCTGGCCAATCTGGAATCAATATCCTCCCGACTCGATGAAAGCATCGCGCAGGTTAACCGTATTACTAAGGAAGGCAAAGTGGATCAAACACTGGATGAAGCGCTAGGCGTCCTGACGGACGCCCGCCGCCTGGTCAGGCAGGCCGATCGCGAGCTTCAGGCCCTGAAACTGGCCGAAAAAGAAACGCAGGCGGCCCAGATACTCCAGGACGTGGATATGAAGACAAAGACCATCACCAATGAACTTCAGGACACAACGGAAAATCTGCGCATCACTTCGGAAAACCTGAAAACGCTGGCCGACAGACTCAACCGCGACCCCTCGGAGCTGATCTTTACAAAACCGGCGCCGCCACGTAAACCAATGGAATAAGGAAAGGAAAAGACACCCATGCATTACTCCATGCCCCCGCAACCGCGCCTCGGAAAAATGCTCAGGCATGCTTGCCGGCTGACACTTGCTTTGGCCTTTGTGTTTCTGGCCGCCGGCTGTGCCGGCGGATCCAGACCCGCCTACAGCATTGACAAATATCTGTTGAGCTGGCCGCCTTCCGTCCGCGATGAGGCGGGGACTCTGCCAGCCAGCATCAAGTTCAACCGTTTTTCGGTGGCCGCCGCCTATAACTCAACCGACATGATCTTCCGCGATGATGATTTCGGTTTCGACTCGTTCAATTATTCAAGGTGGGCGGTGAATCCGGGAGACATGCTCGCCGACGGCATTGTCGCCGACATGAGGACAGGCGGGAAATTTCAAGCCGTCTTCTCGCGACATGAAACAGGCAGCGGGCGGTTTGTCGTTTCCGGAGGCATTGAAGAATTTTATCTGCGCTCGGAGGCGGGCCAGAAGAAGGCGCTAATCAGCGTGTCGCTGGCCGTCGAAGATACACGGGAAAAAGAAACAGACAAAAGGCTTTTGTTTCAAAAGAAATACCACACAGAAGAATCCCTCCGGGAACAATCACCGCGGGGATACGCCCGTGCGGCAAGCCGGGCCGCGCAAATAATTTCCCGGGAAGCCATCAGTGACATTTATGCGGCGGCCAGAAGCCGTCTGAAATGAGGATAAAAAAGATGCTCAGGGAATTTTCGCTGAAAACCGGCGCCCGCCATGAAATGATCGATATCACGGCGATCGTGCAACAAGCCCTCAAAGAGGAAAAAATCGAATCGGGAATCGCCCTGATTTACACTCCCCATACCACCGCCGCCATAACCATCAACGAAAATGCCGATCCGGATGTGCCTCACGATATTCTGGCTGCGCTCGACCGCGCTGTCCCATTGGCCGCAAACTACCGGCATGCGGAGGGCAATTCGGCGGCTCATGTCAAATCCTCGCTGGTGGGCGCCTCCGAAACGGTCATCATCGAAAACGGCCGTCTGATTTTAGGCACTTGGCAATCTGTTTTTTTCTGTGAATTCGACGGCCCGAGATCAAGAAAAGTAATGATAAAACTCATCGGCGCGTAAAAGGCTATCAGGAAGTCGGACACGCATCAGCCTCAGCTCATGGTTTTGGCATTTTTGACCTTTCTTATGACATCGATCATTTGTTCGTGAAGCAGGCGGTTGGAGGCCACTAGTCCCGCGGAATATAAATCCCACGCTTCCCCCTGTAAATCGGAAACAATACCTCCCGCCTCCCGGACAAGCAGACAGCCGGCGGCCGTATCCCAGGGTTTGAGTTTCAGTTCCCAGAAACCATCGATCCTTCCCGCGGCCAGATAAGCCAGGTCCAGGGCCGCCGCGCCCGGACGGCGCACGGCCTGGGCGCTTACCGCCATTGCATTGAAGTAATCAAGATTGTTTTGGCGGCTGACACGGATATCGTATGGAAAACCGGTGGCCAGAAGAGCGCGGGACAATTCATCGACCGTGGAGACCTCAAGCCTGCGGCCATTGAGAAAAGCTCCGCCCCCGCAGGTGGCCTGAAAAAGTTCGTCTCTCAACGGATCATAAACAACCCCCTCCTCCACGATGCCCTCCTGTTCAAAGGCAATCGACACGCAAAAAAAAGGGAACCCATGCGCATAGTTGGTGGTCCCGTCCAGCGGGTCGATAATCCAACGGACGGGGGCCTGTTCATTTTTTACGGCTGATTCCTCCGATAAAATTCCGTGCTCCGGGTAGCGGCGGTTTATCTGTGTCAGTATCAGATCCTCCGACATTTTGTCCGCCTCCGTTACCAGGTCGATCGTTCCCTTGTAAAAAACTCGGTTTTGACCGGTAAATTTTTCCACCAGCAGCGCTCCCGCATCGCGGGCCAGCGACCGGGCAAATTCGGCAATCTCTTTCATAAAACAAATACTCCCTGTGCCAATAATCATGAACTGATTTAAATCATAAATCAGCGCAAAAAGTAAGGGAGATCACACCAGAGCCGCCTAAAAAATCAATAACTTCTTTTATAAAAAGTTGCGCTCTGCAATAAATAGTGTTAAGCATACGTCAATTATTCCAGCACGGTTACGGCAGGCATATGACCATAGAACTTGACACAAATGCCCCGGCAACTGATCTGAAAACGGCGCGGGAAAATTCCGGTCTGACCCTGAAGGAATTATTCAAACGCACACGGATCAGTGTCGTCAATCTGGAGGCGATTGAAAACGGCGCTTTTCATTTGCTCCCCGTGCCCCTGTACACACGGAATTTCATTAAAACGTATGCCGCGGCTCTGGGTGTGGACAGCAGCCCTGTACTGGCCCACTACGAAGAATACCTTCGGACTGTCCATGCTAAGGAAAAAGCCCTCGCGGATGTGCCCAAGCCGGGAGTATTTGCCCAAATCATAGGCAAACATAAAACCATATTGTGGATCGCAAGTATTTTTATTGTTTTCATTGCCGTGTCTTTTCTGGTAAGTGTCGCCTACAAACCTGCAGGGGATTTCTCCGGAAAGCCGACCGCCGCTGAGGAGCAGGTAGGCTCCCCCTCCGCAAGTCAAATCCTCCCGCAGGCGGACGATCGGCCGGAGGCCGGCGATGGGAAAAATCCGTCTGATGAAATGGCATCTCAGGTGGCGGCAAAAACCGAAGACGCCGCCGCGACGGCAGGCCAAATCGAAACCCCTGCCATAGTTCCGGCCGATGCCGGAGAAGGTAAAGAGTTTCTCCTGGCCGTGGAAGCCACAGAAGAAACCTGGCTCCGTATTCAAAGTGATGATAAGGAGCCGGTGGAGGTTTTACTCAAGCGCGGAGATAAAATCGCCCGCAAGGCAGAGCGATTCCGCGTGGACATTGGTAACGCCGGAGGCATCCGGATAAGTTTCGATGGGAAAGCAATAGAAAATTTAGGAAAGCCGGGACAGGTGATTCACCTGCGCCTGCCGTAAAAGAAAGAAGGTGTACCCATGTTAGGACCTATCGGGATTCCCGAGTTATTGATTGTGCTGGTTATTGTTTTGATCATTTTCGGTGCCGGAAAGCTGCCGCAAATCGGCTCCGCCCTCGGTCAAAGCATCAGAAACTTTAAAAAATCAGTCTCTGGCCAGAACGACTCGACAAATCAGCCGGCAAAAAAAGAAGAAGACAAGTAGCGCCTGTCTGCCCCCTATCGATTAATCGTCAAAGCCCGTGGTTCAAAACGGAACATCCTCCGGCTGGTCACCGCCTGGCGGCATCGTGGACGCGGGGGCATCGTCTGGTTTGCTCTGCCCCTTGGGATCGAGCATCTTCATGTCGTTGGCCACGATTTCCGTCGTGTAGCGTTTCACGCCTTCCTTATCTTCCCAGGCACGCGTCTGAATCCGGCCTTCGATAAAAATCAGTTTCCCCTTGACCAGGTAATTCCCACAAATTTCCGCGAGTTTGCCGAAAGTGACAACACGGTGCCACTCTGTTTTTTGGACTTTTTCGCCGCTTTTATCCCTCCACTGTTCATCAGTGGCCAGGTTGAAATTGGTAACCATGGTCCCATCCGGCGTATAGCGGATTTCCGGATCCTTGCCCAGCCTGCCGATCAGTATCGCCTTGTTGATCATTTTTCCCCCCTGTAAGTAAAGTGTCGTGCATCATACATAACATGCCGCCCGTAGGCAAACACATTTTTACCCTCTCGGAAACACCCTTGCCCGGGCTCTCCTGCACAATCTGACTTGACTTAAGGCCAAAAAAAATATAGGGAAACTGACTTTAGAAAAAATGGAGACATTATGGAAGACAGCGATCTTTTAAGGGCTCGTCTCGAAAAAATCACGGCCCTGAAAGCAGCCGGAGTCGATTTATACCCCAACGACATCAAGCCCCAAAATACGACCGCCGAAATCATCGAACGCCTCGGCGAAGCATCCACCGATGAGCTGGGCAAGCTTGCCGAAACCTTTTCGGTCGCCGGCCGGTTGATGGCCGTGCGCAATTTCGGTAAGGCGGCCTTCATCAAAATTCAGGACCGCACAGGCCAGATACAGTGTTATCTGGCAAAAAATATCTTGAGCGAGCATGATTTTGCCCTGTTCAAAAAGCTGGACATAGGTGACATTGTTTATGTTTCGGGAAAAATGTTCCGGACAAAAACGGATGAGCTGACCATCGAAGCCGCAAGAATCCGTCTTGCCGCCAAAGCAATACACCCCCTGCCGGAAAAATGGCACGGCCTGACCGATATAGAAACCCGCTACCGTCAGCGCCATCTCGATTTAATTTCCAACCCGCAGGTCAGGGAAATTTTTCACAGGCGCAGCAAGATCATTAAACTAATCCGTGAATTCATGGACAGCCAAGATTTTCTGGAAGTGGAAACGCCCATGATGCAGCCGCAGGCCGGCGGCGCGGTCGCCCGCCCTTTCAAAACTCATCACAACGCCCTGGACCAGGATTTCTACCTGCGCATCGCGCCGGAGCTTTACTTAAAGCGCCTGGTCACCGGCGGTCTGGAAAGGGTCTATGAAATTAACCGTAACTTCCGTAATGAGGGCATCTCTACCTTTCACAATCCGGAATTCACCATGATGGAGTTTTATTTAAGCTATGCCACCTATACGGACCTGATGTCCTTTACGGAAGAGTTGTTTGCTTTCATCGCCCACAATATTTTCAATAAACTCACTTTTACCTATCAGGGACAGGAAATCGACCTGACTCCACCGTGGCGGCGCCTGTCCGTGAAAGACGCCCTGCTGCAGATCGCCGGCATGGATCCTGATGCGCTCACCGATATCGGCCGTGCCGCCGCTTTCGCCCGCGAGGCAGGATGTAATATCAAGCCGGCGGATCCGCTGGGAAAAATCCTTATGGCGATTTTCGACGAGCTCGTGGAAAAAAAGCTGATTCAACCCACTTTTGTAACAGACTATCCGGTCGCCGTATCGCCGCTGTCGAGGAGGTCGGAGACAAATCCGGAGCTGGTTGACCGGTTCGAGCTTTATATTTCAGGGCGGGAAATCGCCAACGCCTTTTCCGAGCTCAATGACCCGGCCGATCAAAGAGAGCGCTTCGTGCAGCAGCTCAAGGAACGGGAGGCGGGCGACGACGAGGCCCATGAGATGGATGAAGACTACATCCGTGTTTTAGAATACGCCATGCCGCCCACCGCCGGAGAGGGTATCGGCATCGACCGGCTGGTTATGCTTTTTACCGACTCGGCGTCCATCCGCGACGTTATCTTGTTTCCTCTACTGAGAACTAAACAGGGATAGCCCATAATATTACGGCAGGATATATTTTTATGGCCTACGAATTTTTCATCAGCAGACGATATATGAGGGCAAAACGAAAACAGGTTTTTGTTTCGATCATCACGTTCATCTCGATTTTCGGTATCTTTCTGGGCGTCGCCACGCTGATTATCGTCCTGGCCGTGATGAACGGCTTTGAACAGGATCTGCGCGACAAAATTCTGGGCATCCGCTCCCACATCGAAGTAACCGCCGGCCTGCAGGGACCAATGAAAGATTATCAGGCTCTGCGGGATCAAATTGACAAGACCCGGGGAGTTGTTGCCTCCACCCCCTTTATCTATACAGAAGCCATGATGCGCAATCAAAACGGTATCACCGGCGTGATCATCCGTGGCATTGAAACAAAAAGCGCGCCCGGTGTGCTGAATCTGGGAAAAATCCGCGAGGGAGACATTGAACATGTCAATCAAATTCCCGCTGATGTGCAAAAGGAACTGCCTGACGAGGATAAAGATCTTCAGGGTATTCTCATCGGCCGGGAAATGGCCCGGAACATGGGACTTTTTCTGTATGATCCGATCACCATCATCTCGCCGATGGGCGGTATCTCCACGCCGATGGGTATGGTCCCGCGCATGAAAAAATTTATTGTGACGGGCATTTTCGAATCAGGCTTTTACGAATATGACGCAAAACTGGCCTTTTTGTCCATTAAAAGCTGCCAGGAATTTCTGGAAATGGGTGATACCGTCTCAGGCATCGATATCGTCGTCAAAGATATTTATCAGGCCGATGCCATCGGACGCAATCTCCAGAGTTCCCTGGGATTTCCTTTTTTCGTGCAAAATTGGATGCAGATGAACAAAAACCTCTTTGCCGCCCTGAAACTGGAAAAACGGGTCATGTTTATCATTCTGAGCCTGATTGTTTTAGTGGCGGCCTTCAACATCATCAGCGCCCTCATCATGATCGTCATGGAAAAAAACAAAGACATCGCCATACTCAAATCAATGGGCGCCACTTCAAAAGGCATCATGAAAATTTTTGTTTACCAGGGGCTGATCGTGGGAACGGTAGGGACTGTTTTCGGCACTATCGCCGGTCTGGCCGTCGCTCTGAACCTCCAGAGCGTCTCCTCCTTCATTGAAAGAATCTTCAAGTTCAAAATCCTGCCCGGCGACGTGTATTACTTAAGTGAGCTGCCCTCAAAGGTCAATTACAGCGATGTGGTTGTTATCGCCGTCGGCACCATGCTCATCTGCCTCTTGTCCACCATCTACCCGGCGCTGAGGGCCTCGCGGCTGGATCCGGCCGAAGCATTGCGATACGAATAAGAGATGACACAATGATCATTTTGGAAAATTTATCTAAGACATTTATCAAGGACGGCAATCGGATAGAAGTCCTGCGCAACCTGAATCTGGAGATAAAAAAAGGTGAATCTCTGGCTGTTGTCGGTGTCTCCGGCGCAGGCAAAAGCACACTGATTCATATTCTCGGCACGCTGGATCACCCGACATCCGGCACTCTTTCCATCAACGGACAAAATGTTTTTGAATGGAATGAAAAAAAGCTGGCCGCCTTCCGCAATAAGATGATTGGCTTTGTTTTTCAGTTCAACAACCTGTTGCCGGAATTTTCCGCGCTGGAAAACACCATCATGCCGGCACTCATCAGCGGTCTAAAGAAGAAAGAGGCGGTGGATAAAGCGCGGCAAGTACTGGAGGAAGTCGGCCTGGAGCAAAGACTGAAACATAAGCCCGGAGAACTCTCCGGAGGAGAGCAGCAGCGTGTGGCCATCGCCCGCGCACTGATCATGGAACCGGAAATACTGCTGGCCGATGAGCCGACAGGAAACCTTGACACGGAAACAGGAAAAAGGATAGAAGACGTCCTGTTGAATTTAAATGCGAAAAAAAACATTACACTGATCGTGGTGACACACAACAAAGCGCTGGCAGACAGAATGACCGGAAGGATCGGCCTGCGTGACGGGGAAATATATGAGAATCACAAGTAAACTCTTTTCTTTTCTTTTCCTTTTTATGCTGCTTTGCCCGTGTGCGTACGGGCAGACAAAAGAAGTGTGCCTCTTTCCTTTCGCCGTGCATGCCGAGCGCGACTCCGGGCAGCTTCAATCCTCCCTCCATCAGCGTCTGCTGGCGCAGCTTGAGAAAGAAAAGAAGATCAGAACCGCACCACCGGACAAAAAGCTGCAGCAGGCAGTTTCGCTCGGCACCGGTGACGCCGCCCGAGCCGGCAGTCAGCTCGGGATTGATTACATCATCACCGGCAGCGTCACAAAGTTCGGCGATACTCTGAATGTCGATATGCGCATCATCGATACGGCTGCGCAAGCCACATTACCCGTCATCTCCGTTCAGGGCGGGGAGTCAACCGGCCAGGAGGAGCTTGCCAGGCAGCTTGCCGCAGCTATCATGGGAGGCCTGGGGCTGGCGGATAAAATAATTCGTATCGATATCGCCGGCAACCGCAAGATCGGCGCGGACGCCATCAGACAGAAACTGATAAGCAGGCCGGGCGAAATGCTCAATGAAGAAGATGTCTCCGCCGATATTAAAGCGATTTTCAAAATGGGCTTTTTCGCTGATGTCCAGGCGGAAGTCACAGCGGACGCCCAGGGGAAAATACTCACCTACACGGTAACGGAAAAGGGGCTCATCTCCGAAATAAGAATCCTCGGCAACAAGAAGCTGGACAAAGACGACATCACCGGCGTCATGTCGGTCAAGACACGCCAAAGCGTAAATCAGGATAAAATCAAGGAAGATATACAAAAAATAAAAGGGCTTTACGAAACCAAAGGATATTACAACGCGGAAATCACCCATCGTCTGGAGCAGGACGGCCCCAAAGATTTTGTCGTGGTTCTGAACATTAAAGAAAATGAGAGAGTTTATATCCGTTCAATCACTTTTGAAGGCAATGAGGCTTTCACCAACAAAGAACTGGTGAACATGATGTCCACCTCCGAGCGTACACTGCTCGGTTTTATCACGGATACGGGTATTTTGCAGCCGGCGCAGCTCAAACAGGATATACAGAAACTCACTTCCTTTTATTTCAATAACGGTTTTGTCAACGCTCAGATCGGCGAACCGGTCATCGAACGGGACACCAAAGGCATCCACATTAAAATTGCAGTCAGGGAAGGCCGGCGCTTCAAGTTCGGCAAGGTCGGGATAACCGGAGATACCCTCGATAAACCGCTAAGTGAGCTGATGGCCGATTTAAAAACAAAGACAGGCAATTACTACAGCCGGGAAACTATCCTCAAAGACATGGAAGCCATCACCACTGCCGCCAACGACGAGGGATACGCTCAGGCGGATGTCACGCCCAACATTTCCTCTCATGAAAAAGAGCAAACGCTGGATGTCAATTTTCATCTGGAGAAAGGCAATCCCATTTATATTGCCAGGATCAGCATCAGCGGAAACACCATTACCCGTGACAAAGTGATCCGGCGCAGGCTGGCGCTGGCCGAAGGAGATCTCTATTCCTCCAGCAAACTCAAGGCCGGCTATGAAGGACTGAACTATCTGAACTACTTCGAAGAAGTGGACATCCAGACGGAAAAGGGCCAGGGCGACACGATGGATCTCAATATCCGCGTGAAGGAAAAAAACACCGGCATGTTCATGATCGGCGCCGGCTACAGCGCCGTCGATCAGGCGGTAATCATGGCGCAGATTTCCCAGCAGAATTTCCTGGGCTACGGCCAGGAATTGAGCCTGAAGGCGTCTCTGGGATCAAAAACCAACAACTACGAGCTCTCCTTCACCGAGCCGTGGCTGTTTGACATGCCCCTGTGGTCCAAGGCGGATTTATGGAAGTACGATAAGGAATACGATAACTACAAGCTCGATACGGCGGGCGGCGGCCTGATGATGGGACATCACCTGTTTGAACGGGTTTCCGGATACGTCGGTTACCGGCTGAGTGTTGATAAGATAAATGTCACCAATGAATACAGGGTTTCGGAATATATCAGGCAGGAGCAGGGTCAGCGCGTCACCAGCTCGGTAACAGTGACGCTGTCGCGAGATACAACAAATGACATGATGTTTCCGTCCAAAGGATCGAAAGCCAGTGTTTCCGTTCAGCATGCCGGCATACCTTTCGGAGGAAACACCGAGTTCACCAGATACGGAGGCTCCGCGGCCTGGTATTACTCCATATATGGTGAAGTCGTCTTCGGCGTCAAAGGAAGGATCGGCTACCTGCAAAGCAACCACGGAAAATCCCTGCCCATTTATGAAAGGTACGTTTTGGGTGGAATAAACTCGCTGCGCGGTCTGCGCTACATCGGGCCCGAGGACGAGCTGGTGTTAAGAAGAAAATATTCAAATACAGGCGTCCCGGAAGGATACGAAGTTATCAAAAACCCGGTCGGCACCAGCGACGTCATGGGCGGCACAAGCATGCTGTCCGGATCTCTGGAAGTTGTTTTCCCCCTGATCAGGGAAGCGGGGATAAAAGGCGTCGTTTTTTATGATACAGGTAATACCTGGAACGGACATTACCGCCCGGACGATCTGAGGCACACCGTAGGAACGGGTGTCCGCTGGCAGTCACCGATCGGCCCGCTCAGACTGGAATACGGCTACGTTCTGGACCGCCGCGATAATGAAAAGGCCGGGCGATGGGAATTCACCATCGGCATGTTCATGTAGCGAACGGCTCGCATTGTACACACACAGAAATGATAAAGGGAGGAAAAAGAAATGAGAAAAACTATTTACCTTTTTGCCGGACTGATGCTGTTTGTTTTCGGATGGGCCGGTGCGTCCTTTGGCGCCGATAAAATCGGTTTTTTTAATATGCATCAGGTCATCCAGGGTTCCAACGCAGGGAAAAAAGCCGCTGACGAATTTAAGGCTTTTTATGATAAAAAGCAGGCAGCCATTAAAGCCATGGAAACCGAAATCACGAAAATGAAGGAGGAGCTGGAAAAACAGGGAGCCGTCATGACGCCGGCCGCCCGCAGCGACAAGGAACTGGCCTATCAGAGAAAAATGCGTGACTACCAGATTCTCGTTGACGACACCAATAAAGAATACCAGAGGCGCGACCAGGAGTACAGCGCAAAAATGATGCCGGAAATCCTGAAAGTTGTGCGCACTATCGGTGAAAAGGAAAAGTATTCGCTGATTATAGATTACAGCAGCGTTCCTCTGCCCTATCATGACAAGTCTGCTGATATCACCAACAAGATCATAGAGGAATACAATAAATCTGCGGCCGGCAAGAAATAAGACAAACGGAAAAAGATGGAAAAAAGCATCAGGGAAATAGCCGGCATCATCGGCGCGACGGTGATCGGAGACGAAACTGTTATCATCAGGGATTTGAAGCCTCTGGAAGAGGCAGGCGAGTATGACCTGACTTTCATTGCTCAGACCAAATTTTTAAAAATGCTCGCCACCACCCGTGCAGCCGCGGTTATTGTCCCGCCGGGAACAGTGGAGCCTGGCAAAAACCTGATCATCGCCGACGACCCGTATCTGGCTTTCGGGAAGCTGCTGGGAGTATTTTATCCGATCGATCACGGCGCGCCCGGCATCAGTCCGGACGCTTATATAGAAGACGGAGCATCCGTTTCTCCTGAAGCCGTTGTCCACCCGCGCTCCTTCATCAGCCGCGGAGCCAGGATAGAAAGAGGTGCAGTAATTTATCCGGGTGTGTTTATCGGCAAAGACGTTACCATCGGTGAGGATTCCATTCTTTACGCCAATGTCAGCGTTTATGCGGGCTCAATCATCGGCAGGCGTGTCATTTTACACTCCGGTGTCGTCATCGGCGCAGACGGGTTCGGTTTTGCCGCTCCCGGAGAGAAGAACGCCAAAATTCCGCAGGTTGGCATCGTACAGATTGACGACGATGTCGAACTGGGGGCCAACACAACGGTGGACCGTGCCACCATGGGGAAAACGTGGGTTCAGCGCAGTGTGAAAGTGGATAACCTCGTACAGATCGCCCACAATGTCGTCATCGGCGAAAAGTCGGCTATTGCCGCCCAGACGGGGATTTCCGGCTCCACCACAATCGGCAAAAGCGTGATGATCGGCGGGCAGGTGGGTATTGTCGGACACATCACGATTGGTGACCGTGCCGCCATTGCCGCTTCATCCGGAATCAATAAGAATATTCCGGAAGGTTTCACCGGCGGCGGCATTCCGCCGCTGCCCTTTAAGGAATGGATGCGTGTGGAGGCGGCTAAAATCAGGCTGCCGGATATGCGTGTCAAACTGCTGCGCCTCATCAGGCAGGTAGAAGAACTCGAAAAAAAAATAAACAAAACAGGAAAAGACGAAGTATGAATATTCATCCAACAGCCATTGTAGCACCGGAAGCCGAACTGGAAGAGGGAGTGGAAATAGGCCCCTACTCAATTATCGGACCCGATGTAAAAATCGGCAAAAACACGATCATCGGTCCACACACTGTTATTGACCGTTACACACAAATCGGCGAAGGCTGCCACATTTTGCAGTTCTGCTCACTGGGCGCTCCGCCCCAGGACATTAAATTCGCCGGCGAAAAAACGGGGCTGGTTATCGGCAACTTCAATATGATCCGTGAATATGTAAGCATTCATCGCGGTACCACCGCTGACCAAGGCCTTACGATCATCGGCGACCGTAATATGATCATGGCTTATTGCCATATCGCACACAACTGCATTTTGGGGAACAATGTGATCATGGCCAACGCCTCCACGCTGGCCGGTCATGTTCATCTGGAAGACTTCGCGTTTGTCAGCGGGCTGTCCGGCATCCATCAATTCTGCCGTGTCGGCGCCCACGCGATGGTGGGCGGAGCATCGGCGGTTGTCAAAGACATACCTCCCTATACCGTCGCCAACGGTAACCGGGCCTCTCTTTTCGGCCTCAATCTGATCGGGCTGCAGAGGCGGGGGTTCTCCGAAGCCACCATTGCCGCCCTCAAGCATGCCTACCGGATTATCTTCCGTTCTGATCTGCTTTTGGAAGAAGCGCTGGAAAAGGCGGCCACGGAAGTGGAGGATTGCCCGGAAGTGCGTCACTTTATCGAGTTTATTCAAAAATCGAAACGAAGTATTTGCCGCTAGAGTGAAAAAGATGAACAATACAAAACACATTCGCGCAGGAGTGGTCGGTATCGGCCATCTGGGAAACTATCATCTGCAGAAGTACGCCAAAACCAGCGATTGTAAAATCACGGCTGTGGCCGACACCGAGCCGGACAGAGCCCGCCAGGCGGCCTCTCTATACAACTGCGAGGCATTTACCGATCACAAACAGATGCTGGGTAAAGTTGATGCGGTAAGCATCGCCGTCCCCACGGCCTGGCACCATCGGGTCGCACGCGATTTCCTGGCCGCGGGAATCGACGTTCTGATTGAAAAACCGCTTTGCGCGACACTTGAAGAGGCGGACGACCTGCTCGAGCTGGCGCGCAAAAACAAGGCGGTGTTTCAAGTCGGCTTCGTCGAGCGTTTCAATCCGGCCGTGATGGCGCTGGAAAAAATCATTACGCGCCCGGTATTTATCGAAGTACACCGCCTGCATCCCTTTTTTGAGCGCGGTACGGATGTGGACGTGATTCTTGATCTGATGATTCATGACCTGGATCTGGTTTTAAAGTTTGTCCGCTCGCCGGTGATTAATCTCGAGGCGATCGGTGTGCCTGTGCTTTCCGGTAAAATAGATATTTCCAATGTCCGTCTGACCTTCGCTGACGGCTGCATCGCCAATCTTACGGCCAGCCGCATCAGCGCCAAAACAATGCAGAAGCTTCGCTTCTTCGGACCGGAAGGTTATCACGCGGTGGACACACGTAAACGTGAAATAATCTCGTTTAAAAAAACAACCGGTCCCGACGGCAAGGGACAAATTGTACAAAACAGCATCGAGGTGGGAAGCCACGACCCGCTCGAGGAAGAAATCCGCTCTTTTATCAGCGCGGTGATGACACGCACAAGACCGGTCGTATCCGGTGAGGAGGGGCGCTCATCCTTGGCGCTTGCCGTGGAAATACTTCAAAAGATGAAAACAGAAAAGGACTTTCAATGATGATTCCAATGGTTGACTTAAAACGGCAGTACAGCCGGCTGAAAACACAAATCGACAAGGCACTCGGTAGTGTCCTGGAACAGACACAGTTTATTTTGGGACCAAATGTCGCCGCCCTGGAAAAAGAAGTCGCCGCCTATCACGGCCTTCCCTTCGCCATCGGCTGCGCCAACGGCACCGACGCTCTGCTGCTTGCCCTGCGCGCCTCCGGCGTAGTCGCGGGTGATGAAATTATCACAACACCTTTTACGTTTATCGCCACCGCCGAAGTGGCGGCGCAGTTGGGCGCCAAAGCCGTTTTCGTCGATATCTGTCCGGACAGTTTCAATATCGATCCGCAAAAAATTGCGGCTAAAATCACGCCAAAAACAAAGGCCATCATTCCGGTGCACCTGTTCGGTCACCCGGCAGACATGGAGCCGATCATGAATATCGCCCGTGAACATAATTTAAAAGTGATCGAGGACTGCGCCCAGGCGTTCGGAGCCCAGTATCAGGGGAAAACGGTCGGGACATTCGGCGACATCGGTTGTTTCAGCTTTTTCCCCAGCAAAAATCTGGGCTGTTACGGGGACGGAGGCATGGTCATTACCGCCGATGAGGAAATCGCCGCCAAAATAAAAATGCTGCGTAACCACGGCAGCGCCGTGCGTTATTATCATTCAGAGGTCGGCTACAACAGCAGACTCGATGAAATCCAGGCAGCCATTTTGCGCATCAAGCTGGCACAAATCGATAATTTCAATGAAGAGAGGCGGGCCAACGCCTCCGCCTATTGCCGTGTGCTGGCCGGACAGGACCTCGTGCCTCCCACACAACGAGACGGCTGCCGGCACGTTTATCACCAGTTTACATTGCGCCTGAAAAACCGCCAGGCGGTTGCCGACGCTCTTGCCAAAGCCGGTATCGCCTCAGCCATTTACTATCCCGTCCCTCTGCATCAGCAGGAGGTGTTCCTGAAGATGTACGGCCCTCAGGAAAGTCTGCCCGTCGCAGAAAACTGCTGTGCCGAGGTCCTGTCACTGCCGATGTTTCCGGAGCTGACGCAGGAGGAAATAAGACAAATCGCCGATGTGATAGTCCATGCCCTGTAAAGAAACAGACACGCGAAAAAACGACGGCTGCCTGACAAAGGTCATGATTGTCGCCGGCGAGGCCTCCGGCGATCTGCATGGATCGCTCCTGGTTCGTGAAATGCTGGGCATCAATCCGGGTCTGGAATTTCACGGTATCGGCGGAACGAAGATGAGACAAGCGGGTGTGCAGCTTCTGGCTGACGCAAAAGACATAGGAGTGGTCGGCGTCACGGAAGCGCTCGCCAAGCTGAGAATTTTTATCAAAATAATTTCCGGCATAAAAAAATCAATGGACCTTCTGAAACCGGCCCTGGTGATATTGATTGATTTTCCTGATTTTAATCTGAACATCGTCGCTCCGGCGGCAAAGAAAAGAGGCATTCCGGTTTTCTACTACATCAGCCCCCAGGTCTGGGCCTGGCGTAAGGGACGGGTAAAACAAATCAAAAAATTGATAGACTCGATGGCGGTCATTCTCCCGTTTGAAGTTGATTTTTACGCAAGCTACGGATACACAGTACAATATGTCGGCCACCCGCTGGCGGATCAGGTCAAATCGTCATTCTCACCTCAGGCGGCCCGAGGTGAGTTCGGTCTGGCCGAAGCGGCCCCGACCATCGGTCTTCTACCGGGCAGCCGAAGCGCGGAAGTGAGCCGTCTTTTGCCGGAAATGATAAAAGCGGCCCGGATCATATCGGTACGGATGCCGGAGGCTCAATACATCATTCCGCTTGCCGATACACTCAGGCAGGAAAGCGTCCGGGGTCTGATCGCCGGGGCCGGCATCGACGTAAAAATAGTTTCCGGGCGCATCTATGACGTTCTGGCGGCCTGTGATCTGGCTATTGTTACTTCGGGCACGGCAACGCTCGAGGCGGGACTGATCGGCGTACCGATGGTCATCATTTATAAAATGTCGGTTCTGTCGGCGCTGATCGGCAAGCTGATCATTAACCCTGAATTTATAGGACTGGTGAACATCATCGCAGGCAAGTCCGTCGCACCGGAACTCATCCAGCTCAACGCCACCGGTCGTCGTATTGCTTCCGAGGCCCTGGGAATCTTATTGGACAGCGACAGGAAACTCAAAATGATCCACGAACTCAAAAACATACGCGAAAAGCTGGGCGAGCCGGGAGCAGCCCGGAAAGCGGCACAAATCGCCTGCAACATGATATAGGAACTGACATGCAAAGCTTCAAAAGACTGTTGTTGATGTCCAAAAAATATTACCTGCGTTTTTTACTGGCCGTGCCCTGTATGATACTGGCCGGCATGCTGCAGTCGGCTCTGCCATTGATCGCCAAACCGATCATTGACGAAATATTCATCAACAGAGACCTCTCCACTCTGAAGTGGGTTCCCTTTATCATTATCTTTATTTTTCTTTTGAAGGGACTTGCCACATACGCGCAAAGTATTATCATGAGCTCCATCGGCCTGCGCATCGTCACTAATTTACGCAACGTTCTGTACGAGAAGATACAGCTGCAATCACTGTCTTTTTTTGCCGAGCATCCCACGGGCCTGCTGATGTCGCGCATCACCAATGATGTGATGTCCGTGCAAACCGCCTCTTCCGAGGCGATCACCTCTCTGGTCAGGGATACGGTCATGCTCGTTTCGCTGATTGCCGTGATTTTTTATACCGATTGGAAGCTGGCGCTTATCGCAATTGTGGTTCTTCCCGCTTCCGCCTATCCCATTTCCTGGTTCGGCCGGAAAATCCGCAAGGTCACCACTTCTTTGCAGGTAACCATGGGGGCACTCAATTCGCTTCTGCAGGAAACGATTTCGGGAACACGCATCGTCAAAGCCTTTTGTATGGAGGACTATGAGTATAACCGCTTCGCCTCCGAAAATGAAAGAATCTACAAGCTCATCATGAAGGGCGTTTCCGTAAACGCAATTTCCAGCCCACTTATGGAACTGCTCGGCGGATTAGGGCTGGCCGCCGTCATCTTCTACGGCGGTTATAACGTCGTTCAGGGTCATTCAACACCCGGCACTTTTTTCGCCTTCATCGCCGCTTCACTCATGCTGTATGAACCGATCAAGCGCCTGACCGGCGTCAACAATACGATCAACCAGGGCATTGCCGGTGCCGACCGTATTTTCACCATCATCGATCGGGTGCCGGATATCATGGACAAGCCCGGCGCATATGAGCTGCCGAAAGTAACCAAGGGCATCGAAATCGAAAATGTCACTTTCAGTTATGAAACAGAGCCGGTGCTTAAAAACATAAACCTCTCCATCAAGGCGGGCGAAGTGATCGCGTTTGTCGGCATGAGTGGGGGAGGCAAGACATCGCTGGTCAACCTGATCCCCCGTTTCTACGACGTATCCCGTGGACGTATCCTTATCGACGGGCATGACATCCGTGATGTCACCGTGCGGTCGCTGCGCACCCAGATCGCCATGGTCACCCAGCAGACCATTCTATTTAATGACACGGTAAAAAACAATATCGCCTATGGTGACATCAAAAGGACGGACGAAGAAATAATCAGTGCGGCCAAAGCGGCCAATGCTCACAAATTCATCATGAAGCTCTCCAAAGGTTATGACTCTAACATCGGCGAGCTCGGAACGAAACTCTCCGGCGGAGAAAAACAACGCATCTCTATTGCGCGTGCTCTGCTGAAGGACGCGCCTATTCTGATTCTCGATGAAGCAACCTCCTCGCTGGATACGGAAGCCGAAATAGAAGTTCAGGGTGCATTGGATAATCTCATGAAAGGCAGGACAACGCTGGTCATCGCCCACCGCCTGTCCACAATCCGCAACGCTGATCGTATAATCGCCCTGGTGAACGGCGAAATCGTGGAAGAAGGAGACCATGACACGCTGATGGCCAAAAAGGGCGAGTATTACAGACTGCATAATCTGCAGTTTAAAGACGAAGGAAATGGCAATGATTCCCTGGCAAAGGATCTGGAATGAGGACGAATCAGCGCGCCGTTTTAGCCCGACCCGAGCGATTCTTTACCTCGCCTCCTTACCCTATCACCTCGTCGTCTCGCAGCGCAACTATCTGTACGACCGACGGATTTTGAAGTCCGTGAAACTTGCCCGCCCGGTCATCAGCGTCGGCAACATCACCGTCGGTGGCACGGGCAAAACACCCTGCGTGATATATCTGGCGCAAATGCTTGGGCGGCTGGGCTGCCGCACCGCCGTGCTCAGCCGCGGCTATGGAGGTAAAAACCCACAACCGGTCAATGTCGTTTCCAACGGGCGGACCATTCTCCTCGATGCCCAAGAAGCAGGCGACGAGCCTCTTTTGATCGCCCGCTCTCTTCCGGGTGTGCCGGTCCTCACAGGCGCCCGGCGAAACCTGACGGGACAGGCAGCCATTGAAGGCTTTGGGGCAGAGGTACTGCTTTGTGATGATGCTTTCCAGCACAGACAAATCCGGCGTGATATAAACATCGTTTTACTCGACGCACATCGGCCCTTCGGCAACGGTTATCTTCTGCCGCGGGGGCCCCTTCGCGAACCGATATCAGGCCTTAAACGGGCCGATTGCCTCATACTGACACGCGACGAACATACAGATGTGCTGCATCCGGAAATCGCGCGCCTGACTGCAGCCGGCATACCCGTTTTCCGGGCAACACACCGCTTCCGGGACATTGTCACTCTTTCGGACAACAAGCGCCTGGACCCCGTAATGCTGACCGGGAAAAAAATATGCGCCTTTTGCGGCATTGCCAGGCCGGAATCATTTAAAGCTATTCTGGAAGAACAGGGAGCTGATATATTGTCGTTCATCGATTTCCCGGATCACCACTCATACGGCCGGTCTGACCTGGATGCTTTACAAGACGGCTTCAGCCCCCTCGGAGCGGACTACTGGGTGACGACAGAAAAAGATGCGATGCGCCTTATGGCATATCCTGAATTTAGCAAACTGATCTGCGCCGTGCGCGTTGAGATGCACGTGATGCCTGCCACGCCCTCTTTTGAAGAGTTCATCCTAGGCCGGCTCAAAGAAACAGGCAAAGGATAACCGGTGAAGGTGAATTGAACCTGATTACAAAACGAGGTAAAAATTGAACATCGTCATTAAATTTATCATGATTCTGGAGAGCTTCACGCCGCGGCCGCTCAAGCGCCTTTTTGCCTGGTGTGTCGCCCGTACCGGATACTATCTTCTGCATACGCACAAGATCATAGCCCTGCACAATCTTTCCAGGGCATTTCCCGATAAGTCCACCGGCGAGCTTTTGAGGATTATAAAAGAAACATACCTGAGTTTCGTTCTGACATTTGTCGAGTTTCCCTCAATTACGCGCTTCAACAAAAATAATCTTCACCGCCATGTCAGAGTGAAAGGTCTGGAGCATTATGAAAGAGCCCTTAGCGAAGGCAGGGGCATCCTTCTGTTTTCCGGCCATTACGGAAACTGGGAATTTGGTAACGCGGCGCTGGCCGTTCTTTCCCGGGCGCCGCACTTCATGGCCCGCCGGCTCGACTCTGCTTTTCTGGAAGAATTCAGCACATCTTTGCGCTCAGCGTTGGGCATCGGCAACCTGCACAAAGCCAATGCCATGCGCATGGTCTTGCCTCTGCTCAGAAAAGGAGAGGCGGTCATTCTGCTCATCGATCAAAATGTTGCGGCCAGAGAAGGTGTCTTTATCGACTTTTTCGGCAGGCCCGCCTGTGCCACGACCGGAGTCGCGCTGATGGCCATGCATACGGGGGCGGCTGTCTTACCTGTGTTTACGACCCGGATGAAAAACGGCACATATGTCGCTGAAATCGGACCAAAGATCGAAACCGTCAAAACCGGCAACCGTGATGATGATCTGCTGGCCAACACGCAGAACTACAATAAAATAATCGAAGAGCAGGTCAGGAAACACCCGGGGCAGTGGCTTTGGCTCCATCGGCGCTGGAAAACGAGGCCTGTGCAGGCCCGACGGCACTCGTCTGCTAATCAGGTGTCACAAAAGGCCAACCCCGGACAAATCCCGGGAGGTGCTTTGTGATTTTAAACGTAAAAAAGAAACTGCCGCAAACCGGCCTGCAAAGAATACTGATCCGCGGCACCAACTGGATCGGTGACGCGGTAATGACCCTGCCCGCCGTCTCCGCCGTACGCGCCACCTACCCTCAGGCGCGCCTGGCCATACTGGCCAAACGGCCGGTGACCGAAATTTACCGCCTTTTTTCCCGGGCGGATGAAATAATTCCATACGAAGCTAAATTCGATAATCCCCTGGGCGTCTTCCGTCTGGCAACCGCCCTCAGGAAAAAAAATTTTGACGCGGCCATACTTCTGCAAAACGCGATAGAAGCGGCGATTATGAGTGTGGCGGCCGGCATCCGCGTCCGCAGCGGCTTTAACACGGATAGGCGGGGCTTTCTCCTGACACATCCGGTAGTCCGAAATGAAGAAATCCGCAAAGTGCACCAGATTGACTATTATCTGGAAATGGTCAAGGCGCTCGGATGCGCGCCCGTCAACCGTACAATGCATTTGGAAACTTTTATATCACCGGCAGCGGCTAACGAGACGGCGGCCAAGTATCTGCCCGGTGAGGACGCCCGCTTTATCGGCCTTGCCCCGGGTGCCACGTACGGACCCGCCAAAAGATGGCTTCCGGAAAGATTTGCAGCCGTGGCAGACCATCTCGGCGCCGAGCTCGGTGCGCGGGTAATCCTCTTTGGCTCAAAGGATGACCGGGAAACAACCGATAGTGTGCAAAAGTATGCCCGTTCCGCCATGGTTAATCTGGCAGGTATTTCCAGTATGCGGGAAACGATTCATCTCATTTCCCGCTGCCGCATCTTTATCAGCAACGACTCGGGACTGATGCATGTCGCGGGTGCTCTTAATATCCCCACGGTCGCGATCTTCGGCTCGACCAATCCGGTGACGACCTCGCCTCCCGGGGAAAAAACCCTCCTGGTGCGTAAACCGGTGGAGTGCAGCCCCTGCCTGAAGAGAAGCTGCCCGACTGATTTTCGCTGCATGACTTCCATCACGGCAGATGATGTTTATGAGGCGGCGCATCGCCTGCTGGCAAAGGGTTGAGAAGCATGAAGATAAACACGGCCATTTTTCTTGATCGCGACGGCACCATCAACGAGGAAGTCGGCTATCTGGATCACCCCGACCGGTTACACATGATACCCGCCGCTTTTGCCGCGATCCGCCTGATCAACCAAAGTGGTATGAAAACAGTCGTCATCAGCAATCAGTCCGGTGTCGCCAGAGGTTTTTTTACCGAGGAGAATGTCCGCGAAATACACCAAAATATTCAGCAAGCCTTAAGAGAGCGTGGCGCGTTTATCGACCGTTTTTATTTCTGTCCACACCATCCGACCGAAGGGGAGGAACCCTATAAAAAAATATGCAACTGCCGCAAGCCGCAACCGGGTATGCTTTATCAGGCAGCCGACGAGCTCGACATTGATCTTGCCCGCTCGTACATGATAGGCGACAAATATGCGGATATAGAAGCGGCACACCGTGCCGGCGTCAAAGGTGTGCTGGTTTTGACCGGCTACGGGAGGCATTCATCAGGCGGTAAAGACCATGAAACTGAAACACAGGATAATCGTCCCGACTATATCGCCGCGGACATCCTCGGAGCGGTGCGCTGGATTATGAAGGATCGCCAGTGAATATTTTAATTGTGAAATTAAGCGCCATCGGCGACGTCATCCATACGCTGGCTTCTCTGGCGGCGCTGCGCGAGCTCTACCCCAAAGCTCACATCACCTGGGTGGTGGAAGAGGCGGCTTCCGGCCTGGTCGTCGGTCATCCCCTGCTCGACGAGGTCATTGTTTTGCGGCGAAAAAGCTGGATAAAGCTCCTCAAAGGTGGAAAAGTCGGGAAAGTTCTTAAAGAGGCACGGCTCTTTACCGCCCAAGTGCGCGTCCGCCGTTATGATCTGATCATTGATTTCCACGGCCTGTTCAAAAGCGCCGCCATCGTCTTTTTAAGCCGCGGTAAAAGAAAATTGGGTTACGATTCCTGGCAGGAACTTACCCGTCTGTTTTACAACGAAAGAATTCACGAAGATATGAATAAACACGCAGCGGATCGCTATCTGGACTTTCCGCGGCACCTGGGCGCCTCCGTCAGCACGGCAAAATTCATTTTGCCGCTTACTGGGGAAACACAAAAGCAGGCTTTGTCGCTCATGGCTAAATATCATTTGCCTGAAAAACGATTTATTGCTATCAACCCCATTGCGTATTGGGAAACGAAGTTATGGAATAATGAAAAATTCGCAAGTCTTGGCGATTCTGTAAAAAATGAGCTGAAACTGGACGTGGTTTTTACCGGAAGCAAAAAGGAAGATGTCCAGGACATCATCACACACATGAAAACAGGCGGGATCAACCTCGCAGGGCAGACCACACTGCCGGTACTGGCGGAAATCTACAAGAGAGCCGCTTGCGTTATTACAACTGATTCCGGGCCGATGCATCTGGCGGCAGCTGTAGGCACACCGGTCATCGCACTTTTCGGTCCAACCAACCCGGCCAGAACCGGCCCCTACGGGAAGGGACACACGGTCATCACAAGCAACCTCCCCTGCAGTCCCTGCCTGCTGAGAAAATGCCCAACCGGCCAATGCATGAAAGATATAATGCCCCGGCAGGTACTGGAAGCGACAAAGGCGGTAATGCAAAGATTGCCGCTCCAGAAGTAAAGTTTGTGGAGTATGACCGATAAGTGATGCGCGGTCATCTGCGTCTAACCGAACATCGGGCGACAGGACAAGATTGAAATATGACCCAAAATAAATCTTTTTTCATCGCAACATCGATTATCACCGTTATTATGGCGGTTTACTTTTGTGCTGTAACCTCCGTTCATGCCATGTCTTCCACCAATGTTTCGCTGGAGAGGGATTTATACCGCGACATGGAACTATGGGCGGCTGAAGGCCTGATCACAAGCAACATGTATTCCTTCAGGCCTTTTACCAGAGGCGAAATAGGCAAACAGCTGGCCTCGGCGCTCCATCAGTGCGCGTTGATGGATGAGCCATCCGCAAGCTGCCGCGATATCCAAAACAGATACACGACACTTTTCGAAGCGGAAATAGCAGAAGCGCGCTCTCCTCACAGCGCCTCCGGCACTTTCCTGAAGCCAGCCGAATCGGTTTCCATCTCCTACAGCTATCTGGACGGTCCCTTTTCAACCTTTAATCAGGAGGGACTCCCGGAAATCCGTGGCCATAATGCTCTCGTGCAATTTCAGTCGCATGCGCGGGTGGGACGATACCTCTCCTTTTTTGTTCAGCCGGCTTTTGTCTTCAATGAGTACAGAACCTTCGACAATCACAGCGCCCGCACAGAGGTCAGGCTGCATAAGGGCTATGCCAAGTTGACCGTTGCCAATTTTGATATTCAGGCCGGCAGAGACTCTCTGTGGTGGGGGCCGAGTTATCACGGTGCACTTTTGATGTCCAATAATGCCAAACCTTTCGACATGATCAAGATCTCCAACCCGGGGCCGGTCCTCCTGCCGTGGGTTTTCTCCTATCTCGGTCCTGTGCAATTTAACGTAATCTTTGCTCAGCTCAATGACGAACGCCATGGACAGGAAATGGCGAATCCTTTTTTATATGGCGTGCGCCTGGGCCTTAAGCCATTGCCGATTCTGGAGGTCGGGGCGTCACAGCTGGCCATGTTCGCCGGGCCCGGCTATCGGGACAAGAAACACATGAAACCAAGTCATCTATATAAAATCATATACAGCCGTCCCAGCGAAAACAATGACGAAGTCAATCAGGAATTTGCCGCGGACATGGCGCTCACCATCCCCCGGCTAAAAAAATATCTTTTTATCGTGGAAGGGGTGAAATTCACCGTTGAATGGGGGGGAGAAGACAGCGGCATCCCACCCAACAGACGCGCCTACATTCTGGGGCTGGCGCTGTTCAAACCCTTCACACTGGAAGGAGCGATCCTGCGCGGCGAATACGCGAATCTGTGCCCCCAGAGTGTGCCGGATGCCTGGTACAGACATAGTCTGCATCCAATGCGTTTCGACGGGCGGGTGTTCGGCCACCATGTGGGGGGCGATGCCGACGATATCTTCATAGAGTGGTCGCACAGCATCAATAACGTATTGTACAAGCTCGCCTTTGACCGGGAAAGAAGCGGCATCAAAACAAGTCCCGCCACGCAGATTAAAAATCAGTTCTTCTCAGAAATAGGCTACCGGATAACCCCTCACACAAGCTTCACGCTGAAATATGCTTTTGAGCAGATTAAAAATGTTGACAATATCCCCGGCCAAAGGCAAAAAAACCACTTTGTCGGAGCGGAGGCTGCCTTGTACTTTTAGGGCTGATAGTTTGTCTGCAGTCGGCACAGCCGCATAACACCCTGATTTGAGTTGAATCCCATACTCCTTCGTGCTATGCAGACGTGAAAACCCAACGGTGACACCAGTGGCAGTGAATCTGAAAAATATCGAAATATTTACCACGCTGCGCCGGGACAGCGGCGCTTCGAAAGGTTGACATGTCCGAAGAAAAAAAAGCTGAACCTCCCGTCATTATGTATGAAGCAGACGACGAAATAGATCTTCTGGAACTTGCCGCGACAATCTGGCAGGGGAAAAAACTTGTCATCTGGATCGTAGCTGTCTGTACGCTTGCCACAATTATCTTATCTTTGGTGATGACCAATATTTATACGGCACAGGCCGTGATAAAGCCGGTGATGCCGGACAGGGCAACCTCCCGTTTCTCGTCACTGGCGTCACAATACGGGGGACTGGCCGGCATGGTGGGCATCGGTATGCCGACACCTTCGTCGTCGGTGGAAATAGCAAACCTGCTCAAGTCAAATGTTTTAAAAAAAGAGATGATTGAACGCTACCAGCTTCTTCCCATACTTTTTTCCAAACAGTGGGACCCGGATAATAAAACCTGGAAAAAACCGGGTGTCAGCCTGAACCCTCTTGCGCTGCTTGCCAAATTGAGGCCGGCTGACCCAAAAGCACCCAAAAAAGAGCCGGGAGTTCCCGATATCTGGGATGGGATTCGCGCACTGGACCGCATTGTGAAGATCAACCATAACATAAAGGAAGACATCATCACTGTGTCGGCAAATTTTCCCGACCCGGAAATCTCGGCCAAAATCGTTGATTACTACATTAGAACCCTTAACGAGCATATGAGTTCCGAAGCCAGGCGTATGGCGATAACCAATAAAGAATATCTCGAGAAGCAACTCCTTGAAACTAACGACGCCCTGATGCAGCAAAAAATTTATAATCTGATTGCGGAAAAAATAGAAACGATGATGATGGCGGAAGTAAATGAGGGTTTTGCCTTCAAGGTGCTTGACCCGCCCATGACTCCTGACCGGAAAAGTAAACCCAAAAGGGCCCAGATGGTCGTTCTGGCCTTCACGGTGTCGCTGTTTATCGGGGTTTTTGCCGTGCTGTTCAGAGAATATCTCAGGAAAATTAAGGATCAATCCGCCGGAGGGCAAAATGTGTCATAAAACCAGCTCCAAGTATCTGCTACTATTAATAATTACGGTAATCTTCCTTGCCGCCCATACCGGTATCGTTCACGCCCAGCAGGCGGGGGAAGTTCCTTCTGCGGAAGCCGTCCAGTCTGAGCTGCAAAAAGCCGGCGTCACTTTGACACCGGCGGAAATTCAAAAAGGCAGGGAAATGCTCGAGCAAAGGGGAGACAAGCCGCTGACAGATGCGGAAATCAAACAGGGCAAAGAAATGCTGGATAAACGGCAAAAAGAAGCCCCGCCCCGCGCCGACTCCGCCCCGGACGCTTCAGCCGACCTTGACGACCCGGATGACCGGGACTCCCTTTTTCACCGAACACGCGAAGAAGGAAAATATCAGAATATCTCATTGCGGCTCAGGCGCTTTGGGCATGATTTTTTCAGACACACAGCCGTTGGGGCGGCGCGCACCGACGTGCCCGTGCCGCTTAATTACGTGATCGGCGCCGGTGACCAGATCAACATCCTCTTGTGGGGACGCTTAAATGCTCAGCACTCTCTGACCGTGGACCGCGACGGCAAGATCACCATTCCCCAGATCGGCCCTGTTTACGTGGCCGGTATGACTTATGAGCAGATGTCCCAGCATGTCATCGCCAAGGCGGAACAGATTACGGGAACCAATATCGATATCACCGTCGGCTCCACCCGTTCCATTCCCGTTTTTGTCCTGGGTGACGTGAGAAGACCAGGAGCCTACACCATAGGCGCGATGTCGTCCGTCACCGACGCCCTCATCATGGCAGGCGGACCCTCCGCCATCGGCTCAATGCGCCGCATTGAAGTCCGCCGGGGTGAAAAAGTGATCACTTATTTTGACTTATATGATCTTTTCCTCAAAGGGGATAAATCGCGCGATGTCACACTGCGTGCGGGAGATGTCATCTTTGTGCCTGTCACCGGTCCGCAGGCGGCAATTGCGGGCAATGTCAAACGACCGGCCATTTATGAGCTTCGTGACAAATTCGATCTGGGTCACCTGATTGACCTCGCAGGCGGCATCATCCCCAGCGCCTACACACAGCAGATGCAGGTAGAAAGAATCATCAAAAATGAAAAACAGGTCGTCATCGACATCAATGATAAAACACTGAGTCTGGTTAAGGACTTTGTCATTCAGGATGCGGACATGGTGAAAATCTTCCCCATCGTGGACAAGGACGACAATGCCGTTTACTTAAGCGGCAACATCAAGCGGCCGGGAAAGTATGCCTTTAAGCCGGGCATGCGCATCGGCGATCTGGTGCAGAGAACCGACGACCTGCTCGCGGCAACACATTTTGACTATGCGCTCATCAAGAGGCAGACGCCGCCGGACAAAACCATCGTCTTGATCCCGTTCAACCTGGGGAAATTGCTGTTAAAAAATGATGAATCACAAAATTACGAGTTGACGCCGAAGGACCAGATTTTCATTTTCAACCGCAACTTATTTGCCGATCCGCCAATTGTCACGGTGGAAGGCGAAATCCGCGGTAGCTCCACAAATGTGAACCAGGATCCACTGCTTATAGATGCCCGCAACAGGGCGACGAATCAAAGCATTATCGGAGAGCTACGCTCCATCCGGGAAGAGCTGCAAAAGGACGAGCGTTTCTATCTTTACGCCGCAAAAATCGAAGAGATAGAAGATGAAATAGCGCAGGAAAAAAGGCCGACTCCGGGCGCGCTGCGCTACCTTCAGGCGGAACTGGAAAAGGCGGGAAGGGACGGCCTTACCGCCAGGCTAAAAAGGCTCGAAGACAGGATGAAAGTGAGTCGGCAGATTGACCTTGAAGGCAACATGAAAGTCAAGGACGCCATCTTAAAAACGGGCGGACTCACCGCCGGGGCCAGCATGGAAAAGGGCGAAATCATCCGCGAGCATGCAAAAAATGAATATAGAACTACCTATTTTGACGTGGCACGCGCCATGGCGGAAGATCCCCGGCACAATCTGACCCTGCAGGATAAAGACAGAATCATCATTCACTCCATATGGGAACAAACCCCCAAAGTCAGTGTTTTCGCCGCAGGCGACGTCACCAACCCGGGAACTTATCAGTTCACCGAAAATATGACCGTGCGCGATTTGGTCTTCAAGGCGGGAAACGTTTTAGACTCAGCTTATCTGGGAGAGGCGGAAATCACATCCGTTGGCGTGGTTGACGGCCGTCTGGGCAACCTCGTGCACAGAAACATCAATTTGAAAAAAGCGCTGGCTGGCGACCCGATCCATAACATCAAGCTTTCTCCCAATGATCGCCTGCTGGTAAAGCGTATCGCCGATTATCAGACAATCAGAACAATTACACTCAGTGGACAGGTCAGCTTCCCGGGGAAATACCCGTTCCGCAAAGGCGAGAAACTGTCCGACATCATTGAGAGGGCAGGCGGCTTCACTCCCTACGCCTACCTGCGCGGAGCCAATTTCACACGCGAGCGGGTAAGACAGATGCAGCAAAAAGGCCTGGAAGAAATGACCGATCGTATGGAAAGAGACCTGCTGTCCTCTAGGGCCGAACAGATGTCCGTGTCTATATCTACTGAAGAAATCGCCGCCAAAAAAGTAGAGCTGGAACAGAAAAGGCATTTCATCGACCTTCTCAGGCAAACCAGAGCCACAGGAAGAATGACCGTGCGCCTGGCTGACGCCAAAGCCCTCAGGGACTCAGAATACGACTTCGAACTCGAAGACGGAGACGCGCTGTATGTCCCGGAAAAAAACAACGCCGTCAGCGTGATGGGTTCCGTCATGACGCAGGGCAGCCATTTATACTCGGACAAGTATGATTACCAGGATTATATCGAAATGACGGGGGGCTACTCTTACTACGCCGATACGCGCAATGTTTACATCCTGAAAGTGGACGGCAGCGCCCGCAGGGTTTCCGGCAATTACATCGGCTGGAGCGCTTCACGTGCACGCTGGGAAATGACCGCCTACGGTGGTGAGATACGCACCATCGAACCGGGAGACACCATTGTCGTCCCCGAAAAGGCCGAACGCATCGCCTGGTTGAGAGAAATCAAGGACATCACCACAATCATGATGAACCTCGCCGTGGTCGCAGGTGTCGTTGTCGCGGCGTTTTAACAAGCACACCGATGGTTCCTGCTTTCTTCCCCGGCAGCATGAACAATCACCACAAAAAAGCCCCCGGCGAACCGGGGGCCAGGCACAACCGGCAGCCCTCACTGACGCCCCTTTTAAAAGAATAGCGGCAACGTTCAACGGGGCGTCTCAACCCTCCATACTGTCGATAATAATTTCCGCTGCAATCGCCGCACCTATTCCTGGCGCCACCGTGCAATTATTGCGGGCATTACTGGAAAAATATTCTTTCATGTTCTCAAGGCTTGCCATCGGGTCATAATATTTCCCCAAGAGCCTTTCCTGTATCGCCGGGCAGTCCAGACTGCCCAGCGCCTTGGCAAACCTGTCGAGGAATACTCTCGACTGAAGATAGGCAACCGAAGTATCGTGGTTCATTACATCAGGACTGGAAAAATACAGACCGAGGGCCAGAAGCCCGCCTGTAACCGGACCGCATATTCCACCGGACATGGCAATGCCGGGGGCCGCGGCCAGCCCTCTTACTATCTCCATATTGCCCAGGCCGAATTCTTCAAACAGGGCTGTGGCCGCTCCTTTGGCGCAGTTTCTCGTCAAATAGCAATACTCCTCGGCCATGAACCGGACACGTTCAATGACTGCTTCTTTTTCGCTTTTCATTTTCGCCGGCTCCAGAGTTTTGTTGCCCGTCCCGTTTCGCACCAGTCTGCCGAAACGCTCTTCAATTTCCGCCAGATTCCATTTACGTGCGTTCACTTCTTTCAGCCGCGCGTTTATATCAAACAACTCAGACATCTAAAAACACTCCTTTCCAATCAAGGGACGCATTGCAACATTAACGGGCCTGGACATGACTCATGATTTTTTTAGCGACCAGAACGGGCCGGTCTTTCCAATCTCCTGAAGTAATGTCAACCACTCGGCTGCATATTCGCGCATATGCGAAAAATAATCCCGGTCCAGCCGGCGCCTGAACATCTGTCCGGAAAATAACTTCATTAAATCAGGCAGGGCGAAGATGCCCTCCTCCGTACCTGTTTTGAACTGTGCCCAGTTTCGCAGATGTTCTTCCGACCGGAAGAATGTCATCGTCGCTCAGGCATAGCTCACATTTTCCCACCACCTGGCAAACGGCACGGCTACATAGCCGATTGTTTCCACAGGTTCGACTTTTAAAATAACCCCGTCTTTGACCTCCAGATGAATCGGTTCACCGCAATCCAGACAGGGAGTGTCAATGACCACTGTTTTGCCGGGGAAGAGCCAGCAGACCGCCAGCGATTCAAAGGCTCATTGACCAAACCATTTCTGCTTGCCGTCGATCGTGATACGAAACTGAGTGGGCTGATTGTTGAACGGGGCGAAAGACGCGATAAAATCCGTCCCCGGTGCCAGCCATGAGGGGACCCTTTTGGCAATAAGCGAATGCAGAGTCTGCCTCCCCTCTTCCATGGAAACACCCAGTTCTTTGGCTATCTCCGTGTAATGAGGAGCCTGGCCGGATTCCACCATCCGGCTGGTGATGAAATGATAGGTTCGATCCATTACGCTTGGAAAAGTCATCGTCGCACCTCCTTCTTGAATTATCAAAAAAATCCCTGACCGGCCCAATGGTAACAAAACCAGCAAGTGTGTCAAGCGCGTCTTTGGGGCCTAGCCCATCTTCCGCAGTTCAAAAATGACAAAGCAATGATTACAGGCAGTTGCGATTAGAATCAGGCTGTTTTCTGCACTACATTTTCGATTATTTTCGGTTTGTTGGGCAACAACAACTTC
>Ga0116159_1000926_pt1 | contig 32978 bp, 27 predicted proteins | sample AD_JPNAS1_MetaG_FD_89878 | JGI IMG/M metagenome (GOLD analysis project Ga0116159, IMG submission 89878) | Active sludge microbial communities of municipal wastewater-treating anaerobic digesters from Japan - AD_JPNAS1_MetaG | ecosystem: Engineered > Bioreactor > Anaerobic > Digestate | place...
ATATTGGTTGAAATGCGTTACAAAGTTAATATTTTTGTATATTTGTTCCATCTAAAAAACAAGAAATATGGGAACAAAAAAACAATTCGTTTTGGATACCAATGTTATCTTGCACGATTACAAATGTATCTACAATTTTGAAGAAAATGATATCTATTTGCCACTTGTCGTCTTTGAAGAGTTGGATAGATTTAAAAAAGGGAACGACCAAGTCAATTTCAATGCTCGTCAATTTATTCGAGAACTGGACGATTTGATGGATGATAACAGTTCGTTTGAAACCGGTGTTGATTTGGGCGGAGAGAGAGGCAAACTTTTTATTGTACCGAAATATCAATATCCTGACTCGTTGCAAAAGGCGTTTGTGGAAAGAACAATTGACCATTTGATATTGGGTACTACGCTCGAACTTCAAAATACTACGCACGACATGAAGACCATATTGGTGACGAAAGACATCAATATGCGCATTAAAGCCCGCTCTATTGGTTTGACGGCGGAGGACTACATCAACGACAAGGTGATGAACATTGAAGTTTTTAATAAGTCGGAAACGATTTTTGAAAATATTGACCCTGATTTAATTGACCGCCTTTACAGTTCAAATGAAGGTATCGATTTATCCGAATTTCCGTTTTTTTCAGATGTAGAGCCCAACGATTGTTTTGTGATGAAAAGTGTACGCTCCAGTGTGTTAGCGCGTTATGTGGCAGCGTCGGGCAAAGTGAAGAGAATTGAAAAAAGCCGCTGTTACGGTATTGAGCCGCGCAATGCGGAACAGTCGTTTGCTATGAATCTTTTGCTTGACGATGATGTGAAATTGGTGGCTCTTACAGGACGTTCGGGTACGGGAAAAACGTTACTGGCGTTGGCGGCAGCTCTCCAAAAAAGTGAAGATTACAAACAAATTTTGTTGGCGCGTCCGGTGGTAGCGTTGGCTAATAAGGATTTGGGTGCGCTCCCCGGTGATGCAAAAGAAAAAGTTGCGCCTTATATGCAGCCACTTTTCGACAATTTGAATGTGATACGCCATAATCTTTCCTATCAAGGAAAAGAAGTACGTATGATAGACGATTTGCAAAGAAATGACCAATTGGTTATAGAGGCGTTGGCTTACATCCGCGGACGCAGTTTGAGCGAAACCTATTTTATTATTGACGAGGCACAAAATCTCACTCCCCACGAAGTAAAGACCATTGTTACACGAGCGGGCGAAGGTACCAAAATAGTGTTCACGGGCGATGTGCATCAAATAGACTCGCCTTATTTGGATACGTACTCCAATGGAATGGTGTACATGATTGACCGAATGAGAGGACAAGATATTTTTGCGCATGTAAACCTATTGAAAGGTGAGCGCAGTTATCTGTCAGAATTAGCAAGTAACTTATTGTAAATCAATTTGATAAAATAAAATTCTTGTATCTGTTTTTTGATTTTTAATTTATATGGAATCTCCTTTTTCTCGCAAACCGTACACGCTTGATAGGGTGGTGCGTTTGACATTATGGCTGCTTGGTGCGGTACTCGTATTTTTCTTAGTGAAAAAGTTGAGTGGAGTGCTATTGCCGTTTTTGGTTGGTTGGCTGATAGCGTATATGTTGTATCCGTTGGTGCGTTTTGTTCAATATAAAATGAAACTGCGCAATCGTGCTTTGTCCATTGTCTTAGTGTTATTGTTTGTAGTGGCGGTTCTTGTAGGATTGGCGTGGTTATTAGTGCCAATGATAGGTAAGGAAGTGGCAAAAATGAGTGTTTTGGTTTCCAATTATTTGTCTAACAGTACTTACCAAAATCTTTCACTTGAAGGTTGGGTGGCTTATGTGTGCAGCTATTTGGAGGGCGTTGATTTCAATGATTTGCTCAGTTGGCAAAATGTGGAAAATGTAGTCGAGAAAGTGATGCCACAAATTTGGAATGTGTTGTCGGAAACATGGAGTTTCATAGTCGGACTGTTTGTTTTGCTAATTGTGTTTCTTTACATGGTATTTATTTTAATCGATTACGAAAAAATAACTTCCGGTTTTGTTGACCTCATTCCCCATCAATATCGCGCGTTGGCAAAAGACATTCTTTCCGATTTGGAAGCAGGCATGAACAGTTATTTCCGTGGGCAATCGTTAGTCGCTTTCATTGTCGGGGTGTTGTTTTCTATTGGCTTCAGCATTATCGGACTGCCGTTGGCTATTGTGTGCGGTCTGTTTATTGGATTGCTCAATTTGGTGCCTTATCTGCAAACGATAGGTATTGTTCCTGTGGTGTTTTTGACATTGCTCAAATCCGCCGAAACGGGACAGAGTTTCTGGTGGCTGATTTTGGGTGTGTTACTCGTTTTTGTTGTTGTACAGGTTATTCAAGATTTTTTTCTTGTGCCTAAAATAATGGGGAAAGCAATGGGATTGAATCCTGCCGTTATTTTACTGTCACTTTCTGTTTGGGGCGCGTTGTTGGGATTTGTGGGACTTATCATCGCTTTGCCTCTGACAACTTTACTGATTTCGTATTACAAACGTTTTGTATTGCACGAAACATAATGAAAAAGTAGAGACGCGATTAATCGCGTCTTACGGAAGGCAACCATATCGGTGGGGTTACGAGCAATCCTACTGCGCTGATATACATGATCTTTCAACCCATTAGACGTACGGCTGGAATGTGTCGCCACAACCACGGTAGGCTCTTACCCTGCCTTTTCACCCTTACCTCGACGAATCGGGGCGGTTATTTTCTGTTACGCTACTTGAACTTCGCAGCCCACTTCCCGTTAAGAAGAATGGTGCTCTGTGTTGCCCGGACTTTCCTCTCCATGAAACCATGCAGCGGCAAACCGTTCTACTTTTTAGTATGTGCAAATGTACAAAATATTTCATTACAAGCAAAGTTTGAGTTAAGAAGTTGGAAATTTTGTAAAGTAAGTGTTTAATAATTTTACAGCTGTTTTTTTGTGAACTATTTTTGTTGTTTCTTATAAAGAATAATTATCTTTGCAATTCCTAAATGAAATAAAAATTTTCTTATTAACCGTAGAAAGGCAATGAATAACCTTTCTACCCAAAACCAAATTTTTTATGAAAAAGTTTACTTTTTTTGCAGCCGTGTGCTGCTTGGCGGTATTGTTTACCGCGTGCGAAAAAGAAGGGATGATTTCGATATCTCTTGTTTCCAAAGATGTGTCTGCTGCAGGTGAAACGTTTCAGGTGCAGGTAACTTCTACAGCAGCTTGGACGGCAACTGCCAACCAAACTTGGCTGACTTTGTCGCCTGCATCGGGTACCGGTGATGCGTATGTAACCGTAACGGTGGCAGCCAACACTTCTACAACTGCCGATGTGGCAGAAGTATTGTTTGCCATAAGTGGTGTGTCGGTAAAATTAACCGTCAATCGTGCAGGGACAGGTTCCGGCGGTGGTGGCAGCAAAACCTATACGGTAAATGGTGTTACTTTTAAGATGCTTCCGGTAGCCGGCGGTACGTTTCAGATGGGGGCACAAAGTACGGATCCCAACGGACAAAATTATGATGCAGATGCTTATGGCGACGAAAGTCCTGTACACCAAGTAACATTGAGTGCTTTTACGATAGGCGAAACGGAAGTAACGCAGGCTTTGTGGCAGGCGGTAATGGGTAGTAATCCGTCTTATTTTAAAGATCCTGTTTTACCGGTGGAACAAGTCAGTTGGGACGACTGCCAAACGTTTCTTACCAAACTGAATCAACTGACGGGCAAAACCTTTCGTTTGCCCACTGAGGCGGAATGGGAATATGCCGCCCGTGGTGGCAACGAAAGTACAGGCTACAAATATAGTGGCAGCAATACGATAGGTAACGTGGCGTGGTACTATGACAATGGCGGGAGCAAAACTCATGCCGTAGGTACCAAGCAAGCCAACGAGTTGGGCATATACGATATGAGCGGTAATGTATGTGAATGGTGCAGCGACCGGTATGGCAACTATGGCAGCAGTGCTCAAACCAATCCTACTGGAGCTGCTTCCGGTTATTTCCGTGTTTTTCGGGGTGGTAGTTGGGCCTACATTGCGAGGGGCTGCCGAGTGTCGTATCGGCGCTACTTCAATCCGGCCCTCAGGAGCTCCGACCTCGGTTTGCGTCTTGTCTTTTTTTAGTTTATGCGTTACCTAAGCTAAGGTATGTCAGCCTTCACTACAAGCGAGGGACGAGCGAAGTAGAAAAGGCTGACATAAAAAAAATAGAATATGCAGATAATTTTTTTTCATACATCAGTAGCCGAAGCGGCACGTGGTAGAGACGTTGCGCGCAACGTCTGTATGTGACGGCCGGCTGGTAATTTTTGTTGTAGAGACGCGATTAATAGCGTCTGTATTAGAAAAGGCTGACATAAAATAGAATATGCAGATAATTTTTTTCATATATCAGTAGCCGATGTGGCACGTGGTAGAGACGTTGCGCGCAACGTCTGTACGTGGTAGCCGGCTGGTAATTTTTGTTGTAGTACAGACGCGATTAATCGCGTCTGTACGTAATTTTTGTAATCAGGGTGTTGCTAAAAAATATGCAGAAACGTAATATGACGTGTAAAAAAAGCCGCAAATATAAAAATTTGCGGCTTTACGTGATTTATTGCTTGGAATTTTTAATCAGTTCGGCAGCGTTGTTGATAGCAGCTTGTGACGGATTTTTTCCGCTCAGCATTTCGGCTATTTCCAATAGTCTTTCTTGCGGTTTCAGCAGTACGATGTGTGTTTGAGTAGTTTTTTCGTTATCTTGCTTGAATACCTTGTAATGGGCGGTGCCTTTGGCGGCAATTTGCGGTAAATGTGTAATGGCAATTACTTGCGTGTTGTTGCTTATTTGACGCATAATTTCGCCCATTTTGTGAGCAATTTCGCCCGAAACGCCGGTGTCTATTTCATCAAAGATAATGGTAGGCAATCCCGATGTGTTGATAAGCAACGATTTGATACTGAGCATCAGTCGCGACATTTCACCACCGGAGGCTACGTTTGCTATGGGTTGAGGTGTCGCATTTTTGTTGGCGGCAAATAGAAAATCAACGTGGTCTTTGCCAAAAGGAAGAAAGTTTTCTGTTGGTGTCAGTTCAACCAAAATGCGGGCATTTGATATTCCCAATGAAGTCAGTTTGTCAATCAGTTCTTGTTCGATGAATGTTAAAACATTTTTGCGTTTTTGCGTAAGTTGGTCGGCTGCTTCATTCAATTGTTGCAGCAATTTGTCAATCTGTTTTTGCAATTCCCCCAATTCGTTATCGAAGGCTTCTATTTGCAGCAATTTTTCTTCTAAATTGTGATACAGTTCCAATAATTCGGTAATGGTTGCAACGTGATGTTTTTGCTGTAACGTATAAATGGTATTGAGTCTGTCTTCTACGAACTGTTTGCGTTCGGGATTAAAATCGGTGTCGTAAAGTTTTTCCGACAATTCTTTGGTCAAATCTTTCAGGTCGATTAAAGCCGATTCTATTCGGTCGTGTGCGTGTGTTTCGGCAGGCAGAAATTTATCAATGCGATTGACTGCCTGCAATGCTTTGGTCAGTTGTGGTTGTATGCCCGTTTCGTCGCCGTCGAGGTAAGTAACAATGGCAGAAAGTTCGGTTTTTACCTCTTCGGTATGGTTCAGTAAATCCAACTCCGTTTCCAATTCGGTTTGCTCATTTTCCGACAGTCCTGCTTCGTTCAATTGATTGAATTGAAACTGGTCGTAATCGCGTTCCGATTTCCATTGTTCAGCTTTGGCAGAAAGTTCTTCGTATGCTTTTTTAGTGTCTTTAAATTGTTTATAAACTTCCTGATAATGTGCAAGTTCTGATTTTGTGGCGGCTACTGAATCGACAATGTCGAGTTGGAAAGAACTTTCGCTAAGCAAAAGGCTTTCGTGTTGCGAATGAATATCAATGAGCTTTTCGGTCAGCGATTTTAATTGTTGTAAAGTTACAGGTGTGTCGTTAATAAAAGCCCGCGATTTACTGTTTGCGTGTACTTCTCTGCGAATAATGCACTGTTTTTCAAAATCAATATCAGCTTCTTCAAAGAATTCTTCCAAATGGTAGAACGACAAATCGAAAGTTGTTTCTACCACGCATTTTGTGTAACCTTCCTGAATGGATTTGGCATCGGCGCGCTGTCCGAGTACAAGCGACAAGGCTCCCATAATGATAGATTTTCCCGCTCCTGTTTCACCCGTCATTACGGAAAAACCATTGCTGAAATCTATCTCCAAATGTTCTATCAGTGCATAATTTCTTATTTCCAGATGTCGTAACATAGTGGCAAGTTACTTTTTTATCTCCTCGTATCTGTTGCTCAATGCGGGGTTGATGTCCATCAATATTCCGTAAACTTCTTCTTTTTCTTTGGGAGTACCTTTTTTGAACATGTTAATAAGTTCATCATTTTTGGCATCGAGAAACGACAGAATTGCAATGGAACCGGGGTTTTCGCGGTAAGTATTACGCAAAACGGGCATTTCGGCAGCTATTTTTGCTCGCGAATTTTCAACGCCGTTGCACATATTATCCAATCCTAAACGGTGGTATTCGTAAAAATATTCACGGTATTTTCTAAATCGTTCGTCCATCAAATTTTTGATGAGCGCATAACGGTTGCGGTCGTTTTCAAACGCTTTCCAGCCCACCGATTCAGCATCTTGCGACCGACTTTGCGATACGGTAACAATTTGTTCGGCTATTTGGAAGGCATTTGTGCCGCCCAATCGCGAGTAAGAGTCCAAATCCATACCGATGATGATATAGGCGTAGTAAGCCAGCACGGCGGTTAGGTTCGACTCAAAAGTATTGTTGTTTATTTCTATCGGGTCAAATTCTGTATATCTGAAAACGAAAGCATTATCTTTGAAGTTGAAAATGTTGGTGCTGTACGATGTGCCATAAACAGGTCGTTTCGCTTGAACTTGCAGTTCTGTAGTGAAAAGATTATCAACGTACGATTTTACGATAATCATAAAATTACATTCAATGAGTTCGTTGGTGGCATAGATTAAATCTGTCCATCTGTAGTTATTCATAAAGTCGTTGAGACCGGCTTGCAAGGTTTCAAAAACTTGCTTGTTAGTGCCTTGTATTTGCGAACTATTGATAGTAACATTGCATCTCAATTCTTGACCGTAGAGTGGTGCAATTGCAAACAATAGACAGGCTACGATGATTTTTTTTATCGACATAATAGATTGTTTTCTAAGTGATTGATAATATCTTCGGCTACCATTTTTTTATCTTTGAGCGGAAAAGCCGTTTTGCTTCCATGGGCATCGAAAATTGTTATTTTGTTGGTGTCGTATCCGAAACCGGCGTTTTTGTCGTTCAAAGAATTAAGCACAATGAAATCGAAATTTTTTCGGCGCATCTTTTCCACGGCGTTCGCTTCTTCGTTGTCCGTTTCCAATGCAAATCCCACAAGAAATTGCTTGTTACTTTTCAACTTGCCCACTGCTGCGGCGATGTCTTGTGTCGGTTTCAGTTCCAAAATGAGATGGTCGGTTCCGCGTTTCAATTTGTGCGAAGCTACCGTTGTCGGTGTAAAATCGGCTACTGCTGCGCACAAAATAGCACCGTCACAAGTGGGGTAATTCTCCATTACGGCGGTGTACATCTCTTGTGCCGATTCCACGTCTATTCGTTTAACGTTGGAATGAGCGATTTGTTGTTGTACGGGACCCGCAATTAGCACCACGTTGTAGCCGCGTGATGCGCACACTTCCGCCAAAGCAAATCCCATTTTTCCTGTGGAATAGTTGCTAATAAATCGCACGGAATCAATGCGTTCGTGTGTCGGTCCTGCCGTAATTAAGATTTTCATCGTTAAAACAGTGCTTCCTCTAAGAAATCGACAATATTTTCGGGTTCTTCCATACGTCCTTTTCCGCTTGTTCCGCAAGCCAACTCGCCGTAAGCAGGTTCGATAAATTGAATATCAATAGCTTGCAACTGCCGTATATTGCGCTGAACAACAGGGTGTTCATACATTTTGTCGTTCATGGCAGGTGCTATAAATACGGGTTTGTCGAACGCCAAAAATGCTGTCGAAAGGGCATCGTCGGCTATTCCGTTGGCAAATTTACCGATAATGTTGGCGGTAGCGGGTGCAACCAGCATACAGTCCGCCCAATCGGCGTTGCTCACGTGTTCAACGTTGAAATTGCTGACGGGTTCAAATACTTCACTGGTAATTTTGTTGCGTGACAATGTTTGTAAAGTTACGGGTGTAACAAATTGTAAAGCATTTTTTGTCGCTACAACGCGTACTTCCGCATTTTTTGCCAATAGTTGGCGGATAAGTTCCGGCACTTTGTAGGCAGCAATGCCTCCTGATATGCCCAAAATAATTTTTTTGCCTTGTAACATAGTGATTATAGTTTAATTATGTACTAAAGTTCCGATTTCTTTGCCTTCGATAACTTTTTTCAAATTACCAACTGTGTCCATATTGAACACAATGATAGGCAGATTGTTTTCCTTGCACATGGTTGTAGCTGTCAAGTCCATCACTTGCAATCCTTTGTTGTAAATTTCGTCGTAGGTGATGGATGTAAATTTCGTAGCGGTTTTGTCTTTTTCGGGGTCGGCGGTGTAGATGCCGTCAACGCGAGTGCCTTTTAGCATTACATCGGCTTCTATTTCAATACCGCGGAGCGATGAACCGGTGTCGGTGGTAAAAAACGGATTGCCCGTTCCTGCCGAGAAAATAGCAATTTCGCCTTTTTCGAGCGTCTCTATGGCTTTTTGTTTGCTGTAAAATTCACCTATCGGCTCCATGCGAATGGCTGTAAGTACACGGCATTTGATACCTTTTTTACCGATAGCGGAACTGAGTGCCAGACTGTTGATGACAGTTGCCAGCATACCCATTTGGTCACCTTTAACACGGTCAAATCCACGACTTGTGCCGCTCAGTCCTCTAAAAATATTACCGCCGCCAATAACGATACCGATTTGTACGCCCATATTGGCGATTTCCACAATTTGCGAAGCGTATTCTTCGAGACGTTGCTCGTCGATGCCGTACTGTTTGTTGCCCATCAGCGATTCGCCGCTGAGTTTGAGCAAGATGCGTTTGTATTTTACCATAGTGTATTTATTTTTTAAGTAATTGAATTGCTTTTTCCAAATCGGCAGGTGTATCTATCGAAATGCTTTCCAAATCGGTAATTGCCACCTTAATACATAAACCGTTTTCTATCCAGCGCAACTGTTCGAGCGATTCCGCTTTTTCTAAATCAGACTGCGGTAAAGTTACTATTTTAGCCAAAATAGCCGATTTATAGGCATAAAGTCCTATATGTTTGTAATATTGGTGGTGTGCTGCCCATTCGTTTTCATCTACATTACGAAGATAAGGAATAACGGAACGACTGAAATAGATTGCCTCGTGGTTATCGTTAAAAATTACCTTCGGAGAATTGGGATTTTGCAGGTCGTGTGCCGTTGCACTTGCCTTGAAAGGTTTTACCAATGTGGCAATTTCGGTGCGCGAATCGTCGAAACAACTTTTTACAGCCTCAATCTGTCGCGGGTCAATAAACGGTTCGTCGCCTTGAATATTGATAACGACATCGAAATTTCCTTCTATTTTTGTCAGGGCTTCGTAGCAGCGGTCGGTGCCGGTTTGGTGCGCATTTGAAGTCATCACAACTTTGCCGCCAAAAGCTTTCACGGCATTGAATATGCGTTGATCGTCGGTGGCAACTACCACGTCCGACAACGATTTAGAAGCTTGTTCGTAAACCCGTTGAATCATCGGTTTCCCTTCAATGTCTGCCAAAGGTTTGCCCGGAAAACGTGTAGAGGCATAGCGCGCCGGTATTATTCCCAAAAATTTTGTCATCTCTTTTTTAAAAACGTTTTGTCAATGGTTTAGATGCAACGCTTTCGTGTTTGTATTTGTTTACGGCGGTTACCGTAAAAGTGTATTTTCCTTTTTTGTCTTTCATAAAATCGGTGATGTCAAGGCGGTTGTCGGCAGTAATTGCCACAATGTTTTTTGCATCTTCGATTGAACCGATACCTTTGCCCTCGAAAGCGTAAACCACATAGTACATTATGGTTTTTCCGCCTTCAGCTTCTATTTTGTTCCATCGAAGTTCAGCGGCTGTTTTTGTTTTGGTCAATTTCAATTTTTGCGGTTGTTCAGCCGCTTCGCCTTTTATATTACTGTTTACAGGTACCAATGCCGGATATTTGTAAAACGATTCTTTTAAACTGTCGTTTAATCCTAATTTGTTTTCTAACAATGCTTTACCGCTAAAATAGACGGCGCCTTGCACATTTTTGTAATTTTTATTGAGTTCTAATTGTCGCACCAACTCGTTGCCTTCGCACCAAGCGGGAGCAGCTTTTTTGTTGCCTAAGTTGGAGGCGTATAATCCAATGTATAGGTTTTTACCGTAGTTGTAGTTGTTCCACCAGTCGATAAGCACGGCATAGTCGGCTACTTTTTTGCCAATTTCCCAATAGAGTTGCGGCACAACATAATCGATGGAACCTTCTTCCAACCATTTTAGAATGTCGGCATAAAGTTGGTCGTAGTTGGTCGTTCCGGCGGTAGTGGCAGAGCCTCTTGGGTCGTCTTTTGCATTACGCCACACGCCAAACGGGCTGATGCCGAATTCCACCCAAGGTTTGATGCTTTTGATGGTGTTTTGCAGTTCGGCAATAACCAGATTGACGTTGTTTCTGCGCCAATCGTCCTTTTGGTCGGGTGAAAAACCGCGCGGATTTTCGGCAAATGCAGCCGAATCGGGAAACTCTTCGTTTTTCACTTTGTAGGGATAAAAATAGTCGTCGAAATGAATGGCGTCAATATCGTAGCGCGTAACGATGTCGGCTACCACTTTATTTACAAACTGACGTGTTTCGTCCAATGCAGGATTAAAATAGTATTGATTGCCGTATTTTACAAAAAGATGCGGTTTTTTGAAAAAGAGATGGTCGGGATTCAAAATCTCAATTTTGTCCGAATTAAGTGTACGATAAGGATTTAGCCATACGTGTACATCTATGCAGCGTTTGTGCGCTTCTTCAACGACAAAAGCCAGTGGGTCGTAGAACGGTTCGGGAGCAAGACCCTGTTTGCCCGTCAGAAAATGCGACCACGGCTCCAATTCCGATTGATAGAACGCATCGGCGGTGGGGCGAATTTGAAAAACAATGGCATTCATGTTGAGTGCCTTGTAAGCGTCGAGCAAATTAATCATTTCTTGCTGTTGTTGCTCGGTTGATAGCCCCGGACGAGTAGGCCAGTCGATGTTGGCAACTGTGGCAATCCATGCGGCGCGAAATTCGCGTTTAGGTTGCGCAAAAAGCGGTGCGGCAGCTATGCAAATAGCCAATCCTGTTGTAAATAAGTGTTTTTTCATTTTGTGTTGTTTGTTCTAAAAGTGTAACCTATAGTGTAATTAAAATCAAAAACAGAGCCTCCTGATTTGCCGTATCCGGGAACGTACCACATTTCGTTTTGGTTGGCTTTTGGGTGGAGAAGCGCTTTGTAGCGCACCGACCAGCCCATGGTAAAGCCTTTTACCAAATCAACGCGTATGCCGCCAACCACTTCGCACCATCCGGCATAAGCAAAATCTTTGTGGTACGAAATAATTTCTTCCGTGTTCCAATAATCATCGGTAATTCTCACGTTATCAATGGTGTAGTTCATAAAACTCATGCCGTAGCGTAATCCGAGAAACGCATAGTTTCTTACGCCTTTCGTTTTGTCTTTGTCGCTGCGTTGATTAAGAAGATTAACGTTGATGCCGACACGGGCAAATGGCGCCGAACCGAAATAATGCGCTCCGTTATCCATTGTTTTGTCGGCTTGTCCGTAACCGACTTCCACTATCGGGAAAAAGCGATGTAGTAAATTAATATCCACCGAACCTTCCAATGTTTTAATGCTGTGGTCAACAAGGTAACTTATCAACGGCGAACCAATATCGATATGTGCCGAAAACCCGCGAAATATAGAATCGTTTTTCTGTTTAGGTACTTTTGCTTTTTTCTCGGCGCAAATGGCAGCCGGAAACAGAAAAATTGAAAATAATATGCAGTATATCAATCGTTTAGTAAACATGATAATAGACATACAAATTGGTTTCGCCGGTTTTTGTAATGTTAGGTGCGCGCACTCCTACGGAATCGATGGCATGGATAGTAGTTTCGGCGGTGTTGATGGAGTGAATTACTTTACAGCCACATTCCAAGGATACAAAATCTTGCGTATTGGTGTGAAAAATCGTCAAAGTATCGGTTGCTCGGTCGGTTTTCAGTACAAATTGCGAAATCGATTCGGTTTTGTGCAAAGGCACTTCAAAGCTGTTCATCTCTTTTTCATTGTACAGAATAGAGTCGTTATCAACACCGTAAACGGTAAGTTTGATAGAGTAGGGTTGCTTCACGAAATTTCCGGTATTGGCATCGTAAACCATTTGGTAGAGCGCAACGCCCATTTTTACGGTCAAATCTTTGTGGCATTTTCCGTCGTTATTGCTGCAAGCTCCCAGCATTACGGCAATACAGAGTGCGATAATCGAATATAGTGTGCGATTTTTCATCGAATGAATGTGAATAAATCGTTGGCTGATTTACGTGTTTTATGGCGTTTGTCGCAGGTAACGTTAGCTGCATAACCCATTGGAATAAGCGCAATCGGCTCCAAGTTGTTTGGCAAATTAAGAATTTCGGCACAACGTTTAACATCGAAATTGCACACCCAACAAGTACCAATGCCTTGTTCGGCGGCAGCCAGCGTCAAGTGGTCTACGGCTATTGCCACGTCAATATCGGTGTGGTCTTTGCCGTCTGCTCTGTGCCAACCTTGTGTGTGGTCGCCGCAAGCAACAATGCAAAGCGGTGCTTTGGCAAACCATTCGCGAGCGTAACATTGCGCCAATTGTGCCAAAGTGTTTTTATTACTTACTACAAAAAAACGATAAGGTTGAAAATTGACTGCCGACGGTGCTAAACGAACGGCTTCCAAGATAGCCGAAAGTTGCTCTTCAGAAATTGCTTCATTTGAAAAGTTGCGTACTGAATATCGTTTTTGTACCAATTCTATAAATTTCATATTCTCTTTGTTTTAAAAAATTTTTCAAAAAAGATTGACTTCTTGTTTCAAAAATTTCAAGGCTAAATCAGTGGGTGTAACTTCGGTGGCTGCATAGGTTTGTATCAGCAGTTGCGCCAATGCGATGGCGTTTTCCGTCGAAGCAAAATTACCTGCACATTGGTTGATGAGTTGTATTACACTCTCTTTTGCCGTTACTATGTGTTTCCACGCTTCATCGGAAATGTATATTTGTTGCGAAGCGTTGTGATTAAATTCATCGCGTACTGTTTCCAAAAGTTTTTGTTGTAGGGTAGCGGTAGTCATAGATGACAGATTGTCGTAGCGCAGTAGCATCGCTTCCGGTTTGGTACGTTCCAAAAACAGTGTAAAACGTTCGTAGGCACGCAAGCGTGTGGGCGTCATTTGATTAGCGGTTTGCTTACGCAATTCAAAATTGCGGCGTTCCGCTTCGTTTGCCAGCCCTTTTCGCAGCATTAACCAAACGACCAAAACAACGACCAATGAAGGTAAAATGTATTTCAAAATTTCCAAAAATGTTTCCATTCTATTCGATTTATGTTAATTTTTTACTTCTGAATAACAGTGTTTTAAACGATTTTTAAATTTCTTCGGCTATTTGATAGCGGTTTCTATCTTGTGAATTGCGCGAAACCAATTCGCCTACAAATCCCGACAAAAACATTTGTGTACCGAGTATCATCATGGTCAAAGCCAAATAGAAATAGGGCGTATTGGTAACCAGCGGGGCTGCATGTCCACGGAAAATAGCTGCCAATTTGATACCGCCCACAATACATATAGCAATGAAACCGATTAGGAACATTACGCTGCCCCACAGTCCGAAAAAGTGCATTGGCTGTTTGCCGAATTTGTTAAGAAACCATAGTGAAAATAGGTCTAAATAGCCGTTTACAAAGCGTTCTATACCAAATTTCGATTTGCCGAACTGTCGTTTGTGGTGTTCTACCACTTTTTCGCCGATGTTGGTAAAGCCCGCATTTTTTGCCAAAAAGGGAATGTAGCGGTGCATTTCGCCGTAAACTTCTATATTTTTAATGACGTCGTTGCGGTAAGCCTTTAAGCCGCAGTTCATATCGTGCAATTTTAATCCCGTTACTCGGCGTGCTGTGGCATTGTATATTTTCGACGGTATATTTTTCGTTAATTTGTTATCGTAACGTTTTTTCTTCCAGCCCGAAACTAAATCGTAGTTTTCTTCTTTTATCATGCGAAAGAGTTCGGGAATTTCGTCGGGCGAATCTTGCAAATCGGCATCCATAGTTATTACCACATCGCCTTTTGCTCTGGCAAAACCGCAGTACAATGCCGGCGATTTACCGTAGTTGCGGCGAAAACGAATGCCGTGTACATTGGGCGATTGCTTCTGCAAATCTAAAATCATTTGCCACGAATTATCGGTGCTGCCGTCATTGATGAAAATTACTTCGTACGAAAATTTGTGAGCTTTCATCACTTTTTCTATCCATTGGTAGAGCGGTTTTAGCGATTCCGCTTCGTTGAATAGTGGCACTATAACTGAAATATCCATATATTTTATTAATTATTTGGTTGTATGGTGTTTGTGTCGTTATTTTCTATGGGAGGAGCACTTTTTTTGGCAAACGCCGCCGTTATAAAAGAAACAAAAATGCCTATCAGGACGTTTATCCAAATGTATTGTAGCGACAAATTCATCGGTGTCAGCAACTCTTGCATCTGTTCGGCGGTGGCGAATGATTTCAAATTCATTTCGTCCAAAAGCCTTAAACTTTCATGGATAAGTCCTTTTAAAAAATCAGGATTAATAAAGCTGAAATAGATAAATTTGAAAGCGGCGGAAATTAGCGAAGCGTAGAAAAAAAGCTGAATGCCATACCACAAAGCAGCGCCGTAGGTCATCACGTCTTCGCAAACTTTTTTTCGGCAATCCACTGTCAGCCAATAAGATATAAACGGTATAGCGCACGTAACCAACGAGTTGAGAATAGAAAGTGGTACGCTTTTGAATGTGGTTAAAAAGAAATTGAGACTGAAAATTACGCCTAAAAAAAGGCCGTAGTACATGGCATGTTTCAGTGCGTCCGGTTTCATAGTAAAAAGTTTATTAAATGACAAAGATACGGTGTTTTTTTTGATTATGCAAGTTGGTTTTTTAGAAAATAGGTAGACATTTTAAATGAAATAATTGACAATTTTAATTTGAATAAAGAATTGTGTATTTCAAAATTGTTGATTAAAACATCAAAAAAAGGGAAAATTCAATCGAATTTTCCCTTTTTCTTGTGTGATTCCGGAGCGATTCGAACGCTCGACCCACAGCTTAGAAGGCTGTTGCTCTATCCAGCTGAGCTACGGAACCCTACTTTAATTAGAAAAGTGGTGCAAAATAACAGCTTTTTTATCAAACAACCAAATTTATTTATTTTTTTTTGTGTTATAGACAATTAAATTTTTTCTCTTAATTTTTTTTTGTAAGTTTGCAACTTAATCTAAACATAAAACAACGCTTATGAAAGTGCTGAAATTTGGGGGTTCGTCAATAACGCCCGAAATCGTTTTAAACGTAAAGAAAATAGTCGAGAGCAAGAAAGAGCCTGTGGTGGTAGTTGTTTCTGCATTGACCGGAATTACCGACAAATTGTACAAAGTAACCGAATTGGCTGCGGCGGGCGATAGTGCTTATACAGAGGTGCTTAACGAAATTTGTTCGCTCCATACCAATATGGTGGATGCGCTGCATCTCGATACGACTACAGCGCGAACCTCCGTCAATAAATTGCTGGACGAATTGAAAAATATTCTGCAAGGCGTTTTTTTGATAAAAGATATTTCCGACCGAATTGCCGATACTATTGTCGGCTATGGCGAACAACTTTCTTCTATTATTGTAAGTCGGTTGATTGATGGAGCGACACACGTCGATTCCCGAACGTTTATCAAAACGCACACGCAGTTTGGTCGCCACGTTGTCGATTTTGAACTTACTAACGAGCTGATATCGAAACAGTTTGAAAACATGCCTTCTGTCGTGGTATGCGGCGGTTTTATCGCTTCGGACAAGGAAACGGGGCACACTACCAATCTTGGTCGCGGCGGTTCGGATTATACGGCAGCTATTTTGGCGGCACAACTCAATGCTTCCATTTTGGAAATATGGACGGATGTAGATGGTTTTATGACGGCTGACCCACGCATTATAAAAAATGCTTATGTTATTGAAAAACTGACATTTGTGGAAGCAATGGAACTGTCTAATTTCGGTGCAAAAGTCATCTATCCGCCGACCATTTTTCCCGTTTTCCACAAAGATATTCCCATACGCATTAAAAATACGTTGAAGCCCGAAAATGAAGGGACTTACATTTCGCATGAGAAAGTGGCGGACGGGAAAAAGGCGATTAAGGGCATTTCGTCCATCAACGATACAGCGTTGATTACCATACAAGGGCTTGGTATGGTGGGCGTTATCGGAGTAAATCGCCGAATTTTTAAAGCTGTGGCACAACACGGCATCAGCGTCTTTTTGGTATCGCAAGCGGCATCTGAAAATACAACTTCTTTTGCGGTGAAAAATGCCGATGTGGAATTGGCGTTGGAAGTGCTTCGCGAAGAATTTAAGCAGGAAATAACGAACGGTGAAATCAATCACATAAAAGCGGAAAAAGATTTGGCAACTATTGCCATTGTCGGCGAAAATATGAAACGTACCCCCGGCATTGCCGGTAAACTTTTTGGAGCACTCGGCAGAGGCGGTATCAATGTTATTGCTTGTGCACAAGGCGCTTCGGAAACCAATATTTCATTCGTTACGGATTTAAAATCGCTGCGTAAGGCACTGAACGTTATTCACGATTCGTTTTTCTTGTCGGAATATCAGGAATTAAACGTATTTTTGGCGGGTGTCGGCACGGTGGGCGGCAGTCTGTTGGAACAGATAAAACACCAACAGAAAAAGTTGATGATGGAAAAAGGATTGAAAATCAATGTTGTAGGTATAGCCAATTTGGACAAAGCACTATTCAATCGCGAAGGTATTGATTTGCAGAACTATAAAAAATTGTTGGAAGAGGAAGGGATTGACTCATCTACGGAAAATTTCAAAAACGAAATTTTATTGATGAATATTTTCAATTCCGTGTTGGTCGATTGCACGGCAAGTCCCGAAATTGCCGATATCTACCACGATATGCTGGCGAACAATATTTCGGTGGTGGCTGCCAACAAAATAGCTGCTTCGGGAGATTATGACAACTACATGAATTTGAAAGAATTGGCTCGAAAAAGAGGTGTAAAATACCTGTTTGAAACGAATGTGGGTGCAGGTCTTCCCATTATGAACACCATTAACAATTTGACCAATTCCGGCGATAAAATATTGCGAATGGAAGCCGTGTTGTCGGGAACATTGAATTTCATATTTAATACCATAAGTGCGGAAATACCTTTCAGCAAGGCGGTTTTAATGGCAAAAGAGGCGCGTTTTGCCGAACCCGACCCGCGTATTGATTTGAGCGGAACGGACGTGATACGAAAATTGGTGATTTTGGCGCGCGAAGCCGGTTACCGTGTGGAGCAGGAGGACGTGAAAAAGAATTTGTTCATACCCGACAGCTTTTTTAAAGGAACGCTCGACGATTTCTGGAAAAATTTGCCTACGCTCGACAAAGAGTTTGAAGAAAAACGCAAATTGTTGGAAACAAAACAGATGAAATACCGTTTTGTGGCAACAATGGACAACGGCGACTGCTCGGTAGGTTTGCAAGCTGTGGCTTCAACACATCCGTTCTACGATTTGGAAGGCAGTAACAATATTATAATGATAACGACCGAACGTTACAAAGAATATCCGATGATTATTAAAGGTTATGGAGCGGGAGCTTCGGTAACGGCAGCCGGCGTATTTGCCGACATTATCAGCATCGCCAATATTCGATAACCAATAAAAACGACGCTTATGAAACAGGGATATAAAATGCTTCTTTGGATGTTGCCGTTGTTGATGCTGGTAGGCTGCGAAAGTGCTACAAGTTACTCAAAACTGCTTGAAAAAGAGCAAAAATTAATAAAGGACTACATTGCGCGACAAGGTATAGAGGTGCTCGATGAATTTCCTGCCGACTCTGTTTTTGCTCCCAATCAATATTACCATTATCCTGAAGGCATTTACATTCAGTTGATTAGCAAAGGCGAAGGTGAAGAGATGAAATCGGGGCGCAAAATAGTGGTGCGTTTTATTCAAAGCACGTTGGATGTGGAGCCGGTGGTCGAAAGCTATTGGACGACTATGGACAAACCCTATCCGGTGGAAGTTTCCTACGGCTCAATAACAAACAGTTGCGAAGGTTGGCAAAAGGCTTTTTCAGTGATGAAACGCAACGAGTCTTACGCCAAATTCATTGTACCTTCAAAACTCGGTTTCGATGCTGCTGCACAAACAGTTAAGCCATTGCATTATGAAATGAAAATAAAGCTAAAACCCCAATAAATAAACAATTAAATACACATTAAATTATGTCTTTAATTAAAAGTATATCAGGTATTCGCGGCACCATTGGCGGTGCTGTTGGTGAAGGATTGTCGCCCATAGACGTGGTGAGGTTTACATCCGCTTACGCTCATTGGTTAAAAGAATATTCCCAAAAATCGCATTGCAAAGTGGTTGTGGGACGCGATGCCCGCATTTCGGGCGAAATGGTCAGTCATTTAGTCATCGGCGCATTGATGGGCTCGGGGTGCGATGTGGTAAACATCGGATTAGCTACAACACCCACAACGGAGTTGGCGGTAACAATGGAAAAAGCCGACGGCGGTATTATTCTCACGGCAAGTCATAATCCTAAACAATGGAATGCCTTGAAGTTGCTCAACGAAAAGGGCGAATTTCTGAACAAAGCGGAAGGCGAAGCGTTGCTGAATATTGCCGAAAAAGAACTGTTCAATTTTGCGGAAGTGGACGAATTGGGCAAATATCTCGGTACGGTCGATTATTTGCCGAAACATATCGAAAACGTGTTAAGCCTTGAATTGGTTGATGTAGAGGCTATCCGCAAAGCGAATTTCACGGTGGCGATAGATTGCGTAAACTCGGTTGGCGGTATTGCTATTCCGGCGTTGCTGGAAGCTCTTGGAGTTACGCGCGTAGAAAAGCTGAATTGTACGCCCGACGGTCATTTCGCACACAATCCTGAGCCGTTGCCCGAACATCTTACGGAGATTGCCAACTTGATAAAATCTCAAAAAGTAGATGTCGGATTTGTAGTTGACCCCGATGTTGACCGTTTGGCTATTATTTGCGAAAACGGCGATATGTTTGGCGAAGAGTACACGCTTGTTTCCATAGCCGATTATGTGTTGAGCCACACACCGGGCAATACTGTTTCCAACATGAGTTCCATACGTGCTTTGAGCGATATTACCGCAAAACACGGCATGCAATATTACGCTTCTGCCGTTGGCGAGGTAAACGTAGTGGCAAAAATGAAAGAGACACAAGCGGTAATTGGCGGCGAAGGCAATGGCGGCGTTATCTATCCGGCATCGCATTATGGTCGCGATGCTTTGGTGGGAATTGCGTTGTTCCTTACTCATTTGGCAAAAACGGGTAAAAAAGTTTCCGAATTGCGGGCTATGCTTCCCAACTATTTTTCTTCCAAAAAACGGGTGGATTTAAAACCGAATATGGATATAGAGGGCATTTTTACAGTGATAAAAGACCGTTACAAACAGTATAAAATAAATGATATTGATGGCGTTAAAATCGATTTTCCGCAAGGATGGGTACATTTGAGAAAATCAAATACCGAACCGATTATTCGTGTCTATTCTGAAGCCGGCACAATGGAGCAGGCTGAAAAATTTGGTGATGCCATCATCGAAGAAATAAAACGTATCGCAAAGTTGTAATTTATGGAGCAAAAAGATAAAAAACGGAGTGGGCTGCCCGAAAATGCCAATCGTGAGTTGAAAGATGGCGAAAAGTACGTACCGATTTTACCACCTGAACAAAATGTGCCGGAAGTGAGTTTCTATTCGGTGTCGGTTGGTGTGCTGATGGCTGTTCTGTTTTCGGCAGCGGCTGCCTATTTGGGACTGAAAGTGGGGCAAGTCTTCGAAGCGGCTATTCCTATTGCTATTATTGCTGTCGGTTTGTCGTCGGTATCGGGGCGCAAAAACGCTTTGGGCGAAAATGTTATCATACAGTCCATAGGGTCTGCTTCGGGAGTTATTGTTGCCGGAGCCATTTTTACGTTGCCGGCATTGTATATTTTGCAAGCGAAATATCCCGATATTACTGTCAGTTTTATGCAGGTGTTCCTAAGTTCGTTGCTTGGCGGCATTTTGGGAATTTTGTTCCTTATTCCGTTCCGTAAATATTTTGTCAGCGACATGCATGGCAAATATCCTTTTCCCGAAGCTACTGCGACAACGCAAGTGCTTGTTTCGGGCGAAAAAGGTGGCGGTCAAGCCAAATCGCTTATTTTTGCTGCGGCAGTGGGCGGTGTGTACGATTTTATTGTTTCCACGTTTGGCACTTGGAGCGAAACATTGAGTTCGCGCATGATTCCGCTTGGCGAAACGATAGCTCAAAAATTGAAACTGACATTTTCGATAAATACGAGTGCAGCGGTTTTAGGACTTGGCTATATTGTCGGTCTAAAATACAGCACGATAATTTGTGCCGGTTCGTTATTTGTTTGGTGGTTCATCATTCCGCTGTTGGGTATGACCACAGTCGATTCGGTGATGTTGAGTGGCATGGAGCCGGAAGTAATTTTCACAAATTATGCTCGATATATAGGTATCGGCGGCATTGCCATGGCCGGAATTATCGGCATTGTAAAATCGTGGGGAGTGATTAAAAGTGCGGTAGGTCTTGCCGGTAAAGAGTTTGGCGGAAAAGCAAAAGCTGTGGCACAAGCGGTGCTGCGTACGCAACGCGATTTGTCGATGAGATTTATCGTTATAGCCACTGTGTTAGCATTGATAGCTACGCTGTTGTTCTTTTATTTTGGGGTTATACACAATTTTATGCAAGCATTTATTGCTTTTGTTGTGGTAACGCTTATCGCTTTTCTGTTCACAACAGTTGCGGCTAACGCTATTGCCATTGTAGGCACAAATCCCGTGTCGGGTATGACGCTGATGACGCTTATCATTGCATCGATTATTTTAGTGGCGACAGGTCTTAAAGGCACGAGCGGCATGGTGGCGGCAATGGTTATAGGCGGTGTGGTTTGCACGGCACTTTCAATGGCAGGCGGTTTTATCACCGACCTAAAAATCGGTTATTGGATTGGCACAACGCCCGCCAAACAAGAAACATGGAAGTTTCTCGGCACATTGGTTTCTGCCGCTACAGTAGGCGGTGTTATCATTATTTTAGAGAAAACTTACGGTTTTACGGGCGAAAATGCTTTGGTAGCGCCGCAAGCTAACGCTATGGCTGCTGTTATTGAGCCGTTGATGATGGGGCAGGGCGCACCTTGGTTGCTCTACGGTGTAGGTGCTATTTTGGCATTGTTAATCAATGTGTTGGGTGTTCCTGCATTGGCATTTGCATTAGGTATGTTCATTCCATTACAACTGAATACGCCTTTGGTAATCGGCGGTTTGATAAGTTGGTTTGTGACGTCGCGTTCCAAAGATAAAAAACTGAATACGTTGCGTGGCGATAAAGGTATGTTAGTGGCTTCAGGATTTATTGCCGGCGGTGCTTTGATGGGTGTCGTTAGTGCAGCGTTAAAGTTTGCCGGTGTCGATTGGTACCAAACAGAATGGTCGAAAGGCGTAGGAGCAGAATGGCTGGGAGTTGGTATGTATTTGCTGATTATCGGCTATTTTGTATGGACATCGTTGCGAGTTAAAAAAGAAGCTTAAACAATTTGTTAGTTTGTTGATATCAAGAAAGATGCTTGTTTTTTAAGCGGCATCTTTCTTTTTTTTGCGTTTTTTTAGCTAAAAAGGTCTGGGATATACCTATTATTTTTGTATCTTTGCAAAATTAACCACTACCACAAAATGATCCAAAGGTGCATAATATTTTCTACTATTAGAAACAAAGAACACACCTTTTGAGGATTGGAGGTATTGGTACAAAGGAGTTGTGCTCAATTTTGAGAAAAAACATTCAACAATAATTTAAGAATATTAAATTAAATAAACTATGAAGAAAATAGTACTTGTAATTAGTTTTATTAGACTTATACCCCATGTCTTTTTTTACAAACTCAGTAAAAACAAAAAGACGATTCAATATGATATAAACAGATGGTTAGCTATAACTCAAAAAGAAAAAAGACTTGGATTTACAACTTTAATGACATTTTATCCTCAATTTAGAAATTTGTTTTACAAAAGATTAGGGAAGTGTTCATATCTTATCAAATGGCTTTGTCCGCCAATGAATACATTATTCATTTATACTAAAGACATAGGCCCTGGATTGTATATTCAACATGGATTTGCTACCATTATTTCAGCAAAGTCTATAGGTAAAGATTGCTGGATTAATCAACAAGTTACAATAGGATACTCTAATGCAACTGATTGTCCTGTATTAGGTGATAATGTTACAATACGTGCTGGAGCCAAAATAATAGAAAAAGTACATATTGGTGACAATTCAACGGCAGGTGCAAATGCAGTCGTTGTAAAAAATGTTCCTTCTAATTGTACTGTAGTGGGAGTTCCAGCATATATTGTAAAAAGGAATGGAGTAAAAGTCTTTGAAAAATTATAAACTACAAGAAGAATTTATCACCAAAACATTTAAAAATATGTCAAAAGAAAAGAAATTCATCACGTGTGACGGTAATGAAGCCGCAGCGCATATTTCCTATATGTTTTCCGAAATAGCTGCTATTTATCCTATCACACCGTCATCCACAATGGCAGAACATGTGGACGAGTGGGCTGCTCAAGGTCGTAAAAACATTTTCGGTGAGACCGTATTAGTACAAGAATTGCAATCGGAAGCCGGTGCAGCTGGAGCTTTGCACGGTGCTTTGCAAGCCGGTGCTCTTGCTACCACATACACGGCATCGCAAGGTTTGCTCCTGATGATTCCCAATATGTACAAAATATCCGGCGAACTATTGCCGTGCGTTTTCCATGTATCGGCGCGTACGTTAGCCACTCACGCTTTGTGTATTTTTGGCGACCATCAGGACGTGATGGCATGCCGGCAAACAGGTTTTGCCATGCTGGCTGAAGGTTCGGTGCAGGAAGTAATGGATTTGTCGGGTGTAGCGCATTTGTCAACAATCAAAAGCCGTGTACCGTTCATTAACTTTTTTGACGGTTTTCGCACTTCGCACGAAATTCAGAAGATTGAAAGATTAGATAACGAAGATTTAGCTCCGCTCATTGACCAAAAAGCGTTGGCTGAATTCCGTGCCCGTGCTCTAACGCCTGAAAAACCGGTAGCACGCGGTATGGCTGAAAATCCCGACCATTTCTTCCAACATCGCGAAGCTTCCAATCGCTTCTACGATGCAGTTCCTGACATTGTGGCTGATTATATGAAAGAAATTTCTAAAATTACCGGTCGCGAATACAAACCATTTACCTATTATGGTGCCGCAGATGCTGAAAATATCATTGTGGCAATGGGTTCGGTAACCGAAGCTACGCGCGAAGTAATTGATTACTTGACGGCTAAAGGCGAAAAAGTGGGTTTAATCACTGTTCATCTCTACCGTCCATTCTCTGTAAAATATCTAATGGAAGTAATGCCCAAAACGGTTAAACGCATTTGCGTACTTGACCGTACCAAAGAACCGGGTGCCAATGGCGAACCGCTCTACTTGGACGTTGTTGAGGCAATTACTAAATGTAAAGATATTCCTGCCGACAAAAAACCGCTTATTGTTGGTGGTCGTTACGGTCTTGGCTCCAAAGACACAACACCGGCACAAATTCTCGCCGTTTACGAAAATTTGACGTTACCGATGCCTAAAAATCAATTTACCATAGGCATTGAAGACGATGTAACTTTTATGTCGTTGCCGAAGAAAGAAGAAATTGCGCTGGGTGGCAAAGGTGTGTTCGAAGCGAAATTTTTCGGTTTAGGTGCCGATGGAACAGTGGGTGCCAATAAAAACTCTGTAAAAATTATTGGTGACAATACCGATAAGCACTGTCAGGCTTACTTCTCTTACGACTCTAAAAAATCGGGCGGTTTCACCTGTTCGCACTTGCGTTTCGGCGATACGCCTATTCGTTCGACCTATTTGGTAAATACACCCAATTTTGTGGCTTGTCACGTGCAGGCGTACCTCAAAATGTACGATGTAACGCGCGGATTGCAACAAAACGGTACGTTTTTGTTGAACACAATTTGGAATGCCGATGAGTTGGTTAAAAACTTACCAAACAACGTAAAACGCTATTTTGCACAAAAAAATATTTCGGTTTATTATATCAACGCCACAAAAATTGCACGAGAAATTGGTTTGGGTAATCGCACCAACACCATTTTGCAATCGGCATTTTTCCGTATCACCGAAGTTATTCCGGTTGATTTGGCGGTAGAAGAGATGAAAAAATTCATCGTAATGTCGTATGGCAATAAGGGCGAGGATATAGTAAATAAAAACTATGCGGCTGTTGACCGTGGTAATGAATATCAGAAATTGACCGTTGATGTGGCTTGGGCTAATCTGAAAGATGATGAAGTTGTTGCCAATAACGACCCTGAATTCATCAATTCTGTTGTGCGTCCTATCAATGCGCAAGACGGTGATTTACTGAAAGTTTCTGCTTTCAAAGGCATTGAAGACGGCACTTGGGAACAAGGGACGGCTAAATACGAAAAACGTGGCGTTTCTGCTTTTGTTCCTACATGGATGGCTGAAAATTGCATTCAATGTAACAAATGTGCTTACGTTTGTCCTCACGCCAGCATTCGTCCGTTTGTTTTAGACGAAAACGAGAAAAAAGATTTTGCAGCACCGACAATAGAAATGAAAGCACCTGCTGCTATGAAAGGTATGCATTTCCGTATTCAAGTAAGCGTGATGGATTGCCTTGGTTGCGGCAACTGTGTGGACGTTTGTCCGGGTAATCCAAGAACGGGAAGCGCTCTCAAAATGGTTACTTTGGAAAGCCAATTGGATGAAGCTGCCAACTGGGATTATTGCGTTGATAATGTGAAATCGAAACAAGATTTGGTGGACACGAAGATGAATGTAAAAAATTCGCAATTTGCCACACCATTGTTTGAGTTCTCGGGTGCGTGTTCCGGTTGCGGTGAAACTCCTTATCTGAAACTGATTACGCAACTTTTTGGCGACCGCGAAATGGTGGCAAACGCTACGGGCTGTTCGTCTATCTATTCAGGTTCGGTACCATCGACACCTTACACCACAAACGAAAAAGGACAAGGTCCGGCATGGGCAAATTCACTGTTTGAAGATTTTTGCGAATACGGTTTTGGTATGGCTTTGGCTAACGAAAAAATGCGCGAACGCATTAAAACTTTGTTAGAAAGTGAGATTGCTGCCAATGAAACACCTGCCGAATTTAAAGAAGCTGCTCAAGAGTGGATTGATGGTATGAACGATACTGACGCGAGCAAAGCAGCTACCGAAAAACTGCTTCCAATGATTCAAAAAGGTGCAGAAAAAGGCTGTGAAAGTTGTAAACAATTGGATGAACTGTCGCACTACCTTGTAAAACGCAGTCAATGGATTGTGGGTGGCGACGGCGCATCGTACGATATTGGTTACGGCGGTCTTGACCACGTTATTGCTTCGGGCAAGGATGTGAATATTTTAGTTCTCGATACGGAAGTTTATTCCAATACGGGCGGTCAGGCTTCAAAAGCTACACCTGTAGGCGCTATTGCAAAATTTGCAGCAACAGGCAAACGTGTCCGCAAAAAAGATTTGGGTATGATTGCCACCACTTACGGTTATGTTTATGTTGCCCAAATAGCTATGGGAGCTGACCAAGCGCAATGTTTGAAAGCTATTCGCGAAGCGGAAGCTTATCCCGGACCTTCGTTGATAATTGCCTATTCGCCTTGTATCAATCACGGTTTGAAAGCCGGAATGGGTAAATCGCAAGCCGAACAAGCTGCTGCCGTAGAATGTGGCTATTGGCACTTGTGGCGTTACAATCCCGCATTGGAAGCCGAAGGCAAAAATCCGTTCACACTCGACTCGAAAGAGCCGAATTGGGACAATTTCCAAAATTTCTTAAAGGGTGAAGTACGTTTCGCATCGGTAATGAAACAGTTCCCGAACGAAGCAGCCGAACTCTTTAAAGCTGCTGAAGAAAATGCTAAATGGCGTTATCGCAGCTATCAACGTATGCTGAAAACAGATTGGTCGGAATAAAAAAGTCCGTCTAAACAATAGAACAGAGGTGTGAATAAAATTCACACCTCTGTTGTTTTATTTATAATTTGTTTTCATATTTCAATTTTGTGCCAAATAAAATGCGTACCTTTGCAGCCGTTTTAGAAAACGAACATTTATTAATAGATACGCATCGGCGTATTTCTTGATTAAATTCTTGGGCATTTGTGCCAATGTGTGGGTTTACGCGTTGATTTCGTAGGAAAATTTGTGTTTTTTGTAGCAGGTAATCAGCGGGTAAAGTTCGGCGAATGAGGTTCGTCGTTAAACGGTGAATAAAAGCCGTTTCTGATATCTTGTTACCAAATTAAGAAGAATTTTCGAGTGGATGCGACAGGCGTAAAAACATTTTTTCATGATTACATTTCAAGAGTTAGGATTAAAAGATGAAATCCTACAAGCAATAACCGAACTCGGTTATGAAACTCCTATGCCTATTCAGGAGCAGGTTATTCCGTTTATGCTTAACCAAACAAACGATTTAATCGGTTTGGCGCAAACGGGTACGGGCAAAACAGCCGCTTTCGGACTGCCTATACTTAATATGATAGACGAATCGTTGAAACAGATTCAAGCTTTGGTGCTGTCGCCGACACGCGAATTGTGCATACAAATAGCCAACGATGTGAAAAACTATGCTTCTAAGATGCACAATATCAAAGTGGTACCCGTTTATGGCGGCGAAAGTATTGTAACACAATTTCGTCAGTTAGATGTGCAGCCCCATATTCTTGTGGCAACTCCGGGTCGTCTTATCGACTTGATAAACAGAGGAAAAGTAAAATTGGACGATGTGCGCTATTTGGTGCTCGATGAGGCTGATGAAATGCTCGACATGGGGTTTAAAGAAGATTTGGAGACCATTTTGGAGTCAGTTCCCGACAATCGTCGCACGTTGCTTTTTTCGGCTACTATGCCCAACGAAATAGCGAGAATTGCAAAACGCTATATGCACGAAGCCACTGAAATTGCGATTGGTACGCGCAATGCCGGTGCTGAAAATGTAGAACACATCTACTATATGGTGCAGGCTGTCAATCGTTATTTGGCACTCAAACGCATTGTGGATATGAATCCCGATATTTACGGTATTGTGTTTTGTCGCACACGCCAAGAGACTAAAGAGGTTGCCGAAAAATTGATGCGCGATGGTTACAATGCCGATGCGCTTCATGGCGATTTAAGCCAAGCTCAGCGCGATACGGTAATGAACAAATTTCGTATTCGCAACTTGCAAATTTTGGTGGCAACTGACGTAGCGGCGCGCGGTTTGGATGTAAGCGACCTTACGCATGTCATCAATTACAATTTGCCCGACGATGTGGAGGTATATACGCATCGAAGCGGACGTACGGGGCGCGCTAATAAAAAAGGCGTTTCCGTTTCGATTATACACACGCGCGAACGTAACCGCATACGTGAAATTGAACGTATGATAAAGAAAGAATTCAAGCAAATGCCCGTTCCGAACGGTATGGATATTTGCAAACGGCAACTGTTTCATCTTATCGATAAAATGGAACATGTAACGGTGAACGATGAGCAAATAAGTCCATTTATGGAGCAGATTTTCAGCAAATTGCAATATCTTTCCAAAGAAGATTTGCTTACTCGTTTTGTTTCGTTGGAGTTCAACCGTTTTTTGGAATACTACAAAGATGCGCCCGATATTAATGTGGTAGAAAAAAGTCGCGAAAACAAGAATGACCGTGAAGAACGTGAGAATAGAGGTCGCCGTGACCGTAACGAAAACAGTTCGCATGGCGGTAAGTTTAAGCGTGGGCAGAAATTCCGTCTAAAAATGTCGATAGGCAGCCTTCAAAACGCCAATCCGCGCATGATTCTTGGCATTATCAACGACACTACGAACGACAAATCAATAAGCGTTGGCAATATAGAAATTACCAATAAATTCACCTTTTTTGATATTTTTGCCGACCAAGTAGAACAAGTGTTACAGGCGTTTGAGGAGCGTGGCAGATTAAAGGTGGTAGTTGTAGAGGAGTGTAGTAGCGATGATAGAGGAGGCAAGCGCTACGACCGAAAAGAAAAATCCGAGAAACGGAATAACCGTTCGGGAAAATCGGAGCGGTCGCACAGAGAAATTTCGAAACGCAGTTCAAATTCCGATAAACCTTGGCGCAACCGTCGTTGACGCAACAAAAAAAACGCATCTTTTCGATGCGTTTTTTGTTTTCATAGTGCCGAATTATTTTTTCTTTTCGTCTTTAACCGTTTCGTCCACAATGGAAAGCACTTCATTGATTTGCGCATTGAAGTCGGCTATCAATTGTTTGTAGTAGGTTTTGATGGTTTTTGAGTTGTTTTTACCTTTCGGACGATTGGAACGGCTGAGAAATTCATTATTAATAGCGACTATTTTTCGTAAGGCTTCGTAAAACTTTTCGTCGCTCAACTCGTTTAAAAACGACCGTTTTATGTATAAATAATTGACTAAATCAGACGTGATTGCCTGAATGTTTTTCTTAAGATGTCTTTTGCTTGCCATAATAACAAAAATTTTAATTGTAGAATAATTTACAAATATAGCCGTTTTATTGTAGGAAACCAACTATTTTCTTTGTAAATTTGCAAAGAGTTTATAAGAATTTCTTTTTATGAAAAACGTTCTCTTTTATGCGGCTCTTTTGTTGGGGCTGGCGGGACTATTTACAAGTTGTGTCGATGAAAGATTTACGGACGACCCGTCGTGTGTCATCAGTTTTTCATCGGACACTATTTCTTTCGATACTTTGTTTACGACTGTTCCGTCTCGCACAGCATCGTTTCTCGTTTATAATCACAATAAAAAAGCCCTGAAAATCAGTTCTGCACGATTGGTTGGCGGCGAACAGTCGCTGTTCCGTATGAATGTGGACGGACGGCTACCCGACCCGTCAAATAGGGTAACCAATATACAAATAAAAGCACAGGATAGTCTGTTTGTTTTTGTGGAACTGACTATTAATCCTACCGAACAAGATGCTCCCGTTTATTTTGAAGATGCGATAGAATTTATTGTCAATGGTGTGAAAAGCGAAGTGAAACTTATCGGCTACGGACAAGATGCCATTATTTTTCGCGGAAAAAGTTGGAAACAAGATACTACACTGACCGACAATCGTCCGTACCTGATTTTCGACTATATCCATGTGGCAAAAGGTGCCACGCTTACGCTCAAAGAAGGAACGCGACTTTTTTTTCATTCCAATGCCAATTTGATAGTGGACGGCAATTTAAAATCGAAAGGAACGCTTGAAAAGCCTGTATTGATGCGTGGCGACCGCTTTGACCGTATGCAAGATGTGGACGAAACACCTTACGATTATCTGCCGGCGCAATGGGGAAGTGTCTATCTTCAAGCCCCTAAAGGCAATCACGAAATAAACCACACCATAATTCGCGGTGGCGAAATGGGGGTATTTTTAGTGGGTATGGGTGTTACGTATCCCAAACTTTTGCTTAAAAACAGCCAGATACATACAATGAAACAATATGGAATTTACACTCGAAATGCTTCGTTGACAGTGGAAAACAGTGAAATATCGAATTGCGGAAAAGCTTGTATGGCTATTATCGGCGGCGAATCGAAAGTAGTGCATTCTACCATAGCCAACTATTTTGAGTGGGACTCGCGCGAAGAACCTGCGGTGCTGATTACAAATTATATCCTCAACGACAATTTAGTCTATTTGTTCCCGATAACATCGTCTGTATTTGAAAATTCCATTATTTATGGCAATCATGCCAACGAAATTACGTTGCAAAAAGATACGTTTGGTTCGCTGTTCAATGTGCTGTTGAGCGATTGTTTGATAAAAGCGAAAAAAGATGATAGAATAGAATACAGAAACATTACATGGGCACCTTCGCAGAATAGCGGTGAAGGGCAATCGGTGCGCGATACTGTATTTATGAATACTTCCATACAAAAGATAAAAGAGACCGGCTACTACAATTTTCAATTGGCGGAACGCTCCATAGCTATTGGCAAAGCCAATCGCACCGTGTCGGAACGCTATCCTATTGACAGGTTCGGGAAAAACAGGCTCGAAGATATGGCGCCCGATTTGGGAGCTTATGAAAAATGACGAAAAAATGAAATGTCGCATTTGGATTTTGTTCCTGTTTGCAGGATTTTGCTTGCTGACCGTCCGAGCGCAGTCGGAAACAATCAGAGTAGTGTGCTACAACGTGGAAAATTTGTTTGACGTGCAAGACGATTCTTTGACAAACGATTCTGAATATTTGTTGGGTGGCATCCGCGGTTGGACGTACAAAAGATACACTAAAAAACTCAGTAATATTTCCAAAGTAATCACAGCCATTGGCGGTTGGAATCCACCGGCTATTGTGGGATTGTGCGAAATAGAGAACCGCCATGTATTGGAACAACTGACGCGTTATGCTCCTCTAAAAGCGTTCCGTTATCAAATAGTGCATTACGAATCGCCGGATATGCGCGGCGTAGATGTGGGACTTCTCTATCAAAAGGACAAGTTCCGTCCAACTGCATCGGAAGCCATTCCTATTTGCTTTCCTTTCGATACGGTAGCTAAAACGCGCGATATTCTATACGTTAAAGGAACGCTTAATAATTTGGATACGTTGCATCTTTTTGTCAATCATTTCCCGTCGCGTTTGGGCGGTGAATTGGCGAGTGAACCGAGACGCATTTATGTTGCTTCCGTTTTGCGTAGTAAAGTAGACAGTATTTTCAATCAATCGGCAATGGCTAAAATAGTGATTATGGGCGACTTCAACGATTATCCGACAAACAAGAGCCTTACGCAAACGCTTCGTGCGACACCCTTTGATACAACAACGACTATTGCACCGCAAACACTATATAATTTGTTCTACACCATGCATACCGACGGCATAAAAGGCAGTTATAAGCACGATGGCGAATGGGGAATGCTCGATCAGATAATTGTGTCCGACGGGCTGTTGCGTACCGATAGCCGTACAGTTGTTGTGCCCAATAGTGCCAATGTGTTCAATCCCGATTGGCTTTTGGAAGACGATGTAAAACAGTTGGGCAAACGTCCTGCTCGCACTTACGTAGGCATGAAATTCAATAATGGTTATAGCGACCATTTGCCTATCTTTGTAGATATTTTGATACGTACCAATACACCTAAATAAAAACTACCAATACAATGAAAATTCAACTTTTTGTGCCTTGCTATATCGACCAGTTTTATCCGCAAACTGCTCAAAATACATTAGAAATTTTGGAACGTGTGGGGTGTGAAGTTAGCTACAATCCCGACCAAACGTGTTGCGGGCAACCTGCCTTCAATAGCGGCTATTGGTCGGAAACGCGCTATTTAGCTGAAAAATTTTTCCGTGATTTTTCGCCTGAAACGCCTATTGTCAGCCCTTCAGGGTCGTGTGCAGGATTTATCAAGCGGCACTATCATAAACTTTTCACCGATGATGCAGAAAAACAAGCTTTGTGTCGCCGTATAGCCGATAATATGTTTGAATTGTCCGATTTTTTAGTCAATCGCCTGAAAATAGAAGATGTAGGCGCAGAATTTCCGCATAAAGTAACGTTTCATGAATCGTGTTCCGCTTTACGCGAATACGGTATAAAGGAAGAGCCGTTCAAACTGTTGTCTCATGTGCGTGGTCTTGAATTGGTGGAGATGGAGGAAAGCGATACTTGTTGTGGCTTTGGCGGCACTTTTTCGGTAAAAAATACGGACATTTCGTCGGCAATGGTCGAAAAAAAAGTGCGCAATGCTATGGCAACGGGTGCTGAATTTATTGTATCAACGGAGGCTTCGTGTTTGATGAACATCAACGGCTATTTGCTTAAACATAAACTTCCGATGCGCGGCATTCATTTGGCAGACATTCTTAATTCTAAAAAATAAAGCACAAATAAAATGGTATAAATTTGGAATTTCACAAAAAAATACTACCTTTGAAAACCATTAAATGATAAAATTTAGTAGTGGAACATACTGTACGACATACAATTACAATAGTGGCAATAGCGTTGCTTGGTAGCTTGTTCCCACAATTGATATGTGCCAATCCCGTACTTCGCGTTGTAGAACGAATTGATTCCGAATTGCTGTTTGGCGATGTGCAAATAGGGCAATCGGCAGTGGAACAGTTCCAATTGTCAGGACTACAATTGCAAAATAACGTTGCGCTGACCATTACGGGAACTGATAGCAACTGTTTTTCCGTGTCGCCAAAGAGTTTAGAGCCAGTGGCGGGTGCGCTGAATGATGTTACCATTACATTAACCTATCAACCGAATGCTGAGGCGGTACAGACTGCACGTTTGGAAGTTGTTTCGCCGAAGACATTTCCCATTTTTATTGATTTGAAGGGCGGAGGCTTAACTCCATTGTCGGTTAGGACAGAGGCAAAAACGTGTGCAATTTACGCTCGCGACGGCGTTGTAGTGTTGCATGCAGACGGAGGTGAATTGGTTGAAATTTACGATGTTATGGGGCAGTTGCTTCATATTTTTAATGCCGTATGTGGCGAAAATCGTGCCGAAGTAGGCAAAAATTGTGTGGTA
>Ga0116159_1000936_pt1 | contig 32678 bp, 29 predicted proteins | sample AD_JPNAS1_MetaG_FD_89878 | JGI IMG/M metagenome (GOLD analysis project Ga0116159, IMG submission 89878) | Active sludge microbial communities of municipal wastewater-treating anaerobic digesters from Japan - AD_JPNAS1_MetaG | ecosystem: Engineered > Bioreactor > Anaerobic > Digestate | place...
GACATACCGCGGAATTCCGATTTGGAAAAATCCCGCTTGCCGCCGCTACCCGCATCTTGGTATGGTATTACGTTTTACGGAGGAGTAAATGGTCAAGATCAGACTTCGCAGAACCGGATGTAAAAACACGGCGGCTTATCGCGTCGTGGCGACCGACGAGCGGTCGCCGCGTGACGGCAAGTTTCTTGAAATTCTCGGCTGGTACGACCCCAAGCTTGAAGGGGAGAATTTCAAACTGAATATGGAGCGCGTGGCGTACTGGCGTTCCAAAGGCGCGCAGATGAGTGAGACCGTGGCCAGCATGGTCCGCAAGGCTGAAAAAAGCGCGGCGGCGGTCACGGCCTGACGGGACGGTGGTCCGTTATGGGCACCCCCCTTTTGATCGATGTGCTGACCGTGTTTCCGGGTATGCTCCGGGGTTTTCTCGAAGAGAGCATGCTCAACCGGGCGGCGCGGATGGGGGCGGTGGTTTTTCGGACGGTGGATCTGCGGGATTTCGCGCATGACGCGCGGAGAACAGCGGATGACCGGCCTTACGGAGGCGGCCCCGGCATGATCATGAAGCCGGAGTTGTGGTTCGAGGCGGTGGAGACGGTGCGTACGCCGGGCGCGCGGGTCATTCTGATGACCCCTGCGGGAAACGTCTTCCGGCAGAGCAGGGCGAGACGGTTGGCGCGTGAGCGGCACCTGATTTTCCTCTGCGGACACTATGAGGGCATTGACGAGCGGGTGCGCGAGGCGCTGGTGACCGATGAGGTCTCGATCGGCGACTATGTGCTCACCAACGGGGTGTTGCCCGCGGCGGTGGTTGTGGATGCGGTGGTGCGGCTGCTGCCCGGCGTGCTGGGCGGCGGCGAAAAGGCGACAGAGGACGAATCGTTTTCGGACGGGTTGCTGGAACCGCCGCAGTACACGCGGCCTGCGGTGTACCGGGGAATGGCGGTGCCGGAGGTGTTGCAAAACGGCCATCATGCGGCAACGGACGCCTGGCGGAGGAGTCAGGCACTGGACAGAACGGCGCGGAAGCGCCCGGACTTGCTGAAGGCTCAGTCCGCAAACGGGATTTTGGAAGAGAAGGAGTAGGGATCATGATTGCTAAAGCGATTGACAAGATCAATGCCGAACAGGTCGAGAAGGCCAATGCGGGAAAAACCGCGCCTGAGTTCAAGGTTGGCGACAGCGTAAAGGTCTTCGTGAAAATCAAGGAGGGCGACAAAGAACGCCTGCAAGCCTTCGCCGGCACGGTGATCGCCCGCGACAACAAGCGCGGCAATACGGCGACTTTCACCGTGCGCCGCTTCTCTTTCGGTGTTGGCGTAGAGAAGGTCTTCCCCCTCAACTCGCCCTACATCGACCGTGTCGAGGTGGAGCGGTCCGCCCGCGTCCGCCGCGCCAAACTGTATTACCTGCGCAAGCGTACCGGTAAGAAGGCCCGTCTGCGCGAAGTGTGACCAGGTCGGGAATTGGGCTGATAATCGGGGCGATAGCGGCCCCGATCCCAATGCTCCATGTTGGAGGGAACGAGCGTCTGCCCGCCTGGGTAAGCCAATGCTTGCCCTTCCCGTTTTCGTGCCTGTTTGGTGAATGCCTACGATCCGCGTTGCGGGTGAGAACGCCCGCGCACCCGCCTCCTGTCTTCTTCCGTAATCGAAAGGGTGACCCCAATTGGCATCGAGGTCGGGGGAGAACAAGACAGGATTAACAGGATTGGAGATGAGCGTTTGCCATACCGCGAAAACACTCCGCACCCCCGCAATTGTCTCATGTCAGTTGCGCTGAAAAAGGCGGGCAGCGATTTTAGAGTCCATGTCGAACACAGCATTCGGAACCGGTATCGACAGAAGGACATCTTCAGCAAAGCGCGGATGGTTGCTCCCGTCCTGACTATAGGCAAGAATCGTCTGACCCGGTGTGAGTCGCAGAAAGACTGCAAGCGTTTCAGGTGACAGTATCTTTGCCTTCGGACGCAGCACGACAAACTCAGACGAACCGACAGCAGGGATGGCACTCCCTGTTCGTACCACTGCAATTTCCTTGAGATAGGAACCACGACGTCCCCATCCCGCGCAAAGCTTTTACTCTCAAGATTGCGAGCCACTGCGTGGCCGCAATAAAAAAAAAGCCATGCGGGCGTCCGCATGGCTCTAAAAATCTCACGTGCAGCGTCTTACCACGCGTAATGCGCGAAGGCCCGATTGGCCTGCGCCATCTTATGCGTGTCGTCGCGTTTCTTGATCACATTTCCTTGATTGTTGTACGCTTCGATCAGCTCCGCCGCCACCGCCTTGGGCATCGGCGTGCCGCGCCGCGAGCTGGCGTACATCGTCATCCAGCGCAGTGCCAACGAAAGCTGACGGGCCGGACGGATCTCCACCGGCACCGGATAGGTCGTGCCGCCCACGCGGCGGGATTTGACCTCAACCTTCGGCTTCATGTTCGCGATGGCGACGTCCAGCACCTCGATCGGATCCTTGCCGGTCTTCTCCTTCAACTCTTCGATCGCGCCGTACACGATACGCTCCGCCGTGGTCTTCTTGCCGCTCTTCATGAGCGCCCGGATCACGCGAGCGACCAATTCGCTGTTGAATTTCGGATCAGCGGGCTGCACCCGCTTCACTGCTCTGCGCCGTCTTGCCATGGATTAACTCTCCGTCTTCTTCTGACGCTTCATGCCGTATTTCGAACGGCTGCGGTTGCGCCCGGCAACGCCCAAGCTATCCAGACACCCGCGCACGATGTGATACCGCACACCCGGTAAATCCTTGACGCGGCCACCACGCACCAGCACCACGCTGTGCTCCTGAAGATTGTGCCCCTCGCCCGGAATGTAAGCGGAGACCTCATGACCGGTGGTCAAACGGACGCGCGCAACCTTGCGCAACGCCGAATTCGGCTTCTTAGGCGTCTGCGTCTTCACCACGAGGCAAACCCCGCGGCGCTGCGGACACGCCTTCAGCGCAGGCGACTTGCTTTTCTTACGCAACGGGCTTCTGCCCTTGCGCACCAATTGGTTGATCGTCGGCATCGGATTCGATTCCTTCCCGGATTGGAAATAAATGGAGAATAAACATACCACAGGAGGCGACCGGCGTGCAAGTGCGATTTTTGACGATTTTACAGCCGGGGCGCATCCCCCCTTTCTCTGGCCCGATGCCGTCACGGGCAATCACCGCTACGCCAGAGACCACGGCCCCCGCATCGGCCGCGTCAGCATGCGGTTAGCCATGTCATCCCCCGCGAACATCTCGCGCACCGGATCCCAGACGAGCCGACGCTGGAGTTGCATCGCGATGTTGCCGATGTTGCAGAGATTCGTGGTCTTGTGGCCGATCGCCAGATCCGACACCGGCAGCTCGCGCGATTTGACGCAGTCGATCCAGTTGCCGAAGTGGTTGCGGCTCTTGTAGAGGCGTGTCTCGCCCGCCCCGATTTTCTCTTTGAGGATCCCCTCGGGATCAGACTTCAGCTTGCTGCGCGACACATCGAGCGTGCCCTGGTCGCCGTAGAAGATGATGTTGCCGTCGTAGACGCCGTCGGTACGCGTGCGCATCCGCATCGTCACGCCGTTCGCATAGGTGTAGCGCACGTCCACGCGCGTCGGGGCCGTAAAGAGGCCGCTGGACGGGAACACGCCGTGGCCTTCCGCCTCCACCGGTCCGGATTCGTCCATGCCCAGCGCCCACTGCGCGATATCGAGGTAGTGCGCGCCCCAGTTCGTGGTCTGCCCGCCCGCATAGTCGAGGATGTAGCGGAACTGGTAATGCGTGCGCTGCGACGTGTAGGGCGCGTACGGGGCGGGCCCCAGCCAGAAGTCGTAATCCAACCCTTCGGGAACCGCCTCGGGCTTCCACGTCGCTCCCACATGCCGGTTGTTAGCCGGGATCAGCACTTCGATGCGGCGGATCTTGCCCAGCCGACCGTTCCGGATCAGTTCGGCCGCATGATGAAACGCCTCGGAGGAGCGCTGCATGGTGCCGGTCTGCCCAATGCGCTTATGCTTGCGCAACTCGGACACCAGCGCCTGCCCCTCCCGCACGGTGAGGGTCAGCGGCTTCTCCACAAACACATCCTTGCCGTGCCGGATCGCATCGATCGCCGTGAGCGCGTGCCAGTTGTCCGGCGTGGCGATCGCAATTAGATCAATGTCCGGGGCGCGTGTCACCTCGCGGAAATCCGTGTACATCCGGCATGACCGGTCCCCGTTCATCTCGTCAATCTGCCGCACCGCCCGCCGCTGGTGATAGATATCCACATCCGCCACCGCCACGATGCGGACCCGATCCCGATGCGCCTTCAACTGGCTGATGTGCGAAAGTCCCATTCCGCCGACCCCCACACACGCCAGCGTCAGCATCTTGGAGGGCGCCTGCTGGCCCAACACCTTGGCCGGAATGATCGACGGGAACCCCACCGCCGCCACCGCACCCGCTTGTTTCATCATATCGCGTCGTGTCATCTTCATGTCTCGGATCCCCACTAAAACGTTTTCGCGCCCTGCCGGCTGCTCTCCCGCGCCTTTACGGCCCCAATCAAACCTTCCGCCTCGCGCCCTTTGACCCGGCCCGCCGCCTCACGCAGCGCCGCCAGCGCCTCGTCCCCCGGCACCTGCTCGATCACCATGCGGGTCAGATACGCCTTCACCTCGTTGTCGTCGGTCAACCGGTCTTTCAACGCCGCCACACTCGCGGGCGAGGCGATCAGCGACAGTATCCGGCAGATGAAGCCGTATCCCGCCTCGGTACAGGCCGGGTCCGTGGCAAGGGCCAGCAGTTTTTTCTCAAAACCCGGATATTGCGACGCGTCCGCATCCAGAACCACCCGCTCCACCGTGGAGGCCAGAGTCCGGTCCTCGCCGTATTGCAGCGTGCCGATGACCTTCCAAGGGTCCGCCGAGGCGTTAAATCCCTTGTACCGGGCATCCGCCGCCTGTCCCGCCAACGGATCCGTGGCCGCCCGCTTCCCATCCGAAACCTGCGTTTTGTCACTCATGCTTCCGTGTGCCTCCTACTCTTATCCGAATGAATTGGTATCATATCAGCATCCGCACTGCCTGACCACCCGCTTTTTTGCGGGCCCGCCTGCGGGACGCATTCCTGATGTGCTGAACCTACAAACAAAGAGCAGTTGAACCTTCACCTCTCTTTGGTTTCAGGGTTTCTCACGCGAAAATACGGAGGTTTTGGGGGGCATGGACATCCCGCCCATGAAACACGGGCAAAATACCCGTGCCACACCGTCCGCGTTACTGGAAACGAAAACGAGGACGAGGACGTGAACGGGACCCCAATCCCGATAGCGATACATCAGGCTGGGACGGGACCAGCGTCGGCTTACCCGGACGAGCAGACCTCGTCCCTCCCCTCTTGATTTCATGAAGTTTCATGTATTTCATGGTTCGAAACCGGAAACCAGTACAAACGGCTCGATGGATGTGCTGGCGCATCAACTCCATCGTTCCCTTGATCTTCTTGGTGTTGAGCTTGCGCGCCTCAGAACACGCACCGCAAATGGATGCCGCACCGGACAATCTCATCGGGGGAGAGGGCGTGGCGGTCGAGTCCCCAGGCACCGCCGATCAGCCCGGTGTACTCCAGCGACCCGCCGAGCGAGAGCGCCTCCGTCAACGCGTAGGTGAGGGCGAATGACACCAGATAGTCGGTGAACCCTTCGCCGGACCCGCAATACCGGACGTTGTTGTAATGGCTGGAGCCCGCCCCGATCAGAGCCGTTCCGTCCGCGCGGATGCGGTCCGTCACGGCGACGGACTTGCTCAGCGCCGCACGGCTGTACAGATCTTTAAGCGGATTGTCCTCCAAAAAGCTTCCTCCCACGCCACGATAATCGTAGTAGACACTGAGTGAAGGCGTCACGACCGGATTTTTGTAAGCCACCGTCGTAAAGAGTTCATACGTGCTGTTGCTGTTCTTCGGCCATCTGTCACCCGGAAACGTGTAGAAGATGTTACCGACGGTGACATCCACAGGGCCGAACGCCCGGCTGTAGGACGGCGTGAAATTGAGCACATTGATCCCCCCGCCCGTCCGCGTCGCCTTGGAATCCCCCGACCGTTGCGAGAGGTCCCAGTTCGACCACACCTTGGCGGAGAACGCCCCGTACTCCTGCGCGTCATAGGTGGCGATCACGCTCGGCTGGACCACACCGTGTTTGTCCAACGCCCTGCCGCGCCAGACATACGCCGAGTAGAAATCGGTTCGCGTATCGACCGACACGGGCAGTTTCTCCTCTGCGCACACCGAGAGCGCGGCGACCATCACAAGCGCGACGGCCACACGTAATCGGTTGGTGTAGCGGCAAGGTGTGGGCAAAATCGGTGCCGCTGACTTCGTCGAAACACTTCGTCGCTGGCGCAATCGACTCGGTGTTGAGACCAAGTGTGTTCGACTAAGAGTGGGGACCAAGAGTGGCTCCGCGCACAGCGCGGAGAGAAAGCGGAAATCAAACATCAAAGGGACCACCCCTCTCGATAAGTCGTCTTCACATACGCGTTCAACTCCGGCATGTTCGTGCAACGCATGGCATCACCGTCCCATTCCACACGCCGACCGCACCCCGCGATCATCGCGATGTTGCCGAGCAGAGCGATTTCAGCCAGCGGCGCGGAATACTCGAAATTCGAACAGGCCGGCGCACCGCCGCGGCATGCGCGGAAGAAGTCTTCCTGATGCGTGCCTTTGACACGCGGCAGAATCTTGTCGGGAACCGGATAAGCCCGGTGCGCCTCCTCCGGCACAATGCGGCAGCCGTCGCCGAACTCGCCGATCGTCATGATCCCCTTGTCGCCCACGAACAGCGAGCCGTTGGTGCCGAAATTCCGGCCGTGCTTCTTTTCCAGTTCCAGCACCAACGGGGGCACGTACTGCCATTCGCGCTTGTTGACGCACCGCCAGCGCCGCTGCACCGTCCGCTCGCTGTACTCCTGATCCTGGGCCAAACCGTCATACCAGTAAACCTTGACCGGCGCCATCTCGCCACGGGCCGGAAAATCGAATCGGATACGGGTCGTGATGGACCAGACTTTGCTTGCCCCTCCGCGCATCTCCTCGACCTCCACCGCCTCCGGCGCTTGCAGCTTGAGCGCCCAGAACGCGGGATCCAGAATGTGGCACCCCATGTTGCCGATCGACCCGTTGCCGAAATCGCGCCAGAGGTGCCAGTTGTGCGGATGCAGGTCCGCGTGGAACTCGCGGAATGGAGCCGGGCCGATCCACGCGTCCCAATCAAAACCCTGCGGCAGAGGCAAAGGCGGCGAATGGTCTCCGTCAAGCAACCCGTTGCAGCGCTGGGTCCAGCTATACACCTCGCGCACCTGACCGATCGCGCCGCCCCAGATGTATTCGCAGAGTCGGCGGCACCCTTCGTTCGAATGGCCGTGGTTGCCCAACTGCGTGGCCACACCGTGTTTTTTCGCCTCGTCCCGCAACAGCCGCGCCTCGTGGATCGTGTGCGTCAACGGCTTCTCGACATACACGTGAATCCCGCGACGAATCGCCATCAGCGCCGGCGGCGTGTGCTGGTGGTTGGGCGTGGCGATGACCACCGCGTCCAGTTCCTTACCCATCACGTCGAACAGCTTACGGTAGTCGGAAAAAGTTTTGATCGCGCCGATATCGGCAGAAGGCAGGGTTTTACGCACCTGCCCCAACGCAGCCGTGATGCGCTGGGGATCAGGATCCGCCAACGCGACGACCCGCTCTTTGCAACATTCGGGCAGCAACTGCCCTACACCGCGGTCACCGCAGCCGATCAACGCCACGCGCAAGGGCTTTTTCGATGCCGCCACGCCCTGACCGCGCGCGCCCAATACCGTCAGCCCGCCTACCCCGGCCGCTGTTGTTTTGATAAAATCACGTCTTTTCATTGTTCAACTCCTCATTCCCAAATCTCAACTCCTAAATCCTAACTCCTAAATCCTAAATCCTAACTTCTACCTCCCAATCACGCCTCCCATCCCGCGCGGCTCGGCACACTCAAAACCTTGTTCGCTACGGCATCCTTGAACCGTCCAGCCTTGCCGTCCCAATCCAGCCGTCTGCCGGAACCCTCCTCGATAGCCGCGACACCAAGCAGCACGATTTCATTGAGCGGCTGCGAGTAGTCAAAGTTCGCGCAAGCCGCCGGACCGCCCAAGCACGCGCGCATGAAATCCACCTGATGCGAACCGCGGATGCGCGGGATCGTCTTGGGCGGCGGCGGGATCGTCGAACGGAGGCTATCCGGCACAAACCGCAGGCTCTCACCGAACACACTGATGCAGAGGATACCCTTCTCGCCGATCAGAACCGAAGCGCAACGGCCAAGGTCGACATCATACTTCTTTTCGATCTCCACCAGTTTCGGCGGCAGGTTCTGGTGCTCCTTCTTGACAATGTATTTGTATGTGCCCTTCGTCCATGTGCTGTCATCCCAGTGCAGACCGCCCTTGAGCCCATCAAACCAGTGCATCTCCACAGGCGCGAGGTCACCGCGTTTCGGGAACTTCCAGACAATGTGGTCGCGAAGGCCCCACGACCCCTCTGCGCCCGGACGGAAATCCACAAGCTGGACACTCTCCGGACTGCCGAGTTTCAACGCCCAGAACACCGGATCGATGACGTGGTTGCCCATGTTGCCGATGGTCGCGCTGCCAAACCTGCGCCACGAATACCAGCCGACAGGATGCAGGCCGCTGTTGAATCCGCGCCACGCCGCCGGTCCGATCCATTTGTCCCAGTCCAACTCTTTTGGACAGGCCGAGTCGTCCGAAAGCGGCTGTTCGCGCGCATTGAGCCGGTCGCACCAGCAGTAGACTTCGGTGACCTGGCCGATGGCACCCGCCCAGACGTATTCGCAGAGTCGGCGCGCGCCTTCGTTGGAATGACCGTGCTGCCCCATTTGCGTGACCACACGGTTGGCACGCGCCTCGGCAAGCATCCGGCGTCCCTCCTCAATCGTGTTGGCCATGGGTTTCTCAACAAAGGCATGAATGCCGTTGCCGTTGCGGAAAGCGAGGAGCGCGGGCAGGCAGTGCTGATGGTTGGGCGTCGCGACGAAGACCGCGTCCACACCGCCTGCCATCTGTTTGTAAAAATCGCGGTAATCGGCGAACGCGGCGACGGATTCCACGTTCGCTTCAGGCCGGTATTTCTTTAAGCGTCCCCGTGCGCGGGCAATGGCGCGCGCATCGGGGTCAACGAACGCCACCATCTCCGCCATACCCGATGTCATGACGTTCGGCAGAATCGCGTGACAGCCGCGGTCCCCGCAACCGATGATCGCCACACGTAACGGTTTGTCAGGCGCCGCCGCCGTGTCCTGACCACGCGCCCCCATGACTGACAACAACCCGCCAATCCCCGCTGCTGTCGTTTTGATGAACTCTCGTCTCTTCATTTCTCGTTCCGTTCTTTCGTTTCTTACCATCGGGAGGGACGAGCGTCTGCACGTCCGCGGGCAAGCAGACGCTTGCCCCTCCCACCGCGAACACGAGGTCACACATCGATCGGCATCCCGCAAGCCTGCAGGTGACATTTGTGAACCAGGTAATCGTGCGCATAGGTGTACGGGTTGAGCATCTCGCCGTTCACCACGGCGGCGAACTCGCGCCACTGGTCCTCATACCGATCTTTCAGCGGCGGCATCTCGACTGTCTGCGCCCCCTTCTTATATCCGCCGCGCGCCTCTTCCAGAAAGAGTTTCAGGACGCCTCCCGACATGTTGCCCCGCGATTCGATCGGCTCGATCGTGATCGTGCCCTTGTCACCCATCACCTTGAGACGCCGGTTCGGGAACCCCATCGCCTCGGTGATGGAGGTGCGCACGGTCGCCAACCGACCGCCGTCAAACTCGAACACGGCCAGACCGTTGTCCAGCACCCCGTCGTTGCGGGTGCAGCGCTGATACGGCGTCACGCGTTCAGGCGCCCCCATGATCGACACCATCAGGTCAATCAAGTGGCAGGCCAAGATATACTGGATGCCGCCCCGGTACTCTTTGATGAGGTTCCGGTAACCCTGTCCGTCGTACCGCCCCATCGAGGCGTCCAGATCGACAACCCGTCCGATCAGCCCCTCTCTCACCGCCTTGATGCAGAACTGCACAGCCGGATTGTTGCGGTACATGTATCCGACCTGAAGGGTCAGCTTCGCGGCTTCCGCCTCGTCCAGCAGTTGTTTGAACGCAGGCAGCGACTCGCCGCACGGCTTGTCCAGATGGATGTGCTTTCCAGCCCGGATACTACGCAGAGCGGGAGGGATGCAGACACGTTCTTCGGTCTCGATGGCCACGGCCTGAAGCCCGGGGATCGCCAGCAACTCGTCGGAACTCATCCAGGGGAGCCCCTTGTAGGAAGCGGCGTTCTTCTCTTTCGCGAGCCGGACGGGGTCATCCTCCGCAATGCCCACCACTTCGAACAACTCGGGCAGCTTACGTAGCGTGGTCATCTTGTAGGCGTGCTGGTTGCCGGTGCCGATCTGTCCGATTTTGATCGGTTTGCGTGTCGCGGACTGATCCCCCGTTGCGGCCGGAACGCCGCCAGGAAACAGGCTCCCCATCCCGGCCAAACCGGCTGCCGCAACAAACGTGCGCCTTGAGAACGGATTCCCGTGTTGCATTCAACCCCTCCTTTTTGTGAATGATAATGAAGCTTTTACAATGCCATCATCGGAGCATGACCTGCAAGCCCATTCTGCTGAATTGGCGCAGAAACCGGCTCGAAGAGTTGGTTGTCTGTTTTTTCCCGTCCTGCTCGTCATGGTTGTCTCCTTTGTCACGGCTATCTTCAGAGAAGACGCTTTCCAAGGAATGGAATTTCATTATAGACCAAACAAGGGGTTATGCCAATTGGCATCGTTATCAGGATCGGCGTCCCGTACCCGTCCTCGTTCGCGTTTTCGTGTACGTCGACTTGCGACCTGCGACATTCGGCCTGCGGCGTTTGGGGTGTTTGGCCGGGCGACTGATCCGCCGTTTGCGGGCGAGGACGCCCGCGCTTGTCTCCCGACTGAAACCAAAGAGCCGTTGGGAACCCAACCGCTCTTTTAGAGGGAATCCATTGGACGAGTTGCCGCAGAACGGTATACACTGTCTTCGCCAGTTTCGGAGGCATGGCCCCAAGCAACTGGGGTATTCGTTTTTCAAAAAAGGGGAAAGGAAGACATGAATAGATACGGTTTGTTTTCGGCGGTTTGTTTCCTATCGCTCGTCGGACTGGCTCAGTCCGAACAGAACGAGATCGCGCGTTGGGATCCGCACATGGCGCGGACAACCGCCGTCCTTGACACGAACGGAGTCAAATGGATCGACGGGAAATACCTGCCGATCGAGGGGCGTGCTTTTAACGATACGGAGCACTACTACGATCGCCTGCCAGCCAATGTGACGACGAACGTCAACCAAGGCGTTCGCTCGATGAAACACCACACCTCTGGCATGCAGTTCCGTTTCGTCACGGACTCGCGCCAGCTTGTCTTCAAGTGGGTGCCGTATAGTTCCAATCTGGCGATGTGGCATATGCCGTCGACGGGCGTGAGCGGTATCGATGTCTACCGCTTCGACACAAAGCGCAAGCGCTGGCTGTACGTCAAGACGGGCGGCGTCTGGGATGCTAAGGGAGGTACGCTGAAGCTTTCGTGGACGCCGGGAACGCCTTGTCTCGTCAACCTGCCCCTCTATAACGGCGTGCGCTCGTTTTCGCTGGGCGTTGATTCGGCTGCGGAGGTCCATGCGTTTCCGCATGCGAGCGGTATCGACAAGCCGGTTGTGTTCTATGGCACGTCGATCACGCATGGCGGGTGCTGCTCGCGGCCCGGCATGGGTTTTGTCAATATGGTCGGCCGCGACCTCGACGTACCCGTGGTCAACCTTGGCTTTTCAGGTTCCGGCAAGATGGAATTCGAGATGAGCGAACATCTGGCACGCATTGACGCGAGTTGTTATGTGCTCGACTGCCTATGGAACATGAAGTCTATTGCGGCAGGCGATGGAAGGAAAGACAGCGTCGAGGCGAACTACGAGCCGTTCATCCGTAACTTGCGCAAGCGTCGTCCTGATGTACCGATCGTCATGGCGGAGTCCTGTGACGTCTATTGTGGCGAAAGCGAGCGTTGTGCACATCATCAGGCGAAGGATGCCTATACCAAAACGCTGTTCGAGAAGCTTATCGCAGAGGGATGGAAGAACCTCTATTGGTTGCCGAAGGACAAGATGTTCTCAGGCGACTTCGAAGGGACGGTCGATGGCTCGCATCCGAACGACCTCGGCATGAAGACGTTGTCTCTCGCCTTCGGCGAGGCCGTCCGGGAGGCTTTACATCTTAACTAAACAAATTGGCAAATGTTTTTTTCAATGAAAGGAACATGGGGCTAGACTATGGAACCGAATCAAAGATTGATGTCGCTGGATGCCTTGCGAGGCGCGGACATGCTTTTCATCATGGGGTTTTCTCAAGCCATTGTCGCGTTTTGCGCGCTTCTGGGCGCCAAGGAGTGTTGGCTTGCCGCGCAGATGAAACATGTGGCCTGGCATGGCTTCCATCATCACGACACGATTTTCCCCCTTTTCCTCTTCCTCGCTGGCGTCTCGTGGCCGTTTTCTTATGCGGGCCAAGTATCCAAGGGGTCCTCGACAGCCAAGATGTCGCTTAGAATCCTAAAACGTGTCCTAGTCCTTTTCCTCCTTGGATTAGCCACCGCTGAGTTTTTTGCCTTCAAGGTCGACAACCTCCGTTATGATTCCGTCCTCGCACATATCGCGGTATGCTGGGCTGCCGCAGCGTTCCTTTACATGTTCGTGAAAAACGGGAAGGCGCGCCTCGCGATCGCCGCAGTGTTGCTTTTAGGGCATTGGCTGATCTTGTTATCGTTCACTGCGCCGGATGCCGCGGCGCTTCTCGCTTCGACCGACCCGGCGGTTGCGAAAAAAGTGGCGGAGTATACCGCATACGGCACGGACAACTTCTCCTTCACCGGCAACATCGCCGGATGGATCGACCGCACGTTCATGCCCGGACACCTTTACGAGTTTGTTTTCGATCCGGACGGGCTTCTGGCCAAACTGACCGGCACCGTGACCGCGATACTCGGGACGATGGCGGGCGAGTTGCTGCGCAAACGTGATCTTTCCGGAAACCGCAAGACCCTCATCCTGCTCGGTGCCGCAGTGGTGACGCTTGCGCTTACCTTGGCATGGAAGCCGTGGTGCCCGGTGAACAAGAAGATCTGGACCTCGACATTTGTTCTTGCCGCAGCCTCCTATTCATTCTTCGTGCTGGCGCTCTTCTACTGGCTTATAGACGTGAAGGGCTGGCGCAAATGGACGTTCTTTTTCCGCGTGATCGGGATGAACTCAATCACGATCTACGTGATGATGCGCTTCGTCGGGTTCAACACGATGTCGAAATTCTTCTTCTCCGGCATTGCCGGTCTCGGAAACGCGGATTGGTCGAGGCTGGTCCTTTTAATCGGCCAAGTATTGATCGCTTGGCTCGTCCTCCTGTATCTCTATCGCAAAAACACGTTTTTAAAAACCTAGTTAGAAGCGTTAAACCTAAAAAGAGCAGTTGAACCTTCAACTCTCTTTGGTTTCAGGTTTCGTGGTTTCAGGTTTCGTGGTTTCAGGGTTTCAAGGTTTCTGGTTTCTGGGTTTCAGGGTTTCATCCAACAAATCGGGGTCGGGATCGGAATCGGGATCGAAATCGGGATCGTCGACCCGCGACGATCGACAGGGACGCCCGCGTTTCCGACACCGCAGGTCGCTCGTCGCGGGTCGACATATAAGGTCTGACGGGAGAAGCGAGCGTCCCCACCCCGCAATGGCGGATCAACACCCCAACCGTCGCAGGTCGAATGTCGACGTACACGAAAACGGGACGAGGACGGGGAACCAAACCCGATCGCGATCGCGATAACCCAGCAACCAAACAAAGCGTCGCGGGGCGCCCCTGCTCATGGGCGTATTCCCGTTTCCACGCTTGTTTTCCCGTGTTGTTGCCGGTATAGTTGCAAACCGGCATGAAAACTATCGGACTGATCGCCAATCTGGAAAAGGCCCGCTCTGCCGAAGCCGTCCGGCATGTTGCCGCGCTCGCTTCGGGTATGGGGTTCATTGTGCTGGCCGAGGAACGAACCGCATCCCTGCTTCCCGATGTCCCATCCTGTCCGGCGGGCGAGTTCAAACAGCGGGAAGTCGAGGCGGTGGTGGTGTTGGGCGGAGACGGCACGCTACTGGATGCGGCCCACAAGGTTGCTGAACAACGTCTGCCGCTCATGGGCCTGAACATCGGTTCCCTGGGTTATCTGACCAGTGTGGAGGAGCACCAGTTCGAGGAGGCCCTGCGACAGTTGCGCGAGAACCGGTACGCCGTGAGCCGCCGGTCGGCGCTCGCCGCCGCCGTGCGCCATCAGGATGGCACACGCAGCCTGCTTTCGGACGCACTCAACGATGTGGTGGTGTACCGCGGCGAGTCGGGGCACGCCGCCGAACTGGATCTGTTGTTGGATCGGCAGCCCGTGTCGCGTTTCCTCTGCGACGGCATTATCGTGGCGACCCCGACCGGCAGCACCGCCTACTCGCTCTCCGCAGGCGGGCCGATCGTTCTGCCGGGCACGCCCGCGCTAGTGATCAGCCTGATTTGCCCGCACGCGCTCACATCCCGCCCGCTGATTGTGTCTGAAACGTCGCACATTGCGGTAAAGGTGGTTTCCGACCGCGTCCCGGTGAGCGTCAGTTCGGATGGCCGCGACCAACAGCCGGTGCGGTGCGGCGATGCGGTCGAGATTGTCAAAAGTTCTCACAGTATGCCGCTGATTGAACTGCACGGGTATAATCCGTGCGATGTGTTGAGGCGCAAACTGGGATGGGGCGGTCGGTAACGGAACAAAAGAAAGGGATCAATTTATGGCAGGCATTTACAAAGCATACGACATCCGCGGCATTTACGGACAGGATCTGACCGAGGAGATCGCATACGCGATCGGCCGCGCTTTTGTGACTTTCACCACCTGCAAAAAGGTGGTCGTGGCCCGTGACATCCGCCCCCACTCTGAACCGCTGTTCGCCGCGCTGGCCAAGGGCCTGACCGAACAGGGCGCCGATGTCATTGATATTGGCTACGGTTCCACGCCGATGTCCTACTTCGCCAACGGCACGCTGGGTGCGGACGCCAGCATCATGATCACCGCCTCGCATAATCCCGCCGAATGGAACGGCTTCAAGCTGTGCCGCGCACAGGCGGTGCCGATCAGCGGCGCCACCGGCATCAAAGAGATTGAGCGCATCGTGAACGAAGGCAGCTTCGCGCCCAAAGCCGCGACTCCGGGCACGATCAGCCAGGCCGATGTCCAAGAGGCCTACCGCCGCCATGTAGCCCAGTTCGCGCAACTGCCGAAACCGGTGCATCTGGCGATCGACTTCGCCAACGGCATGGGCATCTGGGAGGTCAAGGCGCTGCAAGGCCTGCTCACTTGGGACGGCCTGTACGAAGAACCGGACGGACGCTTCCCGAATCATGAGGCCAACCCGCTCAACCACGCCACGCTCACGGATCTGCAAGCCAAGGTACGCGCCGGTAAATACGCCTTCGGCGTGGCTTACGATGGTGACGCCGACCGCGCCGGTTTTATCGACGAGCGCGGCGAGATCGTCCCGATGGATCTCGTCACCGCGCTGATCGCGCAGGATGTGCTGGCCAAACGCAAAGGCGTGATCTTTTATGACCTGCGCAGCAGTTGGGTGGTCAAAGAGACGATCGAAGCCGCAGGCGGCACCCCGATGATGAGCCGCGTCGGCCACGCCTTCATTAAGCAGCAGATGCGCGAAAACGACGCGCTCTTCGCCGGTGAACTGAGCGGCCACTACTACTTCAAAGATAACTTCACGGCTGAAAGTTCCGCCCTCGCGATTCTCTCCCTGGCCAACATCGTCAGCCAGACGGGCAAGCCATTGTCCGAACTGATCGCACCGTTGCGCAAATACGTCGCGAGCGGTGAAATCAACTCCAACGTGACGCGCGATCCCAAAACGATTCTGGACGAGTTGCGTACCGTGTACGCCGACGGCCGCGTCTTCGAGTTAGACGGTGTCAGCGTCGAGTACGCCGACTGGTGGTTCAACGTGCGATGCTCGAACACCGAGCCGCTGGTGCGCCTGAATCTCGAAGCCCGCGATGCAACGCTGATGGCCGCCAAACGTGACGAACTCCTTGCGGTCATCCGGAAATAACCCCCCCGCTGAAAGCTGAGGACAGCATGGTCAACCAAGCCGTACACGACGAGTTGCTGAAAAAGTTCCAGACGCACTTCGGACGTGAGCCCGAAGTGATCGCCTACGCGCCGGGGCGCATCGAGGTGCTGGGCAACCACACCGATTACAACGAAGGGTTTGTCTTCTCGGCCGCGATCAACGTCGGCACCTTCTTCGCCGCCGTAAAACGCGACGACACCACCTGCCGCCTGGTCGCTGGCGACCTGATGAAAGAGGTTTCCTTCGACTGCACCGCCATCACGCCGTCATCCGACGACACCTGGCAGAACTATGTCAAGGGGACCTTCGCCGGGTTGACCGAGAAGTGCCCGGCGACGCACGGGTTTGACGGCATGTTCTTTGGTAACATCCCCTTGGGAAGCGGGCTTTCGAGTTCCGCAGCGCTGGAGATGTCTACCGGGCTCGCGCTCTCCCGGCTCTACGGGATCACAGTCGAACCCGTGCAGCTTGCCCGCATTGGCCAGCGTGCGGAACACCTGTTTGCCGGGTGCAAGTGCGGGCTTCTGGATCAGATCTCCAGTCTGGCGGGTGAACAGGACAAGCTGGTGAAAACCGACTTCCGTTCCGTGTCCCACACAACCGTCGCCCTGGGTAAAGACGCCTGTTTCCTGATGTGCAACACCCACGCCAAGCACGCGCTTGTGGACGGTGCCTACAATCGGTTGCGTGAGGCCTGCGAAACTGCGGCCGCGCATTTCGCCCGGGTCTTGCGCCACCCGGTACGTGCGCTCCGCGATGTCTCCATGGCGGAATGGGCGATTTACCGTAAAGGGCTTCCGGAGGACGTGGCCGACTGTGCGGCGCATCCGATCGGCGAGAATGAGCGCGTGCTCGCGGGTGCCGCACGGCTGGCCCGTGGCGATCTAGCGGGGTTCGGAGCGCTGATGTACGATTCGCACGCCAGTTCGCGTGTCCTGTTCCACAACTCCTGCGCCGAGTTGGATGCGGTGGTCGATGCCGCCCGATCCCTGCCGGACGTGTTGGGCGCGAGGCTTTCGGGAGGCGGATTCGGCGGTTCGGTTGTGGCGCTCACGCATCCTGACCGGGCGGAGTCCGTGGGTGCGCAACTCGCGGAGGCGTACGCCACGCGGTTTGGCACGCCGTGCGACGTGCGCGTGATTCGTCCTTCCGACGGCGCGCGCGTGGTGCGCGGGTGACCCGTTGCCCTGCGCCGTGCCGCTCAGGTGAAGGTCCCCTTGGGTGAGGCCTCCTTTTCATCCCACCAACCGGGCTTCTTGGAACTGATACGCGCGATGTTCTTCGACGTCATCTGAATGCCCTTCGCCGACACACCTTTCACCAGCACTTCGGACGGGGTGAACATCTGTTGGTGAATGCGTTGCGACTTGGCAGGCTTGTACTTCACGAAAATCGCGTCCGGCACCCCCTCCTCGAAGAGCAGGATCCGGCTGCCTTCCGGTGCCAGACGGTACTCCTTGTTCTGAATCGCACCGCCGAAGGCGAAGCGTTTCACATATGTGAACCCGTAATGCGGCTCGGTGTAGACACAGGTGAACGTCTTCTCGCGGTCATAAATCTGACAGTAGCTGCCACCCTGTTTGTCCACGAAAAACTTATCGGGCGGCGGCATCATCTTGTACCGGCCATCGTTCCAGACCACGATGATCTTGTCGAGTGACGAGCACTTGAAGAGTTCTTCGCCGCTGCGGATGTCGGTGCCGATATACCCGTTTTCACGATCGATCCTGAGCGACAGTTCACTGGCTGTGAGCGCGCGCACCTCAATCTGCTTGAAGGGGGCTTCGGTGAGTTGGGTCAGACGCGGATAGAGGGGCTGGTATTTCTTGATCAGGTTTTTCAGGTAGCGCACGGCATGGGCGCGCAATCCCTTGATGTTCTTGGCGACCTCATCCTCCTCGCGCAAGATCCCCTCGATCTCTTGGCGGTTGCGCTCGATGTCGTATCGTGAGATGCGCCGGATCTGGATCTTCAGCAGCGCCTCGACATCGTCAAGCGTGATCTCGCGGCGTAACCGCTTGAGAAAAGGCACGAATCCGTCGAGCACGGCCTGCTGAACCGCTTCATAACTGGTCTGTTCCTCGATACGCTTGTAGATGCGCTCTTCGATGAAGATCTGTTCCAGCGTCTTGCTGTGGAAGAGGTTGTCCAGCTCATCACGCCGCAGCTCAAGTTCGCGCAGCAGCAGCTCCATAAGCTGCTCGGTGCAGGCACGCAGGATCTCGCTGACCGACATCTCGCGCGGCCGGTTACCGAACAGGACGACCGGTCGGCTGGAAAGGGAAGACTCGCAGGTGGTGAAGGCGTACAACGCTTTGACTGCCTTGTCTTGCGTGACACCCGCATTGAGCGTCAACTCAATCTCAACCTTTTCCGCCGTGTAGTCGCTGATCTGTTTGACCGGCACCTTTTTCTTCTTGATCGCATCTTCGATGTTGGCAATCAGCGATTCGGTGGTTTGCCCGGACGGCAGCGCGGTGATCACGAGCTTGTTGTTCTGGCGGTGCTCGATCACGGCGCGGAGTTTGATACGGCCGTTGCCGTCCGCATATTCCGAGACATCCATGATACCGCCGGTTTGGAAATCCGGGAAGACTTGGAACGGTTTTTTCTGGATGATCGCGACTTGGGCCTCGAGCAGCTCAATGAAGTTGTGCGGCAGGATCGAGGTGGAGAGCCCCACTGCAATGCCTTCCGCGCCGAGCATCAGCAACAGCGGCAGTTTGCAGGGCAACAGCACCGGCTCCTTGTTCCGGCCGTCGTAGCTGGGAATAAAGGAGGTCAGTTTGGGGTTGAAGAGTTCGTTGCGCGCAAGCTCTGTGAGACGGCACTCAATGTAGCGCGAGGCAGCGGCAGGATCACCGGTGAAGATGTTGCCGTAGTTTCCTTGGCCTTCGATGAGGTAGCGCTTGTTCGTCAGGTTGACGATTGCGTCCGCGATCGACGCATCCCCGTGCGGATGGTACTGCATCGTATGGCCGACCACGTTCGCGACCTTGATGAAGCGTCCGTCGTCCTTCTCCCACAGGCTGTGCATGATGCGGCGCTGCACGGGCTTGAGTCCGTCTTCGACCGTAGGGATGGCGCGGTTGCAGATGGTGTACGAGGCGAACTGCAGGAAGTTGTCGTCCATCAAATCGCGCAGCGGGCCTTCGCCACCGTGCGTGCTGGCCGCAGACGACGAGGAGCCGCCATCTTGTTCGGAGTCGTCCGCCCCCTCTTCGGCGGATGCGGTCGGCATGGCGTCGAAAAGATCCATGTCGTCAAACAGGCTGGGCGGCTGGATGGCGTCCGCGTCCGCCTTTTTTTTGCGTTTCGGCTTTTTGGGAGACTTGCTCACGACAGCGATTCCTCGGTGATCACCAGATTGTCCATGATGTACTGGCGCCGCTCCTGAGTGTTGCGCCCCATGTAAAAATCGACCGTATCTTTAAGGTCGCGGTCACGTGAACTGTCAACCGGTGTCAGCCGCATGCTCTTGCCGATGAACGCCTTGAACTCGTCCGGCGAGATTTCGCCCAGGCCTTTGAAACGGGTGATCTCTGGATTCCGCCCGCAGGCCTCGATCGCTGCAACGCGCTCCTCTTCGCTGTAACAGTAAAGGGTCTTCTTCTTGTTACGCACGCGGAAGAGGGGGGTTTCCAGAATGTAGAGGTGACCTTCTTTGATGACCCGGTCAAAGAAGCGCAAAAAGAGGGTGATCATCAGATTACGGATGTGCAAACCATCAACATCGGCGTCGGTGGCCAGGATCACTTTCTGGTAGCGCAGACGGTCGACGGTCTCTTCGATGTCGAGACTCTGCATCAGATTATAGATTTCGACGTTTCTGTACAGGGCGTCGCGCTTTGAGTCGCACACATTGAGCGGCTTCCCCTTGAGCGTGAAGATCGCCTGTGTGTTGACGTCGCGGCAACTCACGATCGATCCCGCAGCCGACTGGCCTTCGGTGATGAAGATCATGGTGTCGAGCCCAGTGCCCTTTTTCTTGTGCAGATGGCGCTTGCAGTCTTTGAGCTGCGGCACACGGACCGTGACCGCGCGCGAGCGCTCACGCACCAGCTTCTTGACCGCGTTGAGTTCGGCGCGCAGCTTGCCGGTCTCTTCGACCTTGCTGATGAGCTTGGCGGCCTCATCCGGGTCGCGGTGCAGCATCTCCTCGACCACACGCTTAACCTCGGCCACCAGCTCGGAGCGGATCTCCTGATTGCCCAGCTTGTTCTTGGTCTGCGACTCGAAGATCGGCTCTTTGAGCCGGATCGCGATCGCACCGACGATGCCTTCGCGCACGTCGTCGCCGTCGAACCGCTTTTTGCTGAACTCGTTGACCGCCTTGAGCAGGCCCTCTTTAAAGGCCGACAAGTGCGTGCCGCCATCATTGGTGAATTGGCCGTTGACGAACGAGTAGTAGTCTTCACTGAATCGGTTCGTATGTGTGAAGACCAACTCCAGCATCTTAGAACGGTAGTGGAAGGGCTGATACAGCTTCTCAAACTGCACTTCATCGTGGATCAGATCCAGCAGACCGTTTTCGGAAACGATCTTGGTGCCGTTCAGTTCCAGAGTCAGCCCGGCATTGAGATAGGCGTACATGCGCAGGCGGCGCAGCACATGTTCCTCGCGGAACTGGAACTTTTTGAAGATGTCGGCATCGGGGGTGAAGCGCACATAGGTACCGTTGCGCTGTGGCGAGGCACACTTGCCGCGCTTCTGCGAAACAAGATCGCCGCGCTCGAAAAAGGCCTCCGAGTATTCGCCGTCGCGGAAGGCACGCACCTCGAACTGTGTGGAGAGGGCGTTCACCGCCTTGGTGCCGACACCGTTCATGCCCACAGAAAGCTGGAAGACATCATCGTTGAACTTGGCGCCGGTGTTGATCTCCGAGACGCACTCCACAACCTTGCCCAGCGGAATGCCGCGACCGTAGTCGCGCACAACGACCTCGCCGGTGTCGTATTCCAGAGAGATTTCGATCCGCTTGCCGTAGCCCATGATGAATTCGTCTACAGCGTTGTCGATGACCTCCTTTAGAAGGATGTAGATCCCGTCTTCGTATTGGCTGCCGTCGCCGGTCCGGCCGATATACATGCCGGTGCGCTGGCGGATGTGCTCAATAGCCGAAAGCGTCAGGATGTGCTTATCGTCGTACGTGCTGGCTGACATGGAAAACTGAAAAAACGGTGCGTGAAAAAACAACCCGGACATCCGCGCCGAACCGGTCCGCCATCGTCCACATGGAATGTTTACGGCGCCGCCGCGATCCCGAACCGCTCTTATTTCGGAGTTGCGGACGCGGGTGACGCATCTTTGCGACGGACGGAGATCATCACAACCGGATCGAGCGGCACGTTCTGGTGGTGGCCGGACGACCCGACCCGCACCTTGGCGATCCGGTCGACCACCTCCATCCCTTCTATCACCCGCCCGAAGACGCAATACCCCCACCCCGGATCACTCTTCTCCTTGAAATCGAGATGGGCGCCGTTGTCAACAAGGTTGATGAAAAACTGACTGGTCGCGCTGTCGACGATCCGGGTCCGGGCCATGGCCAGCGTACCGCGCTCGTTCCGCAGTCCGTTATCCGCCTCGTTCCGGATCGGTGCACGGGTCTTCTTCTGCACCATATCACGCGTGAACCCGCCACCCTGAATCATGAAACCGTCAATCACCCGGTGAAAGATGGTTGCGTCGTAATGCTTGGCATCGATGTACGCGAGCATGTTGCTGACCGTCACCGGCGCCTTGTCGGGATACAACTCGGCCGTGATCGCGCCTAAACTGGTTTCCATCACAATTTGCACGTTCTTGGACTCCTTAGATACCGTTGCGGGAGTGGCCGTATTTCCATAGGCCAGATCCGCAAACCCGATCCCTGCGACAACAAGCAAGACAATAGAAAAACCCTTCATACCCTACATCCCCCAAAAAAAATTCGAGGAGAAAGCGTAACGCGACACGCGGGAAAAAGCCAGCCTCTTTTCAAGTCCGCGCAGTCCGGAACCGACGGCTACCGGCCCTGGGCCAGACGCAGCGCCAACCGTTCAGGCAGACCCGCCTTCAGATTCTTTTCCATCGCGGTTTCGATGTCATACGCCACCCGGACGAACTCAAATTCCTTCGTTTTGGCGCAATACAACACATACGAACTGCGCGGATCCGCATCCCGCGGCTGCCCCACGCTACCCACGTTGACAAAAAATTTCTGGCCGAACGCCACCTTCACCTTACAGGGCTCGACCCGCATCATCTCGCGTTTTTTCTCGTAAATCATCGGCACATGGGTGTGTCCGTGGAAACAGAGCGCGGTCATCTGATAACTAAAGTTCGCCTCTGCCGCCAGCGTATCGAAAACGTAGCCCCACCGTTCCGGCATGTCCAAGGTGCTGTGTACCAACGTGAACCCGCCGCACGCCTTCTGATAGGGCAGTTCCCGCAGCCACTTCCCGTCCTCTTCCGAGAGCTGCCGGCGTGTCCAGGCGATCACGCTCGCGGCCAGAGGTTGAAAATCATCAAGGCTCTCATCGTACGAACAATAGTGGTCGTGGTTGCCCCGGACTGTAACGCAACCGAGTTCGCGGATCATCCGGATACACTCCGACGGGCTGGCGTTGTACCCCACCACGTCTCCGACACACACGAAGTCGGTGACCCCTTTCTGCCTGGCATCCCCCACCACCGCAGTCAGTGCCTCCAGATTCGCGTGGATGTCGCCCAATATAGCGTATTTTCTGTCCATGCGCTCGCTTCGCTCACATAATCTTCATCGCAGCCGCGGCCAGCGGCAAATCTTCCGCCGTGGTGATCTTGATGTTCGGATAGCGCCATTCAACCAGCCGGACGGGCTCGCCCAGCAACTCCACGGCACTGGCCTCGTCCGTCACCGTCACCTTCTGTTCCTCTACCGCCTGATAGGCCCGCTGCAACAGGGCTGTCGTGAACGCCTGCGGCGTCTGTACCGCCCACAACTTGGCGCGATCGACCGTGTGATCCACCGTTGAACCACGCTCGACATACTTGATCGTGTCCCAGATCCGCGCGGCCGCGACCCCGCAACCGTTGCGCTTGGCGCACTTGATGGTATCGGAGATCAACTGAGGCGTGACACAGGGCCGCGCGCCGTCATGCACGACCACCATGCGGGTATCAGGATCCATCTCCCGCATGCCGTTCTGCACGGAATCCTGACGCCGACTACCCCCGGCCACAATTGTCCGGATCTTGGAAATGCCGAACATCTGCGCCACGCTCTTCGCGGCCAGCACCTGATCCTTCCGCACAACCAACACAATCTGGTCGATATCGGTACATTGCTCAAAGGCCAGCAACGACCAGGCCAACACCGGCTTCGCCCCCAGACTCAGGAATGCCTTATCGGTATTGGAGCCCATCCGCGTACTTTTCCCCGCAGCCACTATGATCGCCGTATTCATATTCTCCTTAAACGCATCCCATCCTCATTCGATCCGTCCATGCGACATCGCTCGTCCACCTGACGCGTCTCGATACCCAAACACCATGCCGCAATCCATGCGATGATGATATCAGCAGGGGCAACAGACGTCAAGCGGACCAGCTCAATCGCTAGAGCGTAAATCCCCGTTTCGGCTTCCGACGCGACGGAGCGGTCATGGTGATGACCGCAGCCGTGGCAGCCATGCAGCCGGGATACGGCAACACCGCACCTTTACAACGGGATCGGGTTGCGTCCTGCCCGAAAACGTTGATCCGCGCACACTCTGCTTACGGTTGAGTGGCGAACGACGAGGGAAACGTCGAGAAGGACTTCCCGCGGCGGAAGCGAGGGGTCTCTCAGGCGCGTAAGCAGGGTATCCACCGCCGCGCGCGCGATGAGATCGCAAGGCTGCCGGATCGTGGTAAGCGGCGGTGACGTGAGCGTGGCGATTTTGACATCATCGAAACCAGCCAGCAGAAAATCACGAGGAACCTGTTTACCGAGGGAGTTGAGCGTCTGAAGAAGGGCAGCCGCTGTCGCGTCGTTCCCGCAGATGAAGGCATCCGGCAGGCAACGCCCGCCAACGAGCTTCTTGATGGGCTCCGCATCCCCGATCTCCGCTACGCACACACTGGCGGAAGCCCAAGGGAGTCCGGCATCGAGGACGGCACCACGCGCACCCTGAATACGGAGCGATACCGTTGGGGCGGAACCGACGCGCATGAAGAAACAGATACGCCGCGCACCACAGTCGATGAGGTGGCGAGCAAGGCGGTAACCGGCTTGAACGTTGTCTATCCCCACAAGGTCATAACCGCTGCGATCCGGCGGAGGCACAACATCGCGATCCAGCAGAACCACCGGCATGTTGTGATCAGAAAGAATCGTGAGAATCTTTTCTGTCGTTTCCGCAGCACCCGGCACGAGCTCAATCGGTTCAAGAAAAACACCCGCCACTCGCTCATCCGCATATTGGCGTGCAAGGTCGATCGCTTGACGCGCGCGCACTTTGGGATCTTTTGAAGAAGCGTCGCCGAAAATAAGCGTATAGCCCGCCTCACGGGCATAGCGCGCAATTTCCGCGCAGATCGGCGGGAAAATTTCTCCGGAAGCGATTCCCGGAACAATCAGGCCAAGGTGCCCGGTTAAGTTACGCGCCATATCGCTCAGGTAAGTACCCGAACCGGGGCGCGCTTCGAGAATGCCCGTGCGCTTCAGTTCATCAAGCGCAAGCCGGACCGTCGGCCGTGAAACGCCAAAACGGCGGCAGAGCTGCACTTCACTCGGAAAACGTTCCCGGACATCGAATTTACCGAGCAGAATCTCAGAGCGTATCGTCTCGAAAACGTTTCGCCACTTTATGTTTTTGACTTTCACCGCGCGTATTGTACCACGTTCCCTAATGTTTGTTAATTGACATTACAGCTTTTTGAAAGCTGTAATGACTTGGCCCTTGCATCAGTAAACGAACTTTGCGGATAATGGGGTCATGTTCATCGGGGTAGACATGGGGACCACATCGTTCGCCGCTGTGCTCGTGAATGAGAAAGGTGAGGTGTTAAGGACGCTCACGCACCCGAACGGCTGCACCAACGAAGGCCTGCCGCCGGATGTTCACGAACAGGATCCGGACGCGATGGCGGACATGGCGGAGGAGTTGGTGGCCGAACTCGAGGCGGCAGCGGGCGGCTCTGTCCGGCGCATTGGCTGGACCGGTCAGATGCATGGCGTCGTGGGCGTGGACGAGAACCTCAAGGCGGTCACGCCGTTCGTCACGTGGCGGGATGCCCGGCGCTACGGCGGCCATGTGATGGATGGCTGGGCGCGTGCGGGGCGCAAGCTTTTCCGATGCCTGCCGCTGCCCGGCTACGTGATCGCGCGTCGGACGGGACGTTGCGTTATCGACGAAACCTTTCTGCATTCATGGCATCTGGAGAAGGCGGGAGAGGTGCCGCAAGAATGGTTGCCCGATCTGGTTCCCGGTTCGATGATCGGCGACAATCAGGCCGGCGTGTTTGCCGTGCAACACATACTGCCCGGCTACGCTGTGGTGAATCTGGGAACAAGCGGACAGCTTTCTATCGTGGGCGAGGGACACGGTGGCGAGCGGCGTCCTTTCCCGGGCGGGCGGGTGCTCCGGTGCCGCGCCTCCCTCGTGGGGGGCCGCGCCTTCGCCGAATTGAAGAAAGAACTCGGCCTCTCATGGGACGAAATGAATGCGCGTGCCCAATCCGATCCGCGCATTGCCGCCTGTGTGCGGAGCATCGCGGATGACCTGGCAGGCGACCTTGATCTTACCGGCGTGACGGGTCTCGCGGGGATTGGAAATGCCCTTGTGCGCAATCCCTGTCTGAAGACGGCCGTGGCAGAACGTTTCAAAATGCCGTGCGTTGTGCCTCCTGTGGCCGAGATCGCTGCATGGGGTGCTGCACTGGAGGTTATGACATGAAAAGTCCGGCCAAACTCTGGTTTCTGGCGATTACAGCGGCCTTAAGCGGCTTTCTCTTCGGTTTCGACACGATCGTCATTTCCGGGGCGGAACAGCAGATCCAAGACCTGTGGAACCTTTCCCCCGCACTTCACGGATGGGTGCTTTCGGCGGCACTTTGGGGCACCGTCGCGGGTTCACTCTTCGGCGGGAGCGTGATTGACCTTATGGGCCGTAAAAAGTCTCTCTTTTGCGTGGGCGTTCTCTATTTCGTCTCGGCGCTCTGGAGCGCGTTCCCCTCCGGCCCCTATACGCTTATGATCGCACGTTTTATCGGCGGTCTCGGTGTCGGCGTCTCCACAATCGCAGCCCCTGTTTACATCGCCGAAATCTCACCGGCCGAATCCCGCGGACGGTTCACGGCCCTGTTCCAATTCAACATCGTTTTCGGTGTATTGGTCGCCTACGCATCCAACTATTTCTTCAAGGATTACGGCGAGTCGGCTTGGCGCTGGATGCTCGGTGTGGAGGCGATCCCCGCGGCCGTGTTCACGGTGCTTTGCCTGTTTCTTGTGGAGTCGCCGCGATGGCTCAAGATGCGAGAGAGCCACCAGGCGCCGATCCGTCCTGACTTCCGGTCTTTTTTCACCCGGGAGAACCGGGGCCCCATTTTGCTTGCGTTCTTCGTCGCCTTCTTCAACCAGTTGTCCGGCTGCAACGCGGTCAACTACTTCGCGCCGCGGATCTTCCAGATGGCGGGACTTGGCCGCGACTCGGCGTTCCTCTCCTCGTTCGGTCTCGGCACACTCAACTTCATCGCCACGTTCACGGGACTTTGGCTCATCGACCGTCTCGGACGGAAAACACTCCTGCTTATCGGCGGCATTGGCTATGTGGTTTCGCTTTCTGCCGCAAGCCTGTTTTTCGGCATCGGGAACGGCCCGCTCGCCGCCGCCTCCATCTTCCTTTTCATGGCCTCTCACGCCGTTGGTCAGGGCACGGTCATCTGGGTGCTCATCAGCGAATCCTTCCCGGATCGTTTCCGTGCGCTTGGACAGTCTTTCGGCTCTTTCACACACTGGATGTTTGCGGCGCTGATCACGCTCTTTTTCCCGATGGCTGCAGCGGCTTTCGCGCCGTGGAAAATATTTGCGTTTTTCGGTGTCATGATGGTGTTCCACCTGTTCTGGGTGATATTCGTGGTCCGCGAGACAAAAGGAAAGGCACTCGCATGATCCGCCCCACAGTTTGTACTTTTCTTCTTGCCGTTTTTGCGACAGCGGGTTCCCGCGCCGACGAGACACGCGCGAAGGTGTTCGCCGACACCGTTCTCGTGAAGCCGGTGCTGGCGGGAGAAATGCGTTTCAGCGGTCAGGCGCTAGATGTACGTACGTCAGATCAATCTGCGGACTTTTCGCTATACGTCGCACGTCAAGTGTCGGAAAAATCTCGAAACCAACCCAATCGGCGGCCGACCGTCCGCCGCTATAAGAGGAGGAAACCATGAGAGGCATAACGAAAACCGTTGCGGCCGTTGCGGCCGTGGCGACTCTGGGCGCGGGCGCGGCCCGTGCGGAAACCGGATTCAACGCCGAGGTCAGCGGTGTCACCCTGACCCAGCGCGAGAATACGCGCATCGTGGACATCGGGTACACGCTCACGGGCGAGCCCGCGATCATCACCCTCGCGATCGAGACCAACGGCGTGGCGATCCCGGACTCGGCGGTGACGCGCCTCTCCGGCGCGGTCTCGACCGTGATCCAGCCAGGCACGTACACCATTATCTGGAACGCGGGTGCGGACTGGCCCGAGCACGAGGTGACCAACGCCCGCGCACGGGTGACCGCCTGGTCCACGAACGCGCCGCCGCTGTATTGCGCGGTGGATGTGGCCGGAGGTCCTGCCGCGGACAACTATCCGGTTTACTACTACACTAGCGCGGAGGCGGTGCCAGGGGGCGTGACCAACGACCTGTATAAGACGTTCCGTATCCTGATGCGCAAGATTCCGCCAACAGGTGGCGAAGGGTTCATGATGGGCTCACCCTCCAACGAGACCGGTCGCGACGCCATGCGCGAGGATTGCCATAACGTGAAGTTGACCAAGGCGTTCTATGCGGGGGTCTACGAGATCACGCAGAGCCAGTGGTATCAGGTGATGAATTCGTGGCCGTCCAAATGGAGTAACAACGACTACAAGCTCACCCGCCCGGTGGATCAGGTGTCGTGGAATGTTATCCGTGGTGGCGTATGGCCGGGAGTCCCGAGGGGTAGCGGATTGCCCGGCGCAGAATCGTTTGTTGCCAAGCTGAGAGCGAGGGCTGCAATGCCCGGGTTGGATCTGCCAACGGACGCACAGTGGGAATACGCCTGCCGGGCGGGCACATCCGGGGCGCTAAACGACGGCACGGTGAACATCACCAACACGGACTCCGACGCTCGAATGGATCTGGTGGGCCGTTACCAGTACAATGGCGGCAAGGTATTGAATAACGGTACGTGGAGCGATCCCCCGAGGGACTGCACAACAGCGAATGCTACGGCAACGGTCGGCTCGTACGCGCCGAACACATGGGGCTTGTATGACATGCACGGCAACTTGTGGGAGTGGTGTCTGGACTGGCTCGTTGATCACCTTGGTACGGGTTCAGTTGAAGATCCGGTCGGGCCGGATTCGGGTTCAGTACGCGTGATACGGGGCGGAAGTTGGGGTAGCACCGCGACGGGTTGCCGTTCGGCGTATCGCCGGTGGAACGATCCGTCGACCGAGTTCAGTGGCTACGGCTTCCGCCTCGTTAGAACCTTGCCATAGCGCGGTGGCGCTACCCTCACCCCGGAACCCTCTCCCAGTGAGAAAAGAAGAGAATCAGACCGGGGTGGGAGGCGGGCGGTGTTTTGGAATCAACTCGGTCGGGCAGGTCACGCCTGTCCGACGGCTCCGACAGGGAAAGGAAAGGACAATGAGACAGATGACAAGGATGGCGGCTTTTGTCGCGATGGCACTACTGGCGGTAAGGATTGGTGCCATGGATCCGGTGAGCGAGGTGTCGGCGGCAGCGCCGCTGGACACGCGGTCGATTTTCGTGGAAAGGGCCGCAGAGGATCAGACACTGAACTCGCGCAGTTTTGACGTGGACTGGTCCGAAATGCGCAAGCTCAACACGAAGAAGATCGTAGGCACGGTGATGCTGATGCGGTGATCGGGCGGGCCGACCCCGAGGAAACGCCCAACTTTCAAGAAAGAAAAAGAACGTTTTTGTCCCGCTGAAAAAGAACATCGGAACAGCAATCTACGTCAGGTGATGAAATGAACAGAGTTTTTGCAGTCGCGTTGGTCGGTATGGCGGTGGGAACAACGGGGGCGGGAACGCTTCAACTCGCACCGCCGTTCACGAAGGGCATGGTGTTGCAGCGTGACCGTACAGTTCCGGTATGGGGACGTACGGCACCCGGAGCGGCCGTGAGCGTTGAGTTTGGCGGTGAGACCGTGCGGACGGTCGGCGGGAAGGATGGCGCGTGGCGCGTGGACCTTCCGCCGCAGGCAGCCTCAAAGACACCGCGGAAGCTGACGGTGAAGGCGGACGGTGAGACACGCGTTGTCGAGGATGTTCTTGCGGGTGAGGTGTGGCTCTGTTCCGGGCAGAGCAACATGCACATGCCGATCGCGCTGCGTCAGCCACGTTACGGGGACGGACACGGCGCGATGGTCGCGCAGGTTACGCGCAAGCCGTTCATCCGCTATGCGGAGGCGCCTTGTGGCGGAGGTTGGCACGCACTGACACCTGATTTTCTGCGAAGCGGCTGGAAATGTGCGCTGCCAGTCCACTACGCGCTCGAACTGTACGCGCAGATCGATGTCCCGATCGGTATCGTGGTGGCGGCGAGCGGCGGCAGCAACATCGACAGTTGGAACCCGGCGAACGGACCGAAGGCCGGGCTCTACCATGCAGCCATCGCGCGTCTCGCGCCGTTCGGCCTGCGTGGTGTGATCTGGTATCAGGGCGAGAGCAATGTCCACGAGAGTTGGCTCTATACGCGCAAGTTGCACGAGCTTTACGACGGCTGGTCAAAGGCTTTCGGTAATCCGAACCTGCGCTTCGACCTCGTGCAGATCGCGCCCTATGCATACGGCGCGGACATGAATGGATTAAAAGACCGCGAGTTTGCGCGTTTTCAGGAGGCGCAAATGAAGTTTGCGGACGAAGAGCCGAACGCGTCCGTCACGGTCATCAATGACCTCGGCGACCTGCGCGACATCCATCCGAACAACAAGATTCTCGTGGCGAAACGCCTCGCGCTACACGCACTCAAGCGCGACTACGGTTTCTCGGACATAGAGGCCGATTCCCCGACCCCCGCCGAGGCGACCGTTGTTTCCAACCGTGTGCGGATCGTCTTCGACCACGCGAAGGACCTCTACGTCTACAACGCCGAACGCACGCTGGAGGCGGCGTTCGAGCTATGCGGTGCGGACGGCGTGTGGACGAAGGCGCAGATCGTCAACTTTGCGAAAACCGGCTGGGCACAGTTCGGAAACATCGATGGGAACGCAGTCGAGCTTGAGGCACCCGGCGTGTTACAGCCCATCAAGGTGCGGCACGCCTTCACGAGTCCGTGGAAGGGGTGCCTCTACAATCAGGTGAACCTGCCGTGCTCGACCTTCCTGCGGTCGCTGCCGTTCACCCGGATGAACGAGACGTATCGTCCACAGTTTCATTTCACTACGCCGTCAGGGTGGATCAACGATCCGAACGGACTCGTCTGGAAGGACGGCGTGTGGCATCTCTGCTATCAGCACAACCGAGAGAAGGCGGACTGGGGACCGATGATGTTCTGGGGACATGCGGTCTCGACGGATCTCGTGCGCTGGCTCGACCGTGGTGACGTGATCTCGCCGGTGAACGGGCAGGCCTGTTACAGCGGATCCTCTGCGGTCGACCACGAAAATACGGCGGGTTTCGGCGCGGGGGCGATCGTATCGATGTTCACGCGCACGGGGTCGGGGTCGGATCTCGCCTGGTCTACGGACGGCGAGACATGGAACCTTTATGAAAAGAATCCGGCGTTGCCACGGCTCGCCTGCACACACCGCGATCCGATGATCGTCTTTCACAAGCCGTCCGGCAAATGGGTGCTGGTGATCTACACGGAAAAGGAAAATGTGTACGGCGTAACGTTTTTCACGTCGCCGGATCTGAAATCCTGGAAGGAAGTCGCCGACATCAGGGGCGATCCGCGCGGGAAAAAGCCGGTCGGTGTGTGGGGAAAGGACCGCGACTGGCTTTTCGAGTGTCCAAACTTCGTCGAGGTGCCGGTGGCGGGAACGTCTGAAAGGCGCTGGGTGCTGTTCGATGCGTCGTGCAACTATGCGGTTGTCGATTTCGACGGCGAACAATTCAAAATCGCGGAGGGTCCGTACGAATCCCTGCCCACGCGCGAGAAACTCTACTATGCGGGGCAGACATTTTCGAACGCGCCAGACGGACGCTGTGTCTGGATGGCTTGGTATCATCTGAATATCCCGCACCCGACGTTGTTCACGCAACTGATGAGCGTACCGTGCGACCTCGCGCTCATGCAGACACCGGGAGGACTGCGTCTGCGGCGGACGCCGTCAAAGGAACTCGAGACCTTAAGGATGGGTTCGGCAAAGCCGCTGGAGGAGATCGAAGGGGATGTGCTCGAAGTGTCGCTCGACTGTGTGGTGGTGTCCGGCGCGAAGGCGGCGATCAGCCTGCGCGGCGTGGATCTCGTGTACGACGGTGCCTCGAAGACGCTTGCCTGCGCGGGGGAGACAATCGACTGGCCGCTGCAGGACGGACGTTTTCGTGCGCGGGTTTTCATCGACCGAGCAGGCTTCGAGATCTTCTCGGAGGATGGTCTCATCACGTTCCCGCGCCGTGTGGTGTGCAACCCGAAGGACCGGAAACTTGTGGCATCGCCCGCAACAGGCGTAACAGATGTGCGTCATCGTGCCTGGTGTCTCGCGCGTTGATTGGCTATGTGGTTTCGCTTTCTGCCGCAAGCCTGTTTTTCGGTATGTATGATGGAAAGACACTCACATGAAAAAAAGTATGACTGTTATCGTCGCCGGACTCGGTTTCGTTGGCGCGGTTTGCGCGGCGGAAACGCCTGCGGTTCATTTGATCCCTAACGCGCTTGAAACGCGTCCGATCACAACAACAGCCGACGTGATTCTCGCCAAAGGATTCACGGTGACACTTGAGGTTGACTTCGACGGTGTGGGCGATGACGAAACGCTTTATGAGGCAGGCGCCGTGAAACTCGCGTTCCGTCTGGCGGGAAAAACAAAAGGGCTGGAAGGGTATGACAGCAGAGGCGGCAATTATTTGAATTTCCCGATGCCGGACGGTTCGTGTCCGGTGATCGAGGCGACGATCTGCGACCATGCGGGACGCGTGGGAATCCCGCTCGGCTTTTTGGCGCGAAAGGGCGGCGTCCACACCGTGACGCTCAACTTCTCCCCGGTTCATTGGTCCATCTGCGTGGACGGATACGTGGACAACGACATGCCGATACCGCAAGAACCGGTAACGTGGCC
>Ga0116159_1000937_pt1 | contig 32622 bp, 28 predicted proteins | sample AD_JPNAS1_MetaG_FD_89878 | JGI IMG/M metagenome (GOLD analysis project Ga0116159, IMG submission 89878) | Active sludge microbial communities of municipal wastewater-treating anaerobic digesters from Japan - AD_JPNAS1_MetaG | ecosystem: Engineered > Bioreactor > Anaerobic > Digestate | place...
ATAATTCACCAGTAACTAACCGTGATTGATATGGTCCTAAAGCTTCAGCGGTAAGACCAACTTCATTTAAGTTAACGCGTGGTAAAGTTAAAGCATGTGGCCCGGCTTCGACTGTTGGTGCAGCGTCTTGGAGTTCAGCTTGGATTAAGCCTTTGAAATCAGCCTTTTTAAAGGTGCCGCTAACTTTGTCACCAACGGCAAATGGTGCATTTGCAGCGTTAATGCCAGATTTGCGGAACGCAACGGCACCAGTTGCATCTTCCATCCCGAATGAGTTATATGGACCTAAGTTAGTAATAACTGCTTCTAAAGTACCAACATAATCAAGTGGTTGCGCTAAGAAGTGGGCAATTGTTCCTTCAATTTCTTCTGGAGGAGTAACTGCGCCAGCGACTTCAAGCGTAATTTTTGAAGCGATAACACGTTTAGTAAACACAAATGATAAGGTTTCACTTGGTGTAGCTAAAACGAATTCGCGTGTTTCAAGTAAGTTTGGATCAGCATCATCACGAACCATGAATGTTTGTGCTTCACCTTCGTTAATTGCAAGTGTTGCAGTCTCATTACTCCAGGCACGACCTTCAACTTTTACTTTAGCAATTTCGACACCAGCAGGCATCTTTAAGGTTAAAGCAGCATTATCTTTACTACTACTGAATTTAAATCCAGTCGTAGCGGTGTAATCATTATGTTGATTAGAACCCATTGTTGGAGCAATACCATAAACTTTAACAACTTCTGGTACAGTCATGCCAACTGGATAACCTTTAACCGCGGCGAGGAATGCTTCTTCGGTTTTAATTTCGGAAGGTGTGGTATATGAATCAACGACAGTAATATCGTAAACTCCTTCAGCAGCGTCAGCAACAGTAATAACCATTGTCGCTACTTTACCACTAGCGGTAGCGGTAATGTTTGCAGTACCAACAGCAACGGCAGTTACGACACCTTCAGCGTCAACAGTAGCAACTGCTGCGGCATCACTAGCGTAAGTAACTTCACCAACGACTGCGTCAAATGGTGTTGACACTAATGTTGTTTGATATGTTGCGCCTGGTGCAAGTTCTTTTGTTTCATCTCTGAAAGCAATGGTTTCAAGCACAACTGGTGCGCCAACTTCGATTTCCCATTCATCGGCATTTGCGTTTGTGAGTTGGAAAACCTTATTGTGCATACCAAGAATACCAGTCCAAGTAACAGTACTATTACTTGTCACGGTTTGTAATTTTTCGACAGTGGCTTGGGCATCAGCAAGTGGAATATTATAGTGCATATATGTTCCAATTTTGACACCATCTTTCCGTAAGTCCATATTAATATTAACACGGTTACGGTCGCCATCAACATAAGCTTCTAATTGTGGTTTAGCGTGGAGTTTAAGTCCTTCAATTTTAACTAATTTGGAGTCTTTTCCGGCTAAGTCAGCTTGTTCGATGCTTGCGAGGACTTCTGGTTCTACTGGAGATGCAGCTTCATGACTAACATATTTAATGGTGCTAAGTTCACGAAGGCCTTTATAGGCGGCTAAGTTACCAGTAACAGTTAATTTTGAACCAATTGGTACATCAGCAAAGTCCGCAGCGTAAGCTTCTTCGGTTACAGCATATAGTAATAATGCGTGTTCACCATCTTGAATTGCAATGTTCCAAGCTGGTCCGACACCACTGATGTTAGCACCGCGGAATTTTGCGGTGACGACACCTGAAGTTTCGTAGAACAATTGCTTTTGATCAGGTGTTGCGGAAGCACCGTCTTCGGTCATTGCCCGAATTTCTTCAATTGTTTTGTGTTCAAATACTGGTGCTTCACTAGTAGGAACACTTGGTAGATCTTCGGTATCTTCAACTGAAGTAACTTGTGGCTCTTCACTACTTGGTTCAACCTCACTTGTACTTGTGACAGTGGGTTGGGAGTCTTCAACACTGACACTAGATGATGTATCTTTACATCCGGCTAGTAGCAGCAAGAAAACTGGTAGTAAAAGTAATTTTCTTCTTTTCATTATTTTCCTCCTTTAATTACTACATATTAATCATAACATAATCAAAAAAAAAGGACAAAAAATAATTACTTGTTAATTATTACTATTTAGGCAGTGAAAAATTCTTTGATAACTAAATCAATACTTCTTCGGCCACGGAATTCACTTTCGGCAAAAGTAGCAGTAAAGCCGATGTTAAGTGCATTTTTACTTTCTTCCGCTAAAGAGAAGCCAATTAGTTTAACACCGCTTTCAAGTGGGGTAATAATGTGTTTCCCATCACGCGAAAACAAGTATTTTACATTTGTAAGGGAAGTGAGGCGCAATAGCGGCGCTCTAAACTTATGACCAAATGGTGAAAGATTTTTAATGAGTGCATAATTTTCTTTTGTAATTTCGTCAAGCGTGACATCTAAATATTTTTCGTCTTGCGTTATAAGCGGATAATTTTTCGCGTATTTATTCAGTGCTTCTTTAAAAACTATAAAATCTTGTTTTCTAATCGTTAAGCCCCCAGCTTCTTTGTGGCCACCACTTGTGAGTATTAAATGTTCCAAATGACTAAAAGCATCAACAACATTAAAACCGCTTTTACTTCTTACGCTACCTTTAAGTAAAGAAGGGTCTTCTGAACTTTCGGTAAAGATAAAGGCTGGTTTATTATGTTCAAGCATATAATTTTGGGCAATAAGTCCAAGTACGCCTTCTAATTCATCAGTAATTAAAGCAATTACTGGATTTTTTAACTCTTCACTGCTTAATTCTTCTCCGCGACTCATCGCTTTACGCTTCTTATATACTTTTTCAATGTAGTCACTTATATCATAATGGCGTTTAACATCAGTCGTCGTAAAGTATTCAACTAACACATTACTTTCATAATTTTGACTTAAGCGCCCTAATGCATTAATTTTTGGCGCTATTTTCATACTCATACTTGTTTCATCAAAAAAGGTACTGTCATTTAATTTAACAAGCGGGAAATATTGGTGGTCATTAGTGGCCTTTATCGCTAGACGGACAAGAGTACGATTACGGTCTATTAGTGGCATCATATCCGCCAGTGTTGCAATCGCCGCTAAACTAATTAAATAATCATCATAATATCCTAGCATCCCGTAACTTATAACTAGCGCCATATACGCGCCACAACTATTAAGACGTACCAAATTACTTAGTTCAGGATGCAAAATCGCAATAGCATTCGGGAGCGTTTCACTTAACTCATGGTGATCACTCACAAGTACATCAATACCGAGCTCATTAGCGAGATCAATTGCGTCATGCTGATTAATGCCGTTATCAACGGTAATAATTAAATTAATAGCGCGTTTACTAAACTTTTCGACCACATTAGTGTTTAACCCGTACCCGTCTTTGTAACGGCTGGGAATCATCGTAAAAACGTCTTTACCACGTTTAAGAAAGGCATATTTTAAAATACTCGTAGCAAGAATGCCGTCAGCATCATAATCACCATAAATAACGACATTTTCATCACTAGCGATCGCTTTTTCAATCCGACTAATAAAAGATTCAAAGTTGAAAAAAGCTTCGGCCGTTGGTAAATTTTCTTTAGTGACTTCTGCCGTTAATTTTTCGTAATCTCTTAGTGATAAGTCGTAATACTTTAATAATTTATCGAGGAATTTATTCATAAAAAAATACTACCACACGGGTAGTACTTTTTGTATTTATTTAATTAATATTAGTCATTAATGCCAATAAAGATGGCTTCTTCTGGTTCATTACTTCTAATACTTGTCCGTTGTTTACCAGTGACTGTTTTTTGTTTACGTTCAAGTTTTGGTAAGCGATCAAGGACATTTAACGAACCGCTTAAGAAGGCCGTACTATATTTAACAACGACGAGGAGTGCCGCAACCATCGCTACAGCACTAGCAAGGTAGACACTGCTAACAGCAAGCGGACCAATCAGGGTAAAGACTAAGAACCCAAGACTAAACATTAAGACAGTAATATAAATGACACTTAAACTATAACGAAGTCCAAGTTCGAAGTGTTCACGGTGCGTAAGCCCTTTACTAGCGGTTTCTTCTTGGACATCTTTGATGTTTGTAAAGATCACAACATTTAAGAAACTAACGGCTAAAATCGCAACGAAGGCTCCCATTGTCGCTAGTGGCGGGATTGCTAGACGCGTTACCATTAAGAATAGGAACACCAAACTAGCAGCGACAAAGCTTTCAACAAAGTTTGTAATACCGCGCGTAAGTCCAAAGCGAATTGTTAAGTAGAAAGAAGTAACAGCAAGGATTACTAAACTAACCCAAGCAATGCGGCCAAAGTGCGGCGTAATTGCTTCTTTTTCGACAGCGTTAAAGGAAATAACGGCTTTATCGTCAATATTTTTAACAATAATATCAAGCGCTTCACTTAACGTTGCACTTTGCATTGGCGCGTCAGCAGTCACTTTATAGTTAACTTCTTCTTCACCAGTGTAAACACCAATTAAGTTATAAACATAGAAATTGTAAGTAACTTCAATTTCGTCTTCAATATCAAGTTCCATTGTTTTATAAACTTGCGTTTCGTAAACTGGCGCACCTTCTTTCTTTTCAAAGGTTAAGGCTTCTCCGTCTAACTCAATATAATTAAGTAAAGTAACAGGACTTGCGGTTGGTGAAAGTGGGTTAATATCACTATTTTCACTGACTTGGAAGTAAACACGCGTAATATTTTCGTCGTGTTTCACTAAGTTGTATGGGTTAATATTAACAGCGCTGAAGACGATAAGTAAAACAGCAGTAATAAGGCTTAAACTACCAGTTAAAATCATGCTAAGCTTCGCGCGATTTTCGGGTTTATGATTAACAAAACGCCCAAAGTATGTTTGTTTTTCATCTTTTAAAGTATCAGGTACTTTGCTTTCATTAATGCCGTAATAAGTATAACTTTTACTAGTTACACGGTTATGGGCTAAAAGTGGTAAGAGTAAACTGTTATGGATTAAAACACTTGCCACCATCACGATACTACCAAAGATTAAGGTTGTAGCAAACCCAGTGAGTGCTGCACCACCAAAGAAATATGTAAAGATACCCGTGACGAGTAATAACACTAAAATATCAATTGTTAAGAAACTTGAACGGGTAATAGCTTCAGTGTGGGCCTTTTTAAAGGTGCGGCCTTTATACACTTCATTTCTAAACTTAGCAGCGTATAAAATCGTACTTAAAATGCTTACAAAGGTCACAATCAGTACACCAATAATGGCACTTGTACTAAATTCGACTTGAATCGCGTTGAAAATAATCATTGTGCCTAAGAATGTTAATAAACTACTACTTAGTGCATTTAAGACTGGTAAACGGTAAATCGCAAATAAAATAACAAGGACGACAACCATTGTTACTAAACTAGCAAAGAATGTTGCACTTAAGGCAATATTATCGCGTGTACCTAAATTAATAAGTGGTTCAACCGTTGGCGCCATTGCTTTATTGGCATATAAGAAATCAACTTTATAATCAAGTGTACCAGCGTTAAAGACATTCATCATATAACGGGCGGTTTCACTAGCTTTTTTAATTTGAGCCGTTGTATATTTATGGTTTTCCGACATCCCTTCAAGCGGACTAGCGACACCGATTTCGGTCTTGTCTTCATTCCACCACATCGAGCGATAGTCAAAGGAGAGGAAAATTTTACCTTGTGTATCGCCAACTGGGCTCATATAACTATCTTTATCAGGGTCATAATCACTCCATAAGACGATTGTTGCTTCTTTGACTAAAGCTGGCTTATCTTCGCCTTCTGCTGTTTCTTGTGAACCTTTTTCTTCTTGAATTTTTTGCGCGACATCAACAATTGTCGTTTCAAATAAAGTGGGGTCACTTAACGGGAAGACAATAAAAGGATAAGGACCACGATATTCAACACGGGCTTTTTTATCGGCAAAGATTTGATCAGCGCTTAAAATCGCTTCCGTATTATCATCATCACCAATTTTCATCGTGAAATTAGCGTTATAGTTAAGATAAACTTGAAGACGGTTATATTCTTCGGTTGATTGTAAGGTTGTGGAGACACGGACAATGTTTTTGCCTTCTTTAGCAATATTGTATTCACTAACGCCATAATTTTGCATCCGGCGGTCCATAATCGTCACAATCTCATCAATTGCTTTTGGATCTAAATCTTTATCGGGATCTTTATCACTAATCCGATAAACAAACTCACGACCAGTTTGGTATTCGTGGTTACTCACTAAATTACGGAGCGGGCTAAACATATTTAGCGCGGCTCCAAAAATCAGTGTAAATGTTAATGTTAGATATGCTGTTAGTCTACGCATAAGAATTCCTCCGTCATACTAAAAATACTTCGATACACATAATCGCTTTAATAGATTACTATTAAATGACTTTTTTCACAACCAAAATAACGCTAATTAGTGAAAATATCGGCATTTTTTTAAAATAAATGTGTTTGTCGTGGTTTTTTAAGGTGTGCATAACAAATTTCTGTGGCCACACGACCACGCGGTGTTTTATCAATCATCCCAATTTGTAAGAGATATGGTTCATAAACATCTTCTAAGTTCGTCACTTCTTCACCAATCGCGTTCGCTAGGGTTTCAAGCCCAACTGGTCCACCACGAAAGCGTTCTACTAGTGTTGTTAAATAAGCAATATCAACTTCATCTAGCCCAAGCGTATCAACACGTAAATGTTTTAAAGCTTCAAGACATAGTTCGTATTCAATCACTCGCTTACTAGCGAAAGTCGCAAAGTCACGAATGCGGCGAAAGAGCCGATTAGCAATGCGCGGTGTTCGTCTGCTTCTGCGTGCAATTTCAAGCGCAGCGTCATCATTAATCGGTAATTCAAACACACGACTTGTCCGTTTAATAATGTTAAAAATATCACTTTCTTCGTAATAATCAATTTTTTCACTAATGCCAAAGCGTGCCCGGAGCGGACTACTTAAGTCACCGGCTCTTGTTGTTGCACCAACAAGCGTAAAGGGTGGTAAATCAACTTGTAAATTTTTAACATTACCATCAAGCGTAATCATCACTTGTAACTTAAAGTCTTCCATTGCACTATATAAGACTTCTTCAACGACACGCGGTAAACGGTGAATTTCATCGATAAATAACACATCACCTGCTTCTAAAGTCGTTAAAATCGCTGCTAAGTCACCGGCTTTTTCAATACTTGGACCATTGATTACTTTAATATTTGCGCCCATTTCATTAGCGATAATGTGCGCTAATGTTGTTTTTCCAAGTCCTGGCGGTCCAAAAAGTAAAGTATGATCAAGTACTTCATTCCGTGCTTTAGCGGCAGTGATAAAAATATTTAAATTATGTTTAAGCGCAGTTTGCCCGACATATTCATTCAATGTTAACGGGCGGAGACTTAATTCCACACTTGCTTCACTTTGATCTAATTTATCACTCACTAATCTGTTACTCATTACCGTCTTAACTCACTAAGCGCTAGACGTAATAACTCATTAGCGTCAAGCGACTTATTACTAACTTTCTTTAAAACTTTAGTAATTTCACTTTTCTTAAACCCTAAGCTTTGTAATCCAAGCGTTACTTCTTGTTCATAAGGATTTAAGCCTTTTGAAGTGTCAGTTTGTAATTTACCCTTTAAGTCGAGAATAATTTGACTCGCGCCTTTTGGACCAACGCCCGGTAATTTCTTTAAGTAACTAAGTTCTTCACTCGTGACTGCCTGTAAGAAGCGCTCTGGTGTTGTGGCCGTCATGATCCCTAAAGCAGTCTTTGGACCAATGCCTGAAACATTTAAAAGCTCGGTAAATAAGCTTTTTTCTTCAAGACTTAAAAAGCCAACAAGATAATGCTCATCTTCTCTAATTACTTGATATGTATATAAAAATAGTTCACTAAACTGTTGTTGCTGTGGCACGGACGGCACTTTAACTTCGTAATAGACACCACGCACATCTAAGACAATCGTTGTCGCCGTTTGTTTTGTAACAATGCCTTTTAATCCATAAATCATACTCCCACCATCCTTATAAATATAAGTAACACGACGAATAAAAGTACGGCAGCTAGGCCACTAATAATCGTGTTACTCACAAATTTTTGCTTTTTCACTATCTTTTCTCCCGTGGTCGAGGGATTGGACGTCGTTTGTGATTGCTGATGCGGTGCAGTTCTATTGCGCGTGCTTTAACGCTTGGCGATACTTCTTTACCGCTGATAAAGGCGTCAAGATCTTCGTATTTAATGCCCATCTCGGCTTCGTCAGTCTGTCCGACATAAAGTCCAGCACTTGGAATTTTATTAATAATGTTTGGCGTAACACCAAGTAAGCGCGCTGCGGCAAAGACTTCACCCTTTGTTAAGCTTGAAAGGACGAATAAATCAGCAGCCCCATCCCCGTGCTTTGTAAAGTAACCAGTAAAGAGTTCCGCCTTATTATCAGTGCCGAGCACTAATTTGCTATGTGTTTGCCCTAAAGCATAAAGCGTCACCATACGTAAACGAACTTTCGTATTAATTTTACTAAGTTCGGTTAACTTTTTACTTTCTTCAAGTTTTTTCACAACCGCGCGGTATTCTGCAGTTAAATCAATGTAATAGTAATTTAAATTATGTAGTTTACAAAGTTCTAAGGCATCATCCATATCACACTTTTCGCTTTCAATATCGATAATGACGCATAATAAGTCGTCCTTTACGGCTTTTTGGGCAAGAAGTGCCACAACTGCACTATCGAGACCACCACTTAACCCTAAAATATAACCATTAAATCCGCGTGCTCTACGCTTTAAGTAACGCACTAAGTACTGTAAATAATTTTGTAAACTTTCTTGTCCCATAATTCCTCCCTAGCGGAAATACTCAAATTCAAAGTCAACGAGAATCACAGTATCACCATCATTAACTCCCATTTTATCAAGGGCATCTTCGACACCAATTTCACGGAGATAATTTAAAAGTGATAAAATCGCTTCTTCTGTATTTAAGATGTATTTATGATATCTTTCCTCAACTTTTTCCCCAACAATACGGTACACTCCGGCTCTAACTTTCTCAATCGTAAATAAATCAGGGTCAATAGTCGCCGTTAAGTCGTACTCTCGATACTTAACCGCAACGCCTTCTTCATCAACCATTTCAATTTCGGGAGCGTTAACAATATATTCTTCCATCGTATTAATTAAAGTATCGATATTTTCATGTAAGAGACTACTAAAACCAAGCACTTTAATATCTTTTAGTTTTTTCGCTAGTGCTTTTACTTTTTTATGAGTATCTACTGTTTCATCTTTACTTACAGCCACAAAGAAGGGTCTTTCATCTAATTTATACCCATATTCCTTCACTTCATTACGCAGTAACTTATATTCTTTATAGTAATCTTCACTATTTTCACCGTCAATGATGAAAGCGAGCACCTTACAACGCTGCGCATGCCGTAAAAAACGTAAACCAAGTCCGCGTCCTAAATGTGCATCTTTAATAATGCCTGGTAAGTCCGCAGCCACAAAACGGTTACCGCTATTAGCTTTTACAACGCCTAGTTCTGGTCTAAGTGTTGTAAAAGGATAATTATCAATTTGTGGTCGTGCTTCACTAATCACGGTTAAAAGTGTTGATTTACCAGCGTTAGGTAAGCCAATAAAGCCAATATCCGCAAGTAATTTTAATTCAAGTGTCACAAGTAGTTCTTCACCAGGTACACCGTGCTCAGCAATACGCGGCACGCGATTCGTGCTACTTTTAAAAGCAGCATTCCCGCGACCACCTTTCCCACCTTTAGCGATTAACATTGTTTCGCCCTCAAGTTTAAAGTCGGCAATTACTTCGCGGCTTGGTTCAAGATAAACAACAGTGCCGATTGGTACCTTGACATAGAGATCTTCACCACTTTTACCGTACTGATTTTTAGTTGCGCCATTACCGCCGTTATTAGCCTTAATCGTTAAACCAAAGCGAAAATCAGTAAGTGTTGAAATATTACTTGTAGCGACAAAGTAAATGGAACCGCCGCGACCCCCATTCCCGCCATCTGGCCCCCCTTTTGGCACATACTTTTCACGGCGAAAAGAGACCATCCCATTACCGCCATTACCCGCTTTAAGTGTTATTTTAGCTTGGTCGATAAACATTCTTTATTTATTTTCCTTTACTGATTCAATAACATAAAATGGGCGTTTTTGCGTTTCATTAAATGTTTTGCCAAGATAAATTGAGATTATTGTAAGCGCTAAAAGGATAACTGTTGTTAAAAATAAACTAACATTTATCAATAACCACACACCGTGATTAAGAAAAGGCAGCACTAATACCTTAGTCATTTCTAAAATAAATAGCACAAGTTGCGTCACGGCACTTAAACCAAAGATAATCCCCAGCCACATTGCAAACTTAAAGACAAAGTTAAGTGGTTTAGTACTCGTAATTGTAATAGCGTTAATTGCTAAATCAATCATTGACTTCATATTGTAATGCGTTTTACCATGTTCTCTTTTGGGTCTAACAAACGCTACTTCCGCTGTTTTAAAGCCAACATAAGGAACTTCTACTCTAAAGACGCGATTGCTTTCCGGTAATTTTAAAACTTCATCAAGCACGCGTCTTGATATAAGCCGATAATGACCAACATTTTGCGGAATCCGTACTTTCCCTGATAACTTATCAATTACTTTGTAAAATTTACCAGCAGTGTAACGCTTAATCCACGTATCTTCTTTACGCGAAGCACGTCGCGCATTAACGACATCATATCCTTCTTCAAAAAGTTCAAGCATCGGTTTAATAAGCTCCGGTGGATCTTGTAAATCAGCGTCAATTGGAATAATAGCGTCACCCTTGGCAACACTTAGTCCTGCCGCCACTGCTGCTTCGTGGCCAAAGTTACGACTTAAATTTACGACACGTAAAAATTTATATTTTTTCTGAAAATCATAAAGTAAGGCCAGCGTATTATCACGACTCCCGTCGTTAACCGCTACTACTTCAAAGTTGTAGCCATCATTTTCTTTAATAATTTCGGCGATTTTTGTTAAAAAATGGGGAACCATCGGTTCTTCGTTATACATTGGGACGACAACCGTCACTAATTTTTTAGCCATGTGTACCTCTTTTCAATAATATATTTTATATTATATATGAAAAAAAGACCACCGACTTAAGTGAGCGGTGGTCATTTTGTTTCTCTAATTAGTTAACAGGATAAACGCTAACACGTTTGCGTGTTTTACCAAAGCGTTCAAAACGGACAATACCTTCAACAGTCGCGTAGATTGTATCATCACTACCTCTTCTGGCGTTAAGTCCTGGATAAATCCGAGTACCTCTTTGGCGATATAAAATTGCCCCAGCTTTCGCTAGTTGACCATCAGCGCGTTTAGCACCTAAGCGACGACCAGTGGAGTCACGGCCGTTGCGCGTTGATCCAACACCTTTTTTCGAGGCAAATAATTGTAAGTTTAGAATGAATTTCATGCTTCTGCTCTCCTTTCTTCACGGATTTGTACATACTTTCCGTATGATTCTGCAATAGTTTTTAAGCTCGTTATTAATACTTGCAGCACAATCTTGTTTTCGTAACTTGGTCTATATAATGGGACTATTTCCACTAGACCATCTTCAACAGTAACTTTGAAGGCAGTATCAACTTCATGTAAGCTATTAAGTGCACCAATACTTACGGCACTTACACCAGCACACACGAGATCATGACCTGGTTCTCCGCTATAAGCGTGACCTTTAATGCGAATCTTTAAGATTTCTTCATCAATTGTAGTAATAACGACATTAATCATACTTAACCTTTAATTTCCACAACTTCAAGGCAAGTATATGGTTGACGATGTCCAAGCATGCGTCTAACATTACTTTTGTTCTTGTAGGTGAATACTTTAATTTTGCGATTTAAGCCGTGTTTCACTACTTTTGCGCTAACGGTGGCACCTTTAACATATGGGGTTCCAACTTTAGCTTTTTTACCACCGACGAGTAAGACTTTATCAAAGACGAAATCTTCTCCTTCAGCAACATCGAGTTTTTCGACATAAATTACATCACCAGTGGCTACTTTAACTTGTTTGCCACCTGTTTCAATAATTGCGTACATGTGCTAACCTCCTTTATATATTTCCACTTGGACTCGCTATTATGGTAGAAGTTAATTGTTCTTCTTTGCACACTAACCATTTCTAGGCGGTTAAAGCTTGTGAGGCGATAACATATGTAAAATATCATAAACCATAGGTTTAGGCAAGGGTTAAAATATAAAACAATGATTTTTTCACATTAAACAGTCATATAAATCATTTATTTGTAGTAAAAATACTTATTTCGATTGTATTTTATATTGAGAAAGCACTACCTCTTGACTATTAAGTAATGTGGAAGTGCTTCTTACATATATTTACATTTACTCTTTAATTTCGTATAATTAAAGCGAAAGTGTAAGAAAGGATGCTATGACAAGTTTACAAAACTACTTAAATGAAAGGCCAGTAATCACTAATAAAGACGCTGCTAGAATTGGTGTTAATCGCCAACTACTTTCAGTATTAGTGAAAGAGGGAAAACTTGAGAGACTAAGACCTGGTGTCTATCAAAAGGCCGGCGAAGTTATTGATGATTTCATGTTAGTTTCTGCTAATAGTAATCAGGTTTGTTTTTCGCATGAGACCGCTCTTATTCTCCATGATTTATCAGATCGAATGCCAGATAGACTCTACATCACAGTACCACAAGGATATAACACTTCACATATTAAGAAAAGATATATAAATTTAAAAACAAGATATGTCAAAAGAAAACATCATAAAATCGGTATTATTACGATGAAAACATATTTTGGCAACAAAATTTTAGTTTATGATATGGAAAGAACCATTTGTGATATCATCGCTGATCGAGAAAATATCGAAAAAGAAGTTTTTGTTGATGCAATTACAAGATATTTTCGTCGAAAAGATAAAGATATCAAAAAGTTAATCAAATATAGTCGTCAATTTAAGATTGAAAATGAAATTTTACGCTATATTGAGATTCTTTCATGATTAATATTACAAGTATTAAAGCTAAAACACGAAATCTTGCTTCACAAATCGGTTTAAGTGCAAATATAATTTTAAGGATGTACTTCTTTGAGAGGTTTTTGATGCGGCTTTCAAAATCACTCTATAAAGACAAATTCATTATTAAAGGTGGGTTTTTAATATCTTCAATTATCGGAATCACTAATAGGACAACTATTGATATAGATACAAATATTAAAGACATGAATTTAGAACAAGAAATGATAACTAATGTCATCAAAGAAATTATCAATATAGACATAAATGATGGCGTAGAATTTATTTTTACAAACATCGAAATTATTAGGGAAATCGATTACTATGATAACTTTCGTATATCGCTTGTAGCAATGTTAGAAAATACTAGAATTCCTCTTAAACTAGATATAACAACTGGTGATCCAATTACACCAAGCAAAATAGTATATGAATATTCGTGTCTCTTAACATCAGAAAAAATCAGGTTATATGCATATAATATTGAAACAATCATCGCAGAAAAATATGAAACAATAATTGTTCGCAATATAGAAACAACAAGAATGAAAGATTTTTACGATGTTTATATGATTTTTAAACTTAAACATAATGCAATTAATTTTAAAACTTTAAAAAGAGCTATTTTTAATACTTCCAACAAGAGAAAGACAACAAAGATTATTAAGGATAGCAAAGAAATATTAAATAATATGCAAAACAATAGTAAGCTAATTAATGAGTGGGAAAAGTTCATGCAAAAAAATAGTTATGCAGCCGATATTAAATTCTTTGATACAATTGAGATATTAAAAACAATCGCAGACATAATAGTATAGAGATATAAATAATAATGTTAAAACATATTATCTACTAAACAACTACTAAAATAATACCATTTTACAACTTACCAAGCTTTCTTAATGAAAAATAAGCATTTGCACCAATAATTAAATGGTCATAAAGAGTAACACCAAATTGGGCACTTATTGTTGCCAACTCGATCGTTGTTTCTAAGTCATTTGCGCTAGGTTCAACATGACCACTAGGATGATTATGAATCAAAATATAACGATCAGCGTTAGCGATTAATAATTCTCTTACTACTTCTTTAGGGTCAAGGCTAAAGCCTTTTTCCGTCCCTAAATATAGTTGTTTTTCACTAATAATATAATTACGATTCGTGAGCGCTAAAAGGTAGAGCGTTTCTTTTTGTAAGCGTCCAATCCGCCTTTGAAAGGAACGCACAATTTCGTCTTCGCGATATATTGGGCGGTCGTGACTTCCTTCAAGAAACAAAAGCCTTTTATTTAATTCAAATGCCGCTAAAATTTGCAGTGCCTTAACTTCACCAATTCCTGGCATTAAAAGGAGCTTCGGGTCATCAATCCGATACATATTTTGTAAGGATATATGTTTATTTAAAAGCTTCTTAGCAAGACTTAAGGCATTATCTTTCGTTGTGCCTTTCCCAATTAACAGCGCAAGTACTTCGGCGTCACTTAAACTACCAATCCCGTAATAAAGCGCCTTTTCACGCGGTCTTTTTAAATGGGGTAACTCCTTAATGCGTTTACTTCCATTCAAATTTAAAACCTCCCGGTATTGTCGTAGAACCGGCGTTTGAAGTAAATAACTTATAAACAATCACCGTTACAATAGCGATGACTAAAATTGTCATTACCGCTGCTAAAGTGATTGGTTCACCACCTTTAATATTTGCCATTTCGGCATTAGTTAATAAAGTCATAATAATTTCCTCCTACTATTAAGTAAAAGGAAAGTTAATGTTTTATCGCAATTTAGTTAGTTTATCAACCGCGAGCGCCAGACTTTCAGCGTAATGGCGGGCTTTTTCTTCTTCTTCCGCAACTTTGCTTGCGGGAGCTTTATTTTTAAAACCAGGGTTATTTAAAAGCTTAGTGCTCCTTTCAACTTCTTTCGTTAAAGTTTCGATTTCTTTTTCAAGTTGACTAATCAGCACACTGCGATCAACATCTAACTCTAAGCCAAAAGTAGCTTTTGGAAGACTAACTGTCGTTACTTCAATAGGAACATCACTATACTTAAATTCATTAATAAAACCTAAACGGCGAATAATATCAAGATAAGGCGTTAAATCAAAGCTAACATCAGCGACATATAAATTCATTTTAGTATTGGGCGCTAAGTTATTAGTGCTCTTAAAGTTACGAATTTCTTTAATTAAGTTAATAATCGTATTTACTTCTTCCGCTTCGCGCTTAAAGCGTAAACGACTAGCTTTTGGATAACTCGCTAACATTATAGAATCGAGATGATTTGGGAGCGCTAAATAAATTTCTTCACTAATAAAAGGTGAATAAGGATAAATCATCATTAAGATTCCGTGTAAAGTGTGATACATAACATTATATGTATTTGTATGATCACCATCACTATTTAAAATAACTTTAACCATTTCAATATAATTTGAGCAGTAATCATCATAAACAAAAGCATAGAGATAATTACTAGCCATACCAAGCTCATACTTATCCATTAAACTTGTGACTTTACGCACTGTTTCGTAATAACGACTTAAGATAAAAGCATCAACAGGATGCAGTTTCTTATGATTAATCTTACCTGGTTTAAAGTCTTCTGGTAAGTTTAAAAGTAAGAACCTAGCTGCGTTCCAAATCTTATTTAAGTAATTGACACTTGCTTGGATACGCGCTTCACTATAGCGCGCATCTTGGCCTGGGGTACTTGCGCCTGCTAAGAAATAACGGAGGCTATCAACACCATACTTCGCAATCACTTCAATTGGATCAACCCCGTTGCCGAGTGATTTTGACATTTTTCGGCCCTGTTCATCACGAATTAAACCGTGAATAACGACGTCTTTAAATGGTTTTTCATTAGTTAACTCTAACCCCATGAAAATCATCCGTGATACCCAGAAGAAAATAATATCGTAGCCTGTCACCATTACATCGGTCGGGTAATAGCGTTTAAAGAGTTCGCTATCCGTATTTGGCCAGTCTAGCGTTGAAAAAGGCCAAAGTGCACTGCTAAACCATGTATCAAGGACATCTTCATCTTGCCGATAATTTTCTAAGTCTTTAGGTGGTGTAACACTTACTACTATTTCACCAGTTTCTTTATGATAATAAGCCGGGATACGGTGACCCCACCAAATTTGGCGTGATACGCACCAATCTTCAGCAATCTCCATCCAATTTAAATAAGTTTTATTAAAGCGTTTCGGGAAAAAGCGGATGGGGTCATCACCTTTTTGCCCTTCGATACTTTTTTTAGCAAAGTGATCCATGCGTAAAAACCACTGTTTTGATAAATACGGTTCAATAATGGCATCACTTCGTTCACTATGACCGACATTATGCACGATTTTCTCCACTTTAATAAGTAAATCAAGTTCTTTCATCTTGGCGACGAGTTTTTCGCGTGCATCGAAGCGATCTAGACCCGCTAGTTCAAGACCGCGTTCGTTAAGTGTTGCGTCTTTATTTAAACAAATCGGGCGACTTAAGTTATGTCTTTCACCGATTTTAAAGTCATTTACGTCGTGCGCGGGCGTACATTTCATCACACCAGTACCAAATTCTAAATCAACATAATCATCAGCGATTAACGGAATTAATTCATTATTTACTGGATTTACGAAGTTTTTACCTAAGTATTTTGTGTATCGCTCGTCGCGTGGGTTAATCACAAGGGCGACGTCGGCAAACATTGTTTCCGGTCGCGTTGTCGCGACACTTAAATAAAAGTCACTGCCTTCAAGTTTATATTTAAAGTAATAAAATGAGCCTTCAACATCTTTATGAATGACTTCAATATTACTAAGCGCTGTTTGGAAAACGGGGTCCCAATTAATAATCCGTTCACCAAGATAGAGATAACCGCGGTTATAAAGTTCCACAAATGTATGATTAACAGCGTCATTTAGTCCCTTATCAAGCGTAAAACGTTCATGGTCATAATCAAGCATGAGCCCGAGCTTTGCCCATTGACTACGGATCGTACTCGCGTATTCTTCTTTCCATTTCCATGCTTCTTCTAAGAATTTTTCGCGTCCTAAGTCATAACGTGATAAGCCGCGTTCCCGAAGCCGTCCATCAATCCGCGCTTGTGTAGCAATACCAGCGTGATCCATTCCTGGTAAATATAAAACATCAAACCCTTGCGCTTTTTTATAGCGAGCAATAATATCTTGGAATGTATTGTCCCAAGCATGTCCTAAGTGTAAAACACCAGTAACATTCGGGGGTGGGATCACGACACTGAATTTTGGTTTAGATGTATCACCACTTTTAAAATAGCCGCTTTTTTTCCAGTGTTCATAACGACCTTTTTCCACCTTTAGATGGTTATAATGGGTATCAAGTTTCATATTTCCCTCCAATAAATGAAAAAGTACCACTTTAAGGACGAATTGCTCCGTGGTACCACCTTATTTCGTATATATGTATACGCACTTCATTAGATGTGATAACGGACATTACCCGGACATCTTTAGTCACTATGACCCAGTAAGTGGCTGCGTGTCGACTTTCACCTTGCTCGACTCTCTGTGTCGCCTCGTAATCTTACTTCTGTAATGACAATGCCTGTTTATTTTATCACTCTTAAGCACTTAATTGCAACAAGTTACTTATGCTTTAAGGTTTTTGAGTGTATCACTAATATGCTCATGCACTTTACTTATATTTTCTTTATTGTGACTACTAGTAAAAATCGCTTTAACTTCACCTTTAAATGTCTTTTTATAAAAGTTTAAGGCTTTCGCGCGCATACTTTGATTTAATTTATCAGACTTTGTAAAAATAAGGGTCAGCGGAAATTTATGATGACTAACAAAGTCTAAAAAAGCTTCGTCATCCGCGCTTAGTGTTCGTCTACTATCAATTAGTAAATAAATCATGGATAAATTAGTGTTTTTATTAAAGTAATTATTCATCATAGTTGCAAAACTAGCGCTTAAATCTTTTTCACGCTTTGCAAACCCGTAGCCAGGAGCGTCGACTAAATAAAATGTATCATCAACATTATAATAGTTTAATAATTTCGTAAATCCAGGTTTTTTGGAAGTATACGCTAAGTTTTTACGATTAATAATCGCGTTAATTAAACTACTTTTACCAACATTACTACGCCCAATGAAAATAATCTCGGGCAAAGCTTCGATTGCCCCTTCGTTTTTGTTTGTAAAACTACCAACGAACAATGTATTTTGAAAATTAATCATAGTACTTTTAGGCAGTCGCTTTTTTCTTTACTTTTTTCGGTAAAAGCGCAATGGCTACTGCTTCATCAATATTTTTAATCGGCACAAGTTTAACTTTATCTTTCACTTCTTGCGGGATTTCATCAAGGTCAACAACATTTTCTTCAGGGAATAATACTGTTTCAATCCCCGCTCTAATACAGCCTAAAATCTTTTCATAAAGCCCGCCGATGGCAAGTACTCGGCCAGTTAAAGTTACTTCACCAGTCATCGCCACATTTGGATTAATCTTACGATCAGTTAATACACTAATAATGCCAATCGTCATTGCGACACCCGCACTATTGCCATCTTTCGTACTTGCTTGTGGGAAGTGTACATTTATATCAGTGTCAAGGAAGACATCAGGATTAATCCCATACTTTTCAGCATAACTTCTAACATGGCTTGCAGCAATTTCCCCTGATTCTTTAAGCATTTTTTCAAGGTTCCCTGTTACATTAACAACACCTTTACCTTTAAATGTTGTTACTTCAATCTTCATGATGTCACCAATATTACCAGCGACACTGATGCCAGTGACAACACCGACGATTGGTTCTGGTTCTTTTTTGGTAAAGAAGTTACGCGGTTTACCTAAATGCTTTTGCACTTCTTCAGGGGTAATCGTAAAGTTACTTTCCACGTCACTAAGTACTTCAACACTTAGCTTACGGAAAATGGCGCTGATTTTTTGATTAAGCATCCGTACACCAGCTTCCCAAGTATAGCCACCGATAATAAAGCGTAAGGCTTCATCAGTAAACTTAATGTCATAGCCCTTAAGCCCGTGACTTTCAATCCCGTTAGGTATTAAGTGCTTTTCAGCAATTTGTACTTTTTCTTCTTCGGTATACCCTTTTAATTCAATCATTTCCATCCGGTCACGAAGTGGACGCGGGATATCCCAGTAATAGTTAGCGGTGGCAATAAAGACGACTTTACTTAAGTCATATGGTTCATCAATATAGTGATCGATAAAACCTTTATTTTGTTCAGGGTCAAGAATTTCTAAAAGTGCACTGCTTGGGTCACCACGATTGCTCTTCCCTAATTTATCGACTTCGTCAAGGACGAAAATTGGATTAATCGTTCCTGCTTTACGCATTGAGGAAATAATAATGCCAGGTTGCGCACCAACGTAAGTTCGTAAAAAGCCACGTAACTTACTTTCGTCATCAACCCCACCTAAACTAGCTTTGACAAGTTTACGGCCCATCGCGGTTGCAATACTTGTCGCTAGACTAGTTTTACCAGTGCCAGGTGGTCCATAAAAACATAAAACCGTTGCTCTATTTTCTTTAGCAAGGCGTTTTACGGCCATAAATTCGACAATGCGTTTTTTTGGTTCTTCTAAACCAAAGTGATCTTTATCTAAGACCTTACGGACATTTTCAAGGTCAAGATTATCAATTGTTTCTTGGTCATAAGGTAACTTCATTAACCAATCTAAATATTCAATTATCCGTGAGCGTTCACTTGGTTCAACGCGGCCCATCTTTTTCGCTTCTTTTTTAATGCGCGTTACGAAGTTTTTGGGGAAGTAGCGCTTTTTAAGTTGCGCTAGAATTTCTTCACCAGTATCAAATTCTTCGTCTTCGTCTTCATCTTCATCGTCTTCTAGCGGTAAGCCGTCGCGTTCAACTTCGTCAAGTCCTTCACCGCTTTGTGGGCGGTTACGCACAATTTGTGTAATCGCTCCAACAGCATCATTAGCGACATCGTCTTCAAGAAACTTGAGTAAAATATCAATGCGTCGCTCTAGACTATTTTCGGCAAGGACAGCCATTCTTTGTTCGGTGCTATTGAGCGTTTTATTCGCTAAGAAGTAAATAAGTTCTTCTAAATTCATATCGGCAGCCTTTAAGGCATCTAAATCGATATGTAACCGTCTTGTTAACTCTAATTTGTCATTAAAGAAATCAAATAAGGCATTTTTTAAGCGTTCAGGATTAGCGTCAGGGTCAAGTGGCTCATGAAAAGTAACAGTAGCGTCAGCAATAATAAAGGGACCACTTTCATCAAGTTCATTAATGAAAACACGGGCAAGTGGTTCAAGTTGTACGGTAATGTGATGCGGTCTTTCACGCACTTTTGTTAGTCGTGCGAGTACGCCGACTTCATAAATATCATTCATCGATGGGTTATTAACCGTAAAAACCTTTTGCGTTGCTACAATTAGTAACTTATCATCACTATTATTAGCGTATTTAATCGCTTCAACAGTCGCCGGTCGTCCCGCATCTAAGTCATCACTTTGATTAAACGGAAAATACACTTGATTGCGTGTAATAATAAGCGGTAACTCATAGCGTTTTGCTGTATTTTTGTTAGCCATGTAACTCTCCTTTTCTTTATGTAAAACTTAACTAATTAATAATTATTCATTATTTTCTAATAAGAAATTAATAATTTTCTTTTGGCGGACATCATTACGTAAATTGTTGATGTTATCGCCAAGTAATTCACGGATGCGTTTTTCTTCCATGTTATATTGTTGCGCCATCATCGCAATTTCAAAATCGACTTCCGCATCAGTAACTTCAATTTCTTTAGCTTTGGCAATTTCATTAAGCACTAAGAAGTTTTGTAAGTTAACGGTTGCTTCACTCACAAAGCGTTCTTTAATTTCTTCTTCAGTTTGTTTTGTTAATTCTAAATATTGTTTCCATTCCATTCCTTGTTGCGTGACTTGATTTTTAAGTCTTTCATCCATATGTTCGACTTCACGGTCAATAATGTCATTCGCAAGTTCAAAGGTTGATGTTTCGCGTAATTTCGCTAAGATTTTTTCAACATATTCATTGCGTTCAGCGGCTTCGGCTTGTTTAGTAAGTTCAAATAAGACATGGACGCGTAAACTAGCAACATCCGTAACATTTGGCATATTAAGTGAGGCTGCAAAGTCATCAGTTAACGCTGGTAAACGTTTTTCTTTAACTTCATGGACTGTTGTTTTAAAGACAGCTTTCTTACCAGCGAGTTGTTCATGATAATTTTCGGGGAAAGTAACGTTAACATCACGGCTTTCACCTGCTTTTACACCGACAAGTGCATCTTCAAAACCTGGGATAAATTGACCACTGCCAAGTTCTAATTCGTGATTAGTGGCTTTACCACCTTCAAAAGCTTCGCCATCGACAAACCCTTCAAAGTCAAGCACAACAGTGTCACCTAAAGCAGCAGCGTCTTCTTTTAAGATAAGTTCGGCATTTTGCTCTAAGATTGAGTTAAGGCGTACTTCAACGGCACTGTCTTCAACATTAGCCTCACCACGACCGATTTTAAGCCCTTCATATTGGCCAAGTGTAACAACTGGTGCAGCAACAATAATAAATTTAAGGACAAGTTCAGTATCACTTACTTTAACGACGTCATAAGTAGGTTGAATTACTGGATAATGTCCGCTTTCTTTAATCGCAAATTGGAAAGCTTCATCGAGTAAACTGTGCACTGCTTCATCTAACTCTTTAACGGGATCAATTTTAGCGCGCACTAAGTGTTCTGGTGCTTTACCTTTACGGAAGCCTTGGACAGTGACGTCTTTTGCTAATTTCTTAAAGGCTTTCTCACGTGCCGCACTCCATTTAGCTTCACTAACTTCGACTTCTAATTCGTATTTACTTGTTTCAAGTTTAGTTACTTTTAATTTCATATATAAAAATTCCTCCATTTATAACCTTAGTAAGTATACTAAAATATCGCTCATTTTAGTAATAAAGTGGCTTATTTATGTAATATTTCCGTGATTAAGGACAATTTAATCATTTTATTTCGTTAAATCATAAAAAGACATGATTAATCAAAGTAGGTAAAGTGATACTTTGTAAATATCGCAAATAGTGTTTCAGCGTTTAGACCGTGTTCTTCAATATATTCATTAACATTATTAACACGCCCTAACGCACGATAAATGTAATAAAGGTAGGCGTCCCCTAGTCCGTCAACATCTTTTACTTCGTAAGTAAGCGGGTAAATATACATCGCATGACCTGTAATTAAAGAATCAGCGACTTCACTAAATTGATTATAGTCATCAAGCGCCGCTACTTCTTGCATTTTTTTAATTAATTTAGCCCCGCCTTTCGTTTTAAAAGGATCAGGCGCTGTTGCGGGGTTTACTTTAATTAATTTCCCAAACTTATTCACTTGCACAGTTTCATTATGTTTTAATTCTTTTAAGGCAAAAATTATTATTGATTTAACATTGTTAATTGGTGCATCAAGCAGCGCTCTTTTAAATAGGGCAATATAAGCTTCATGAAAGTTACTTACCATATAACTAACCGCACTAAAAGCAAGTTCAACATTACGGCACAATAGTCTTCGTTCTAATTCAAAAAGGTCAAATTTATGTTGCCTGTTCTTTTCTTTACGTTTTTGTTGAACTTTATCGCCTAATTTAGCGATAAGTTCATTTGTTTCTAGACTGAAGTATGGGAAAGTTTCATAGATTTTAAGTGTGTTTAAAGCTTGATCTAAATCATCTAATTCAAGCAATATATCAATATGCCAATCAATAAGTTGCGGAGCATTATTTGTGTATAATTGCATTTGATTTTCACTGATAAATGATAGAGCAATTTGGTACTCCCCTAAATAACGGAGCGCTGCTAAATAAAAGAACTGGATTTCAGGATCTTTACTCCCTTTACTTAGCGCGATAACTTTATCAATTTCACCGTGTTCAAAATAGTCAATTAATTTATCCATCATAATAAGGTTATATTAGCATAATATATGCTATTAAGTTATTAAATATAATTATTTTGTTTCCGCTTTAATTTCGGCGATACTTTCTTCGACTGGTACTTCTTTAGGTTCAGCCGAAACAGGGATTTCGCTTGGTTTTGGTCCAATCATTTCGACCGTCTTTTCGGTCGTATAAGACTTCGTAATTGAGAGTGAGTACTTCGCTGCTGGTGGTCCAAAGATTTCATAAAGCACACCGGCGGCAACGATAATAGTCGTCAACATATCAGCGTAATCATTATGGCCATATCCCATTAAAATCCGTGAACCAAGCGCGGCGAGCCCTAGACTAACACCCGCTTGCGGGATTAAAGCAAGACCTAAGTACTTCTTATTATTCTCGGTGCTACGCGCCACGATACTACCAAGCGTCGCACCTGTATACTTACCAATAATACGGACGATAAAGTAAACAACACCTACAACACCGATACTAGCAAGCATATGTAATTGTAACCGCATCCCACTTAATACGAAGAAAATCGTCAGAATCGGTGGTGAAAAGGCATCAATCTGCCGGAAAAGTGATTCGTCTGGTGCAATATTAGTGTAAGCCATCCCCATTGCCATAACGCCTAAAAGTGGGCTGATGTCTAAGAGTGAAGCGACCCCGCTAAAGCCAAGCATAAAGGCAACAGCGATAATAAGCCGGTTGTCTTTCGTTCTTTTTGGCGGTGTTACCCAATATAAAAGTAAACCCATTAAGTACCCAGCGACAATTAAAGCAAGGTTTAAAAGAATAGGTTTAGCAAGTTGCATAAAGTTAATGCCCCCACTTTCTTTACCAGTAATAATTGCCATCGCCACACTAAAAAGAATTAAAGCAATGGCGTTATCAAGCGACACTACTTGTAAGATTGTATTAACAAAGTCCCCTTTAGCGCCTGTTTGTCTAATTGTCATCATCGTGGAAGCAGGTGCTGTAGCGCTAGCAATCGCTGCGAGTAAAATCGCTAATTCCCAGTCCATTTTAACTCCGGGAATTAAGTTCATCAGCATCATCGCTCCAAAGCTAAAAGCAACAGCCATTAAGCTCTCAAATAATGTAATTATGAGAATTTTTGGTCCGCTTTTCTTTAATATGTCGAATTTAAAGTAACGCACAACACCAAAAGCAATAAACGCTAAAGCAAGGTCAGTAATAAACTCCATTCCTTTACGGAGTTCATCGGGGAATAAGGGTTTACCACCTAAAATAAGTTGCGCAAGTGGTCCAAGAATAATACCAGCAAAAATATAAGCCGTCACGTTTGGTAACTTTAGGGGTTTTGTGAGCCGCGTTAAAAGAAAGCCAACAAGTAACATAATGCTTAAAGCCATCAGTACTGTTGGTACACTTGTGTCTTTAAACGGACTTGAAAGTAAAAACGGGACCATAACTTGCCTCCTTATATAGTGTTGTATTATGATTATACACACTTATTACTAATATAACAACTTATAATTTGTTATAATTATATAAGAATAACTTATAATTAGAAACAGAGGTAAATTTACGATGATTGATGATAAATTAAAAACACTTATAATCTTAGCAAAAGTAAAAAACTATACACAGACCGCCGAGCTCTGTAATCTTTCACAACCCGCAGTAACGCAGCACATTAAAGCACTTGAAAGTCGTTATGGCATCGAGATATTTCGCCGTAATGGCCGTAATCTTACTTTAACTTATGAAGGGAAAAGCCTTGTCGATAGTGCTAAAAAGCTTATTGCGCTTGAACGTAATATTCAAAAAGAAATTAAAAAGCAAAAAGGTCAACCTAAAAAACTTGATATTGGCATCACTTTAACAGCAGGGGGCTACTTCATTCCCGAAATCATGGAGGTATTTAAAGATAAATATCCAAATTTACGCTTTAATTTTCATACGGATATCGCCGAAAATATTTTAGAGAGAATGCGCTTAAATGAATTAGATTTTGCGATAATCGACGGCACATCACAGACTGATGAATTTAATATTGAACTGCTCTTCCGTGATGAGTTAATTATTATTGGACCTAAAGATCATCGGCTCGCTGATAAGAAAAATGTAAGTATTGAAGAATTAAAAAAAGAAAAGTTTATTCTTCGTCACGAAAAAGCTAATACACGCCTAGCGTTTGAAAATTATTTAAGTAACCACTTCGATAATATTAATAACTTTGATGTTATTTTAGAAATCGATAATACGGCAATGATTAAGCAACTTATTATTGCCGGTCACGGCTTAAGTGTAATGAGTAAAGCAATTTGTGAAATAAATATGCAAGTTGGTACACTTAAACAAATCGATTTACGCGACTTCCACTTAGAACGGGGAATTTACCTTGTTTATCCTAAAGAGTTAGAAAATAGCGAGATTATTGATAGCATTCTAGCGCTTAAAGAATAAAAAAACACGGCCATATACCGTGCTTCACTAAAAAAATGAATACTTATTATTGCACTAAGTATTCACTTTGTAAGTCTTCCACTAAGTTGTCGATTAATAAGACGATTTCATCATCCGTTAATCTACTTAATACTGGACCACGTTCTTCAATCCGTAACTTTTTAATTTCTAATAAACTTTCAATTGTTTCAAACACTAATTTTTCCATACTCTTTTACTCCTTCTCCCCACTAGATAAGCTTTTTTGCTACAAACGCATTATAGCATAAGACTACTTACTCACCAAAGTAATGAGGAGTGTTAAATTTGTAAAAAAGTCTTTACAATTAGTAAAGCAAACATAGAATGTATGTTATTTTATTTTAGATTTGTAAGATTTTTGGATAAATGTCGTAATAATCTTTAATATTATGCGTGTGCGCAGTACCAGCGTAAATTGTCGCAATACGGAGGCTAGGCGTTACACCGTAGCCATAAAAATAAAGATAAGCAAGATAATAACTCGCTAGCGGATTATCTTTTACTAAATTAAGAATCGTAAAAGCTTTGTCGTAATTTGGGTTTTCACTGCGAATCAGTGTTTCTGCAAGTTTAACTAAGCCGCCTTCATGTTCTTCTTTTGCTATTTTAAAGTAAGATTCCGCCTTTTCTAAGTCATAAGGAACATGAATGCCTTCTAAGTACGCTATACCTGTCTTATAACTAGCGTACTGATTCTTTGGACCAGCTTTCTTCTCTAACATATCAATTAAGATTAAATTAGTGTCTTGGTCTTTATAAGAAGCGTAAAACTCTTTCAGTGCCTTCTTAATTTGAATATTGTTATAAATTAAGCCAAACGGCATATACACAATATTCGCGACAAAGTTAAAGAACACACTTAAGGGGAACACGATTAAACTAAACTTCAGTGGCACGCCTTTTAAGTGATGTGGGCTAATTGGATAAAGCGGGTTACTAAAGAAACCCATCCGTAAAAATGTTTGATCTTGTTTATTTAAAAGCGCAAAAGTGTTATTGCTATGACACGCTGGACAATAGCGATTAATCATGATCTTCTTCCCAGGATAAAGTCCAGGGTTAGTAATTGGGAAGTTACAAAACTTACAACGAAATACTTTTTTATCACGAAACGGATCAAATTCAGGTCTTCTTTTAATCATAAGTTACTCTTACCTCCACTTACTATATTATAGTAAATTTCATTAATTATTATGTAAATTATATAAAAATCTTTCTAATTATTATCATTAGTAAAACGTTCATCACGTAATATTTCTTTAATTAGAAACTGCAAATTAGTGCCAATATCTTTATTTAATTTATAAAGATCGTTCTCTAATTCTGTGCTTTGATCGATAGCGTGATATATTCCGCTTAGAATTTCGGGCTTAATTAAATATTTGGTGTTAAATCCTAATATTTTACTTGCTAAACTACTAGTGAAAGTATGAACATTACTTATTTTATCATCATGATAGATAGCAGTTTTGTTCGGTAAGATATAGGTATTTAAAGCATTTTCAATATGTAAAATCAGCCATAATTCGAAGCATGGTGAATTACCAAATACCTTAATACCATATGCTTCAATTGCTTTAATTTCATCGATAAAGTTTGGATTATCTTTGTGCGCATCAAAATCAACGACTAAAACAGGTATATCGTCATCCGTTAACTTATTATCATCAATATATTGCTTCATTAACTTAAATAACTCGCTTAATTGAGTGCGTCCTTTATCACTCTCTGTTCGTTTTAAAATTTCGACCTCAATATTATTGCGCACATTTAAAAAGTTGCAATTGCGAATCGCTTTAAAATACTTTGGTTCAGTTACTGTTCACTCACATAAAATATGAAATGTTTTAAAAGTATCAACTGTGCCTACTCTTTTAGTGCTATATCTATTTTTAAAATTAAAAGCTTTAAGAATAGGCGGCATCTTTTACTCCTCTAATTTCTTAAATAAGGGGATCCCCCCATATAAACCATTAATATATCCGTCTTTAATTATTTTTTCATTTCTAATTTTGAAAATATCTAATGAATACAAGCGCGATAACCCTTTATTATCACTTTCCATAAACCAAATTTCATCTTTTCTAAATAATTTTAAATCCATGATATGAGTTTCATGGGTCGTGAAAATTAGTTGAATATTTTTCTTTTGTAGTTCTTCTTTTAAGATTTCAATTAATTTATAAGTTAAAACTGGATGTAAACTTCGTTCAAGTTCATCCACGACATACACACTGTTAGGTTGTGAAGTAAATACAATATCGAGCAAGTCAAAAAGTCTTTGTGTACCATCACTTTCATCACCGAAATCAAATTTAGTGTCGCAGTTTTCATGTTTTAAACTTAGTTCTAAAATGTCAATATTTTCTTCTTGTGGTTTAAATAAAAACCGATAATATGAATCACCTCGCAAAGTAAATTCGCGAATATTCTTTTTACCGCTCTTCACAATTTCACTATATCGCTCCTTAACATCCTTAATGATTGCTTTTGCAAAATGAGGATTAGTTCGCGAAGCAAATTCATCTTCACTAATTTTTGTAAAATCGATTTTTGACACACCAGTATTTAGTTCTCTTAAAATATCTTCTACTTTATTTCGTTCATCAACTTTTTCTAAATATTTCATATCATGAATGGGAAAATCAGCCATATTAATATTAATATGGCTAAACCAATGAATAACATCTTTGATAAAAGATAATTGACTGTCATCCCATTCTTTACTAATTAAATCAGTAATTAATAATTTATGTTGTGTCATATTATTATCAAATAAATAAGTTTTAAGTCTATTTTTATTAAATTCATCAATATTTTTAAGATTAAATACTTTTTTATAATCTAATTCCCCTTTGGTGTATGTATAAATTTCTTTACCGTTACCAGTTTTAGGGTTTAATTCACTTAGCGATTCAAAAATCACTTTTCGTTCCGCTAAAAGGACTTCAAAATAATAATTATAAAATTTCTCATTAGCGTAAAAAGTAACACTAAAAATAGTTGGTTTGTCTTTATTATCTTCATGGACACGACAATATAATTTCCGATGTCTTTCATCTAACCCAAGCCGTACAATGTAAGTTAGTGTTGATAGTGCTTTAATTAAATTACTCTTTCCTGAAGCATTACCACCATAAATTGTCGCAAATTTTAAGACATTAATTCCGCTAATATTAAAAGTACCACGATTACTTTGAATACTTGGAATCATACTTAATGTATTTTTTTCTTCAAAAGACATGAAGTTACTAATCGAAAATTCCAATAACATATCACTACCCTCTTTCTGTCTTAATATTACCATGCTCTTTTCACTTTTACAATATTTTTGTAATTGTTCTTTATATTTTCTTATCTACTAATTATAAATACAATATATTTTTACATTTTATCTGTAAATTTATTAAAAATATTAATTTCTGCATTCGTACTCATTCATAGTAATAATAAAAAGCCGAGCACAAAGTCTCGGCTTAAAACTCTAGTTAGTAGAGGGTTAGGCTAGTTTCTTTTTCTTTTGTAAGAAATAAAAGCCAAGTAAGGCACTTAGACCAATAACACCAATCGCTACCGCTACAGAGATAGTGTTATCCTTTTCAGTATTGATATCAATACGGGGGCTACCACCGCCAGCACCATAAATATTTGATTCGCCAAGGTAAACTGACCAAGCAACATAACGTGCACGTGCATCTGTTAATAATGTAGCGGTTTCATCTTGAGCACCAGTTTTAAAGTATTCAAGTTGAGCTGCACTTAATTTAAGCAATTGTGCTTTTGCTAGTGCAAAGCGCGTAGTACATTGCCCTTCAGTATTTTCTGCCATAATAAAGTTAGCAACACCAAGCGCACTATTCATTGGACTAAAGCCACCCGTAGTAAGTTCAAAGTCCGCAGCATTATCATTAGTATCTTGCGGTATACCTGCCGCTGTTAACTTACGTGAAATTGATGTTGTTGCATTTGGAGCCGGTGCTGTACCACTTCCTTCATAATCATTAGCGGTTCCGGCACCTACAAAGTCTACAACACTTGTATCATCAGCACCTGTTGGAGCAGTTTCAGAATTTGATATCGCAACTTTGAAATTGCTACCAGCAATATTAAAACCAGTAACGGAAGCATCAATATCTTCAAGGACTTTACTAACTGCGCCAACAGTGGCATCATTAGTTTTAAATTTAATTAAGAAATATCCGTTTGCTAGGATAGTACCAGATAATGGAGTTCTTTGACCTAAGGTGCCTCCAGTAGATGATCCATACCATAAAGAATAAGTGGATAAATCAATATCAGCATTTGTTAAGTTATAAAGTTCTACATAGTCATAGACATAGGTGGCTCCGCTATTACCGCCCCCACCGTAAACTTCGCTAATTACTACGCTAACTGGTCTTTCTGTGACAGTGACATTTTCGTTATGTACTGCTGTCATAGTATTATATGTCGCAGTAACAGCAACACTAGTAATAGTTGTGCTGTTTGGGGTTGCTGGATTATAGGTCCAAACTACTTCATTTGTAACATCAACAACAGCTGAGTTTGTATATGTAGCAGTAACAGTTAAACCAGCGGGATTCCAAACACCACCAACAAAATAAGATGTTTTGGTCATGTTACCAGTAATCGCAATTGAAGATAGTGTTGGTACAGAAACTGTAATTGGTATATCTACGATAATAAAGTCTGTATTTCCAGCAGTTTGTGGTAAGCAAGCTTTAAACTGAATGTTTGTATGGGTTGTTAACGGTTGAGTAACTCCCCAAGAAATATATTCACCAACAAAAGTCGTGCCTGTACCAGTACCAATTTTTACAAAATAGTCATAATTAGCACTACTTCCTGGGGCAGTAGCACCATTTTTAGTAAGATTCACTGCAAAATCAGTTTCTTGTAAGGTATCAGTTGTATAATATGTTTTTGATGTTGGTGTTACGCTTAATGCTGTAATAACATCTGTAGATGCAGAATTCTCTGCAATTTGAATATTATCAAGTATAACATGTTTGTTTGAATCTGCGGTACCAGGAACTTTAATTTTCACATTAATTAGACCAGAGTGTGATACATCTGGTTCATAGACAAAATCAAAAATAGTTGCAAGAGCACCTGAATCAGCACCAAACTCTGCAGTAAGAGAAACCTGTGTATTATTAACAAGCAATTCTAATTGGCGAGCGCCTGGACCAGTAAATCCTTTTCTATATTTGAATTTAAGACCAGAGAGTCCTTTTTTTAATTGGAATTCTAGGTAAGAATCACTTGCTCGTCGTAGCATAATTCCCTTCCCATCAATAGGATATTTATCCTGATCTCGCGAATGCCCATAGTAGAAAGTAATTCCACCTGCCCCAACAAAATTTCCATCCGCATATGATGCCGTTAAAGCTGTTTGCGTTTCAAAGTCCTCAGTAATGGTGTAAACTGGAGCAGCTTTCACCCCTACAGGTGTCTTTTCTTTTGCCACACTAAGACCGACAATTAGTGCCATTGCAAAAATGGCTAATGGTCCTAATGCCTTTTTAATTATTTTGCGCATATTATTTCCTCTTTATTATTTTTTTAGGATATTACGCACATATATATCTAGTATACATATTAGACAAAATAATAAAACTTTGCAAGGAGCGAATTAATAATGAATTATTAAGAAAGCATTAAAACTTTGATGATAAGTTCATAATTTTTATTTGTAAAAAAGTGGTTAAGTGTTTAATAATAAACACCTAATTTTTTTGTTTACATAATTATTGATAAAGAAGTGTTACTTCTTCTTTTTATTGTTCTTTGTTAGGAAATAGTAAAGTGTAATAATCGTTAAACCCATTACACCAATAAATAACACTAAGGCAATAGTGGTGCTTTTGTCGTAACTTACTTCAACGAGGGAAGCAATATCATTAATAACTTTGTTTAACATTTATGATTCTTTCTCTTGCTTAATATAATAGCACGATTATACGATTGCTTTTTATAACTTGTTTAGTAATTCAAAGGTCTTACCAATATCAGCTTCAATAAAAAGTATATTAGTGCTTAAGTACATTGGTAATCTAATACTTGTTTTATTGACAACAACGATGTTTTTACCCCGAAAGAAATTAATAAAACTCGCAGCGGGTTGCACGACTAAACTAGTGCCACCGATGATTAAAGTATCAGCTTTTGCTATTGCTTCAATTGAACGCGTAATCGTGTTTTGATCTAGTCCTTCTTCAAATAACACAACATCAGGTTTAAGATAACCGCCGCACTTTTTACATTTACCACGCGGCTCTTTTAGTGTTGCCGCTAAATCATGAAATGCTTTGCATAAAGTACAGTAATTACGGTGCACACTGCCGTGAAGTTCATAGACGACTTTTGAACCAGCGGCTTGATGTAAACCGTCAATATTTTGTGTCACTACTGCTTTTAATTTACCTTCTTTTTCAAGTCTAGCTAAATAAGTGTGGCACGGATTAGGAAGCGCATCGGGATAGACAAGATACTTAAAATAAAAGTCGTTAAAGAAAGGAGTATTACGGTAATACATCGTGCGTGATACCATTTTTTCTGCTGAGTACATTGTATTCGTGTCTTTACTATACACTCCGTCGGCACTTCTAAAATCAGGAATACCGCTCGGGACACTCACACCAGCGCCACCAAAAAAGACAACATTATTACTATTATCAATAATAGTCTTAAACTCTTTCACTAATGTTGCTAAATCTTTCATACTTTTATTATAACACTTAAGAATAAGCTATTTAATGCTTTCTCTACTAAATATTCTACTAATTATTTACTAATTAATTACCATTAGCCTTTATGTTATGTTTTTATCACAAAACTAGTTCAATTTAATGTTAGAAAAAAAGAGTCAGCATCTAGGGGGTAAACACTAACTCTTCTTCATTAATTAATGGCGTCCCGGGAGCGACTCGAACGCCCGACCCACAGCTTAGAAGGCTGTTGCTCTATCCGACTGAGCTACCGGGACACGCAAGTTATTTTACAATAAAAGAATATTAGTTTCAACAAGTGACATTAAAAAATAGTTTTATTGTTAAATTTAGCTTTTAAAGTCGTGTGAGTTCTTTAGCGTTGTACTGATACCCTAAATGTAGACACACAATAAAATCATGTGGCCACATGATTTTGCTAAAATACATTCAGGAGGAAAACATGTACAGTAAAGAAGAGAAAAGAGCCATTGGCAAAGAAGCC
>Ga0116159_1000965_pt1 | contig 31994 bp, 30 predicted proteins | sample AD_JPNAS1_MetaG_FD_89878 | JGI IMG/M metagenome (GOLD analysis project Ga0116159, IMG submission 89878) | Active sludge microbial communities of municipal wastewater-treating anaerobic digesters from Japan - AD_JPNAS1_MetaG | ecosystem: Engineered > Bioreactor > Anaerobic > Digestate | place...
AATAAGTTTGAGAAGCATTTTGTAAGTTTACATAATTTCTCATTGAAAGATTCTGTAATGTAAAATTATCTAAAGTCATGTAAGAGAGATTAGTCATATTTGTGTAAGTTCCATTATTCAATGCAGCCCATGTTGCATATGATAGATTTGTTGTTGAACTCCATGATCTGTTAAATGCAGTGTAATTTGAAGTCCAGTATGGATCTGTTTCTGCTGCTTGTTCAACTGTTCCACAAATGAATGTTCCATTTGGATGAATTCCTGTTACAAAATTAGGAGTACATGGGTTTTGCATGTTTGTATAATTTGCAGTCCATCTTGGGTCTGATTCTGGAACATTCAAATAACTTCCATTATTCAATATCTGAATTATTGTTGTGTTTAGATGTGTTAGATTTGCATCTGATTGTAGTTTAGTGTAGAATGTATTATTTATCCATGTAGCATTATATTCATTAGAGGTTATTTGACTATTAACATAAGCTATCAAAGTTTCATTAAGTCTATTCAAAGTGTTGTTTATTGAAACATTATTACTTAAAATTAACTGAGGAATGTTCACTCCTGCAACAACTAAATCTCCACTTAAGTTGAGTGTAACAGCATTGATTTTACCACTAAGATACAAGTTTCTCCACCTCAAGTTCTCACTTCCTAAATCAAATTGGTTATCGAAACCATTATAAGGAGTTAAAGAACCATTTATATTCAAATTAGAAACTTGCAAAGAACTAATATTGTAAAAGTATCCTGCTTTAGCATAAACATTCCCTCCAGAAATAGTAACTCCATCATCTGTCCAACCCCCATTAAAATTAAACTCTCCATAAACAGAATTATTTAAAGGCATGAAAAAACTACTATCGTACCCATCTAAATAAGCAGTATTGTTCACAGTTAAATTCCCAACTCCAATAGGCATAAAATTATTTTCAACATAATCTAAAATTGACTGATTTGTAGTGTTTATGTAGTTTGTAACAGAAGTATTAATCTGATCTATTTCAGTTCTAGTATAGTAATTGTATTTCTCAGCACTCCAATTTCCAATTGAAGATATGAGGACATTAATTAAATTAAAAAAAGAAACATTATAATTTGTTATTTTAGAATCAATTGTCTGATTTAGTTTAGTTTCATTAAATACAATATTTACAGTTCCAGTTGTGCCTCCTCCTGTTAAATAAATATTGTCTGTAGTAACTGCCTCAATATCCCCGCCCCCAGAAGCAGAAACATAAGAACAATACCACCTCAAAGAAGTTGAGTTCCATCTAGCAACTTGTCCATCTGCACAATTCAGTTGCTTTAAAGTATCATTAACTTCTTTAAGATAAGCTCCACTTCCAAAATAATATGAAGAAGTAAAATTATATCCACTCATATTAAAATTAGAATCAGCTTCAACACCACTCAAAGAAATATTTTTAGCTCTAAAAGAATAAGGAGTTCTTGACATTTTAACAGAATCTATTAAAACTCCGTTTCTATAATAACACAAATAATATTGTTCTGAATAATTCAAAGAAACACTTGGAAGATAATATGAAATCCTACCTAAAGAATCTGTAGTTAAAACTACTGAATTTGAGTAAACAGGATTTGAACAGGTTACACTTTTAGAAATATTAAAAACAAAATTAAATGTTCCAGAAATGATTGTACCATTTGGGTAAGTAGTTTGAATATTTAGATGCAAATCTTCAGATATTGGTTCAGCAGATACAATACAAATAAAAGATAAAAACAAAGTAAATACTATAGTTAACACCACCTTCTTTCTCATAAGGTATATTATTATTTATATATTATAAATCTTTTTCCAATTTATACGTATAGAAATATGTAGGGAAAATTTTTACTTACTTAATATATCGAGGATAAGTTGAAATGTACGGTAATTTTAAAAAAAGAAAATTTAACAGAAATATAGCAATAACAAAACTTATAAATTTCCAAAATCTTACTTAAAATGAAAAACAATGAGCCTATAGCTCAGCCTGGTCTAGAGCACCGCTCTTATATGATTGCAGCCCAAAAAATTGGTTGCATCTCTCACAGAAAAACTGAAAAAATCAGAGACAAAATCTAAGAGAGGCGGGGGTCCTCGGTTCAAATCCGAGTAGGCTCATTTAATAAAAAATTGAAAGGAGGTGAAAAATGGCATTAGATTTAACAAACCTAAATTTAACTTCTGAAGCAACAGGGTCTTCTCCAGAAATTTTAGCTGGAGTAATAGCTTTTATTGCAAGTATTATGGTTTTAGCTATAATAATTTCAATTGGTCTTTATATTTACACGAGTTTTGTATATATGGCTATTGGAAGAAAAGCAAAATTAAAAACTCCAGAACTTTCATGGATACCTGGAGTTGGACCATTAATAATTGCGTTTAAAACATCAAAAATGCACTGGTGGCCATGGCTTTTACTAATAGGTGTACTTATACCTCTTGTAAATATCATAGCTATAATTGTATTTTCAGTATTTGTAATAATCTGGCAATGGAAAATGCTCGAAGCTATAAAAAAGCCAGGATGGTGGGTATTGCTAGTACTAATACCAGGTGTAGGAACATTAGTCTGGCTTATTCTTCTAGGTGTAGCAGCTTGGGGCAAATAAAACCAATTAATTAAATTCAGAAAGGCGTAAGCCTTTCTTTTTTCTTTTTAGTTATCTTTAAAAAGTGTTTTTATCTTAAGTTTTTAGCTGTAGTTTTAAAAAAGCCCCGATAGTTCAGAGGCCAAGAATGCGGCCCTTTCACGGCCGTGACCCGAGTTCGAATCTCGGTCGGGGCGTTAAAAAATGAAGTGTGGTTTCCGTATTATTTTAAAGTTCAAATTAATTAATACTATATAAAGATAAATTCGTATAAAAGTCAAGAAACATTTGAAGGATGGTTAGCAAGAATAGAATTAGATGCAACCAAAGGTTTGACAAAAAAGAATCCAAATTATTAACTTCTGCACAGATAAATCCATGAACGTAACAGGACTTAGTAAAAAATTAAATTTGAATTATAGCATAACTGTTAAATATATAAGTATGTTGGAAAAAGCAAATTTAATCACAAAAGAAAGAAATGAAGATAGAACGATTAGTGTCAAGTCTTTGATTAAGATTAATAATTCTGGAGAAGTTGGAAGGGTTTGAAGAACATATTTAAAGTGACAATAAGATTTAAATAGTTCTTATACATCTAAAAATTATGGTAAAAACAATTGAACCCTTAGTGGAAGAAATTTCTACTGTTCTTAAGGAAAGTGAAATAGGCACCCAAACAAAACTAAAACCACAGGAGTTAATTGGAAACAAGTTAACTGATGAATGTTACTCTTTGGCTTGTTTTAGTTGTAATCCTTCGCCCTGTTATTCTTGTGTAGAATGTTATTCTCCTTTGTAAGAAAATAATTTAATTTAGTTTTTAGGTTTCTTAATTATTTGAAAGTATGAAAATGAAAACAATTCTCCCAGTTTCAGGACAATATGAAGTAGAGGAGGGGTGTACACATAGATGTTTCCATTGTTATAATGGATATTTTCCAATTCCAAGAAAAAGTAATCCTACGAATGATAAGGTTACAAGAGCAATTGCTAATTCAGAAATATTTCATTTAACTTTAACCGGAGGAGAACCTTTAATGTCAAAATATCAATTATATAAATCTATGGAGATATTATCAAATAATAATGTTGATTTTGGATTAAATACTAACCTTCATTTACTAAAAGAAGAAGATGTTCAAATTATGAAAAATTTAGGGGTTCAAGGAATTTTAACTTCTATTTTGGGAGATGAAAAAACACATGATTATATAACTCAAACTCCTGGGGCTTTCAAAAGACTAATGGGTTCTTTAGAACTTTTAGCAAACTCTGGAATAAATGTTTCTTCAAACATGGTTGTTGAAGATCACAATAAAGAACAAGTATATAAAATAGGCGAAATGTTATATAGAAGATTTGGAATGATTAATTTTTGTGCTACTCCAAAAGCTCCTTCTCCAGACCACCCAGATAAAAGTCATTTAACAAAAAAAGAATATGTTAAAACTTTAGACACCTTATTAAATTTAGAGGAGGATTTTGGATTAAATACTGAATCTTTACATCCAGTATTAGCATGCATGTTCGGTTCCAAAGAAGAAAGAGAAAAATACTCTAAATTTATCTATACTCGGGGATGTTCTGCCGGAAGAGGAACATTTACTTTTTCTATTTGGGGTGATGTTAGAGCTTGTTCTCATGAATCTAAAATTTATGGAAATATTTTAGAACAATCCTTTAGAGAAATATACTCCAAAATGACTAACTGGCAAAATCAAGAAAACCTTCCAGAAGAATGCTCCCCTTGTGTTGAAAAAGAAAGGTGTGCTGGAGGTTGTAGAGTTATTGCAAGAGCAATTAATGGAAAAGAAAATTCTAAAGATCCTTACATGGAAAATCCAATTTTGGAAAAAGAACCAAGAAATGAAATAATTTTTCCAGACTTTAAAGACATAAAAATTCCAAGAGGAAATTTTAGGGTTAGGGAAGAAGGAGATGAAATTTATACCGTATTCAGAAATCAAAGAAATTTTTTGACTATGGATAAAATAGGATATACTATTTTTAGAAGATTTTTAGCTAAAAAAAATTTTATAGAAGTAAAAAAAGAGCTCCCAGAAGATTTTCCTTTAGAAAATATAACAAAAAATCTTTTTAGAGGAGGATTGCTTGAATGATTAAAAATAAATTATTATCTAAAATTTTGGGAAGAGAGTATCTTTTAGTTAACTCAATAGATTACCCTAGACATAATCATGAAATTTATTCTAATGGAGATTTAATAATAGCAGTTAAAGAATTTAAGGATGAAAAATATTTTCAGAAAGAATCATTCTTTTATGAATTATTTGAAGAAAAAAGCATTCTTAAAACCCCGAAATTATATTTGGCTCAAAAACCTTTTTTTGTAACAGAGTTTATTGATTCAGATTATGAGATTAATTTAGGAAATGCTTTAATTGATTGGGGAAGGGTTCATTCTTATTTTATGAAAAAAGATTTTTCAAAATTAAAAATAGAGGAAATAAATAATAAAAATTTATCAGAATTTGTTTTATCAAATCCAAATTTATTTGGTGAAAATTATAAACCAATTGCAGAGAGGTTAAAAATAAAAATAAATGTGGATTTACAAACTCTTGTTCATGGAGATTTATATAAAGCAAATATTTTATCAAAAAAAGGAAAAAATTACTATATTGATTTTGAATTTTCTGGAAAAGGGCATCCTGCAAGAGATTTATCTTTAATTTTATTAAATGGTTATGATAAAGAAAAAGTTTTTACAATATATAAAAATAATATTAATTTCGATTATCTTCAATTAGAAGAGGATGGAATTACTTATGCTTTAATGAGGGGGGTAGATTTAATTGCCCACTTAAATAAAATGCCTTTTGATCAAGATAAAAAAAGAAAAATTCATTCAAGATTTATAAATTCAATGAATAAACTCATACAATAATTTTAAATAAAACAAATAATTAATATAAAAATGACTTTAAAACTATCTAAAACAAAAGATGAATTTATAGATAGGATTTTTGAAGAGTGTATGAACGAACTTAAAGAATTTTTTAAAATTAATTGGACAAGAAATAGACCTTCAATAATAATCTTTGAAGACAGAGAGACTCTAGATGAATTAAAAGGAAGTAAAACTGATGATTGGAATGTGGGGTTTGCAACCAACAATAAAATTTATCTTTTAGATAGGAGAAATTATGAAAAAGAAAGTTGTCATAAATATTCTGATGAAGAATATAAAAAACTATTAAAACATGAACTAGTTCATTTACATTATGATATTTTTTCAAAAGGAGCACATTATCCCAGATGGTTGGATGAAGGATTAGCAGTTTTTTTATCTGAACAATTAGAGAATAAAAACCTCGAAAAATTCGAAAAATTTTTAGATTATTTTGAAAAAAGAGGGGATAGTCTTTATACAGAAGGAGGATTTGCAATAAAAATCTTAATTGAAAATTTTGGACAAGATAAATTATTTGAATTAATTAAGAATATTTCTTCCTTACAAACTGAAGAGAAATTTAATTCAAAATTTCAGGAAATTTATGGAGAAAAACCAAGTTATGAATTTTTTAATTCTTTAATTAAAAATAAAGAATCCTAAATACCTAAATCCCATTTCATTATATATCTTCCAGCAAGGCGCTACTCGGTAATCTTTTAAAGTCACTTATTTTACATTATCTATGAACTTTAGACCAACAAAATTAAAGGTGATATTATCAATGGTTTTATCTGCTTTATTATGGGTAATTGTATTTGTAACATTCAAAGACCTTATGAATCAAATCCCAAAATTTTTATTTAGATACTTCAGTATGTATAACCTTTCAGAATTTTTTTCTGCTAATAATTTTGTATTATTCTTTATTCAATTTATCTTGTTTTATATAATATTTAGTTTATTACATCAAAAAAAAGTAAAATCAAATTAAGAATTTAGTTTCTAGGGGTAACTTATTTTATATTCCCTTTTATTTTCCTATCTTTTTTTGGATAAGTTTTCCAAGATAATATGCTGAGCCAAAAATAACAATCCCTGGAAGAATAGCTACACCTAATGGAGGGAAAAGAATGCTTGTTCCAACTGCTCCAACTGTCCCTGCACCTATTGTCTCAAGAACCTTAACAGCCTTAGAAACATCTTTTTCAACATTTTTTTGAAGGGCATCTATTTGCATTACTGTCTTTCCTTTTTTCATTACTCTTACTTTTTTGTCTTCTTCAGATACTATTACTACAATATTGTCTCCTGTTGCAGCACTTATTGCAGCAGAATGTCTTGTACCAAAATTTTTGAAAATTTTTGTGGTCTTTATTCTTACTCCATATGCTATAACAAAACCTTTTTTATTAATTATTACAGCCCCATCCATTAATGCCAATGATTCTAAAAGTTTAGGATTATTTGATGCTTTAAAGGGAGGAACAGATTGGTCAATTAAAGGAGTATATTTAGTTTCTCCAACAACAAATAATGCTCCTTCTCCTCTTTTTGCTATTCTTAATCCAACTTGTATAAGGACTTCTTCTAATTTTTTATTCTTATTACTTGTTTTTCCTTTTTTTGCTTTCATGTCAATATGTATTTCATATCAATATATAAATTTTTCTTATAGCTATTTTACAACATATATTTTGAGAAAATAGTAAGATTTAAGAAATTGTTGAAACCCATTTTATTATACAAAAAGCCCCGTAGTACAGCGGTCAAGTATACAAGCCTCTGGAGTTTGTGACCCAGGTTCGAATCCTGGCGGGGCTATTTTTCTTATTTTTCTATTTCGAAATCTTTTTATAGTATTTTATATTGCAATATTAATGGTGAATGTTATTCTAGTCTTAGTTATCGCATTAATTGCTATAATCTGGTTAAGCCAGGAATTTAAGGAAGTTAAAAATAAATTTTTTACAGTTTTTTTAATCTTACTCCTTGTTTTCACCTGCCTTAGTTTTTCTTATGCTATAAAAGGAAGAGATATTGACTTAAAAACAACTGATGGATTAAAAGAAGCAGGCCATATTTATGTTCTTTGGCTTGGTCAAGCATTTAGAAATATCAAGGTTGTAACAGGAAATGCTATTGGTATGAATTGGAAGTTAGATGAGAATGTCTCAGTTAATGAAAGTGTAAAAAAACCCAAAAAATAAAGTTAGAGTAATATTTATAAATAAACATTCATTATAATAAATATGGTGAAAAAAAAGAGAGTGGTTAAAAAGAAAACAAATAAAAAACCTAAAATTGTTTCTAAAATAGAAAAAAATAAAGTATTCTCTACTAAAGTTGGTTTAGGAGTAGTCCTAAAGAATCTTTCAATTTTCATCTTTCTTTTTTTAATATCTTTAGCATTATATGCTACTGCCATACCTAAAGAAAGCGGGTTTTCTATTCTTTTTGGAATTTTAGCAATTATTTCCTTTTTAATTTCAATGGCATTCTTTTTAGCATTATTAGCTTTATTAGTATTAAAGTGGATGAAAAAATAAAAATATTAAATTTCCTTAGTTTTTCTTAATAATATTTTTATGTATAACTTTACAATTTAAACAATTCATAACAGACAAATTTATTTTAAGCCACAGCCGAGGATTGAACTCGGGACCTTTACCTTACCAAGGTAACGCTCTACCTACTGAGCTACTGCGGCTTATTTGATTATTTGATTTTTACTCAGGAGGTTGTTCGTAGAACTTTACCTACTGAGCTACTGCGGCTTATTTGATTATTTGATTTTTACTCAGGAGGTTATTAATTCCAACATATTTATAAAACCTTTTTATTAATAAAAACTTATGACAAAAGAAAAAAAAGAAGAATCTAAATTGCAAAAACTCAAGGAAAAATATAAAGATTTGAAAAAAGAGTATAATCTTCCTGAATTTGATGAATTAAATAAAGAATTCTCAATAGAAAAAATTTCAGATGTTGAAACAGATTTCTTAATGAGAGAAATTGGAAGAGTAATGTCAGATAAATTTTCAAGTTATTTGAGAATTACAGAGATGATGCTTAACCCTATTAATTCTCCAATATTTGTTTTTTCTATGGTGAAAGCAATGGGAGAAGATGAAAAAAAGAAATTGTCTGAAGCATATAAAGAACTTACAAAAATAGAACTTAACCTGATTGAACTTGATGTGAATTTTTCAATGAAAAAGCAAGCAGAATTCATTATTAACTCTTATAAATCTTGGAAAGAGATAAAAGGGTATTTTTCTGAAGTTATATCAAAGGTAAAATCTAAGTGGGATAGCAAACATGAAAACAACAATAAAGCTTATTTTGGTTAACTTAATTTTTTAATTATATCTTCTAAATTTATTTCCAATATTGCAACAGGCATTTTTATTTTCCAATTCTTCAATATTTTAGGATGCACTTCACCCATAATTCCTATTTCTTTATTTTCAAAAAGTATATTTGTTGTTCTTCCTTCAATTAAATAATTTGAAGGAGAATCATTTTCCTTAAAGTCTATCTTTAAATCCAAAGACTTAGCTAAATAATTCAATATTTGTTTTATTTCAGTGAAATTACCAGGAGTTATAGCTATAGCAAGGTTTTCCTTCTCTTGAATATTTTGTTTTAAACTAAACACTGTTCCTATCTCAAATATTTTTTGGGGATATTCTGAATCTACATTCTCAGATAAATTTTTCAATAAAAATGATGAAATATCCTTTCTTAATAGATTATATTCTGTTTTTGAATTCTCAAGATAAATAATATCTTTTTCTTGTTTTTCTGAAACATTCATATTTTCAAACCGAGATTCTTTATTTGTGAGATGATAATTTGAAACTTCAAGAAGACCTAATCCTGTAAGTATCTCAGAGATTTTTCTTTTTATTATCTCTTCTGAATTTTCTTTACCTATAGTAGATATTTTTGGTATTTCTGGATTTAAGTTCCCATATCCATATCCTATTGCAACATCTTCAATCAAGTCCACTTCATGTAAGATATCTGATCTCCAAGCTCCAATCTCGACTTCCTTTGTCTTAGGATTATAATTATGTCCCATTCTTTCAAGCAATGTTTTTATTTTCTTTTCATCTATATTTATTCCTAGAGTTTTGTTTGTATTTTCAAGAGAAATTTTCATTTTTTCAGATTCCAATACAGGAGATATTTTTTCTGGAGCTCCTTTTAATTCCATTTGGTAAATCTTTCCTCCCATATCTGCAAATACAATTACAAGTATATTCAAACATTTTTTTAAAGTCTTAAAATCAAAACCAGAACATTCAATAAATACATCTTTTGTTTCTGTTGTTACTTTTCCTGTCATTTGTGAATTAATTATAGGAGGCATGCTTAAGATGTTATTATTTGCATCTACAAATACAGGAAATTTAGATTTCCCTGCTAATAAGTGAGAATACTCTTTTCCTGCAGGATGTTTTTGCAATATCTGCAATCCAGACATTTCTTTTTCTGATTCCAAAGGTATAAATTTGATGTAATCTGGTTCAAGAGCTTTCAATGTAATTGGAAGTTTTATTTTTTCAAGAGGATAAATTCCTATTGCTACTTTTTTTCTTTTTCTCCCCATTGTTAGATGTAATTTTTCCTGTATTCCTATGATTTCTTTTATTTTTTCTTCATCTAATTTAAGCCCTTTTACAATAGCACACGCAGTATAAGGCCGAACATCTTTTGTGGAAGAATCAATGATTACTTGATAATCTTTTTCAGGTTTATTTGTTTCATATTTTCTTAATCCAGGTTTCTTACCTAAGAAAGCTAGAAAACATCTTTTAAATCCTTGGTAAGAGAGTAAATCTGGACGATTTGCAAATACCTCTATTTCAATTGTTTCATCGTCAAATGTTTCTAAAGGGGTTCCAAACATTGAAATCTTCTCCTGCATTTTTTCATCAAGTTTCCCTATTTCTTTTTCAAATATTTTTCTACTAAAAGTTATATTTGCCATTTTATTTTTTTATTTTGTCTGCAACTTTTTTTAATTCTTCAGGAGACCTTTTTGGACCAACTAATGTAGTTATATATCCCGGATATTCTTTAAAGTAAACATTACCAGTTAAATCTCCAAATTTTGCAGTATTAATATTATGCATAGGGTATAATTTTGTGTGTATATGATTCACTCCCTGTCCTTCAAATACCATTGCAACTCTTTCTACATTTAATCCTTTTTCTAGAATTTTTGCAACTTCTTTTGATGCGTTTAATAATTCTATATAATTCTTATCAGGTAAATCAAATATATATGAATTAAAGTGATTTTTTGTTATTACTAATGTCATTCCCTCAGTATTTGGATTTATATCTAATATTGCCAAATGTTTTTCATCCTCCCAAATTTTTACAGAAGGTATTTCTCCACTTGCTATCTTACAGAATATACAATCACTGTTTTTTTTATTATCTGTTTTTTCCATTTTACTGTTTCATCCAAAATTTCATTTTTCTTAGTTGAGTGAGATTATTTTTGTATAATTCTCTTAAATCTTTTATATTATAGTAATCCATTATTATTCTGTCAAATCCTTGTCCCCAAGCTAAAACAGGTACATGTTCTCCTAATAAAGGAACAGTTATTTCAGGACGGAACATTCCTGCTCCTCCAAGTTCAATCCATTTCTTTTTTTCAGGATGAAAAACTTCAACTTCAACAGAAGGTTCAGTGTAAGGGAAATATCCTGGTCTGAATCTTACATTTTCAAATCCCATTTTTTTGTAGAATTGTTTTAAATATCCTAAAAGATGTCTGAAATTTGCATCTTTATCTATAACTATTCCTTCTGTTTGATAGAACTCAAATCCATGAGCCCAATCAACTGTTTCATTTCTAAAGCATTTTCCTATTGCAAAAAATTTTGCAGGTAATTCTTCTTTTTTCAGATTTGCTAATGTTCTTGAAGATAAACATGTAGTATGGGTTCTTAGAACTAATTTCTTTGCCTCTTCTTCATCCCAAGAATATTGCCATCCTTTGCTTCCAGAAATTCCTTTTTCATGAGCTTCTTTTACTTTTGAAACTATTTTTCTGTCTTCAAGTTCAACTTTCTTGTTTATAAAAAAAGTATCGTGCATCTCTCTTACTGGATGGTCCTGTGCAGTAAATAAGGCATCAAATGTCCAGAATGAACTCTGGATAATATCTCCTTTCATTTCCTGAAATCCCATCTCTGTCCATATTTTTCTTGCATAATCTATTGATTGATTTACAAAGTGTCTTTTACCACCATTTATCTCAGGCACAGGAGAAGTAACATCATATCTCCTAAATCGTTTTCCTTTCCAATTAGACTCTTTTTTTAATATTTCTGGAGTTATTTGTTCTATCAATTCCTGTGTGCTTATTTTAGATTTAAGTATTTCTTTTCCTAATGGTGTTATTTCAATGTTTATTTTTTTATCTTCTTTTATCCCTATTATTTGTTTTCTATTTTGGAGGTTTTTTAATGCAAGCAGATACTCAGGCTTTAGAGTTTCATAATCTGTTGGAAGATTTTCCAAAAACTGTTCTTCAAGTGTCTTTTTTGATATTTCAGATTTACTTGCATTTAATATTATTTTTCCATTTTTTAAATCAATCAATGCTTTTTTCTTTAGAGCTCCAATAGATGCCTTGAACTCTTCTTCTGAAAGATTACTTTCTTTTTGTGCATCTTGTAAAGAAACTATATGTTTTTCATCTAATAAATTTAATAATCTTCTTTCAGGTAAGCCTTTTTTCAAATATAATACTCCATTAACATCTAATTCTATTATTTTGTTTTTAATATAATTTATTTTTACTATTTCTTTATTCTGTAAATATTCTAAAGACCTAATAACTGATGTTTTATCTAAATTTGATTTTTTACATATCTCACTTATCTTTTCTCCCAAGTAAGGCAAAATTTTCTTTTCGTTAGGGCTTAAAGATTCAATAATTTTAGTTTTATCCATTTTAATATATTTTAATATTAGATGAGACCTATTTAAAATTGTTTTGTCATCCAAGTAGGCATTCCAAGAACTAACCCTAAAGATTTCAAATCATAGACATTTCTTTTGTTTTTTTCTTTTAATGCAATAAATTTCATAGCCACTTTGTTTTTATTGCATATTTCTATGTTTTGTCTTATTCTTGCAAATATCTCTGATTTCTTTTTGTAATTTGTTTCTTCTATAATTTCATCTAAATTTATTCCCAAATATATCCCCTTCTTATTCATTGTTCTTGCCATAACTTGATTAAATCCTGAATTTCTTTGTTTTTGAAAATCTTTTCTTTGATTTAATGTTAAAAGAAGAACACTTATCTCCAGTTTTTCAATAACTTTCCTATTTAGTTCATCATCTTCTGAAAAATAAATTATTTGTTTTCCTTGTTCCTTTGCTTTTTTCACTTCATTTTTAAGTTTATTGAAATCTTTTTGTGTTATGAGTATCTGTGTATCTTTCATTTATCCAGAAATCTTTGTACCTATAAATTTCTTTCCATTAAGGAGATTATCTAATTGTCTCATATCTTTTCCAAGAATATATGTGTTTATTTTATTAGTTTTTATTGTTTTTGAAGCTGTTTGGTCAAGTACAAAATGTTGTCCTGGGCGGAATTTTATCTTATCTACTATTTTCTTAAATTCTTCCCAAGATATTTCATGAATTAATTTAGCGTTTTTGAACTCTTTTGGATTTTTATCATACAAACCATTAACATCTGTTAAATTTATGAATTCGCACTTAAATTTTTTTGCTATTTCAGATGCTGTTGAATCTGAAGTTTGATTAGGACGATATTCAAGGGCACCACAAAAAACAATATCATATTTTTTTATGTATTTTTTAACTTCCCTTATTTTTTTGGGTATCCCTCTTTTTTGGTCTTGATTGAAAAAATAGCTCATAAATCTTGCATTCGTTCTTGTAGCTGAGATTCCAGCATAACTTTGGAATAAAGTATTCATTCCAACTTTTTTTAAAGCACTTATGTATTTTCTTGCTATATTTCCCCCTCCACATACAACGATGAATTTGTAATTGCTTGTATTTTTTAGAATTGTTTTTTTGAAGCTTTTAAGATATTTAGTATTTATTTCGTCAGGGATTATTAAACTCCCTCCTAGACTTAAAACAATCACCTTTTTTTCCATTTTTATTATAATTTAACTTTGGTTTTTATATCTTGCTAAATTTAAATTTACTTAACAGTAAAAAGCTTATCATCCTTAACATCAAATACATCCATCCTCACCCCAGAATCTATCCATCCATGAGCATAATTTAATGCAGCAAAACAATTAACATAGTCTTCTTTATTTTTGAAATGTTTTGCATCTGAGAGGTAATTTTCAACCATATCTATTATCTCTTTTGCATAATTTTCCTTTCCTTTTATTATATTTTTCTTAACTTCTTTAAGTGCCTTTTCTGTTATTTCAAAATATTTATTTATTTTTTCAAGAGTTATCTTATCTTTCATCTTATAATTAAATTAAGATAATCTTTAAATATATCTTTTTGCTTATTCTTTAATGGACAAGAGTAAAAAGAGGTTGTTTTTCGGAGTAGCTTTTGTAGTATTATTCTTAATGATATCAGGGGTTTTTGCAGAATCATTAGGTTTAACAAGTGGAACCAAAGAAGCAATAGATAAAGTTATTGGTAATAATGGTATAGATAAAGACAAAGTTAAATCAATTGATAAGGTAGATTTTGAAGCACTTCCTGATCAAGTTAACCTAAAGGATATTGACACAACTAATTTAGCAGTATATGAAGTAGATTACGGTGGAGAGAGTCCTATTTTTGTTATAACTGCTTCTGATGAATTGTTTGCTTCAAAAGAAACTGAGAAAGTTTACAAAAAAATGCTTTTGAATTTTGGTAAAAATGGAGAGGTAGAAACCTCAACTTTCCTTAACAGCGCAACAGGAGTTGAAGGAAATTATGACAATGGTTATGTTATGATGAGGGAAGGAAGTATAACAGGAATTTCAACAAGTTTAGAAGCTGTTAGTGGAAAAGGAGATGTAGAGATAATTATTAATATAAATGGGGAACCTATAGGATTTAGAAACACAATATCTGTTGATTCAGCCGGATTCAAGAAAGATTATGATACACAATCTTTAGGAGTTGTTAAATTTAACAAAGGAGATATTATCTCTGTTTCTGTTAAATTAGATGGGGGAGTTATTGTAAAAAATATTATTAATTTGATAGAAATTTCAACAGAATAAAATTATATTCTTATTTTCTAACAAAATTTAAATAAGATAATTCTTTTATTTGATTATAAAAGATGGCGTATAAAAAATATATTAAAAGGAACGGCAAACTTTACGGTCCTTATATTTACGAGAGTAAAAGAGTTAATGGCAAAGTCGTTTCAGAATACCACGGAAGTGAAGAACCTAAAAAAGAAAAAGGTGTTAAAATAAATAAATTTAACTATAAAAAAATATTCTTGTTTTTTATTGGAGCAATATTACTTGCTGTTTTAATTTATTTTTTTATTTTTAATATAAATAAAAATAGTTTTTCAGGTAATGTTATTGCTAGTATAAATAGTTTCTATGAACAAGGGGAAATATTGGACGGTCTTTTAGAATTTTCTTTAAATGAAGGAGAGTTAATTCCAGCTTCTTCAAAAATTATTTTTGAAAATTCAAATATTAGCCAAGAGTTCAATTTAAGAGATTTTTTAGATAGCCCTATTTCTGAAGGAAAATATTATGTCAAAGATGTTGAATTAGAAGGAGAAGGAGAAGGATATGGGTTAGAAGGAGAGAGAGTAGTTTATCCTGAGTTATCTTTTACTCTCAAAATATACCAGACAATAGATGATGATTCAGAAGAGAATACAGAAGTTTTAGAAGAAACCCCTACTGAAGAAAACATATCTACTCCTATAACAGGTAATTCAATAAAATCTTCTGGGGGATTTTTAAGTTCTTTTTTCAGAACAACTGGAAGTGTTATTTCTATGGAGCTTAAGCGAGATATTCAAGGCAAAGTATCTAAAGACAACGAATTTGTCTATGAATTAAATGAAAGAGAAGAAGCGGAATTAGAATTGAAAAGTGTTTATTATGGAGAAGAAAATCTTCCTGATAAAACAATTGAATTAAAGAAAGAAGATAATAAAATAATTATAACCACAGAATATTCTTTTGTTGAAAAAGGTTATGGGGAAGATTATTTAGGTTCTAAAAATAAAAAATTGACTTTAAATTTAGAAGATTTTAATTTATCTGTTGAAGAAGGAAATTTAATTGTCAAAGTTATTTACGAAGATGATGAGATATTTTCATTAAACACTGTTATTAAAGAAGGGGAAAAGGTCTCAGATGAGCTAATAGAAATTCCATTAGAAGAGGAAAAAGAACCAATACTAAATGAAGAAGTTGAAATCAAACAAGAAGAACCCATTTTAATTAGAGATATTGGTAAATCTTTAACTTCCAAAGAAAGAGAAGTCATATTAAACAAATTCGGAGAGAGTTCTATACAAGTTATTAATTCAGAAAAATTCAAAGATAGAATAATTATCAATTATGCTCTTGGAGAATATTATATAGAATATTCTTATGATTCGGATTTAGATAAAAATACTTTAGATTCTTTAATGGAAGAAGACAGAATAAAGTTTCTTAAAGATATAGCAAAATCTCTTGTTCAAGAGGAGAATTTAGCAGAACCTATAAATGATTTTAAGGATAATTATACATTCTGATTCATTTCTTCAAAACTCATTTTATTTATTGTAAATTTTATTCCTGCAACACTAGATATCACAGCTAGAAGAACAAGTCTTCCTGAAACTACTTTATATATTCCTTCTTGAACAGGTATTTTTGTTTCTTTGGAAAATCTATTTATTATATCTTCAATCTCTTCTTTTGTTAAAACTATTGCTGTCTTCTTAGCTCCCATACCTCCTTTAACTCCTATGTTTTCATTTGCACCATAACATTCTATTCTTTTTACCATAGGGTCATTAATCAAAGGATTCAATTTCCCTAAATCAATACTCTTGTTTATTGGTACTGGTTTTAAATACTGAATATGTGGAGGAAGATTTACATCTGGCATCCATAATTCTATTTTCCTAAACGGGTCTTGGTAAGGGATATTTTTTACTATTATTTGAGAAACTTCTGGGCGAGGTTCATTTCTATATAGAGGTTTATTAGTAACTTCTATTTGCTTTTTTTCTTTTATCTTTTCTTTTTTAAAAGTATCTCTAAAAGGACTTATTTCGGGGATTACATGAGTATCAAACATTCCTATTGCAGGACGCAATATTGAACGTGTTCCTTCCATTCTCTCTTCTTGTATTTCTTCTCTCCTCCTTATTTTATCACGTATTATTTCTTTTTTAGTTAGGGGCTTAGGCGTCACAACTTCTTCTTTTTCTAAGATAGTTTCTAATTTCAAAATATCTGCATGTGTAGAATGAATTATTAATTGTCTTGTAAACTCAAGTAAAAATGCTTTTTTAAATTCTATAAAACTCGGTTCTTCTTTTAGTTTTTTTATCTTAGTGTCCATTTGAGGAGATAGGTTTATGATATTCTTCAGTGACCCCTCCTATCATAGAAGTTTTTTGAATTGGTTTAAACATTGAAGGTTGAGGGGCTTGTGGTTGTTGTTGAGGATATCTTTGATTTAATTGTGAAGGAAAATATCCTTGATTTGTAGGAGGAGTTGGAGCAGGTTCATTCATTTTATCATGCATCAAAGTTAATCCTCTTGCAATAGTTCTATTTTGTTCTAAAACTGTTTCTAATCTCTCCAGTATTTTTGCATTTTCCTTATTATTTTTTTCAACATCAAAATCTTTTTCAGCAAGAACTTTGGCAGATGTTTCAAATAATTCTAATAATTTAGATATTTGATTAGTCAAATCATCAAATTTTACTGAAAGATTAACCATTACTTTTTGTAACGATACAAAATTATCTATAAGGACCTTTTCCAATTCTTTATTTTTCTTTTCTTTGGAAACTTTTTTAATTCTACTTTTATTTTTATCCACACTCTTTTTAATCATAGTTTATACACGAATTAAATATTTATAAATATTTATAATTGAGTAATTTTACTTTTTTACCTCTCATGCAGCTTTTCTATTCCTTTTATTACAGGTGTTTCTTCTGATTTATTCTCTTTTGGAGTATACTTTCTTGGTTCTTGGTCTGTTCCTTTTATTATATTTTCTTCTACCTCTTTTATGCAGTTTACTATTTTTTCAGTATCTTCTGCTTTCATACATATTATATCAATTCCCTCTTTTATTAAGAAAGGAATTAATTCTTCTTTTTTTTCTGATTCAAGAATTATACTAGTTTTTACTCCTTTTTTCTTAGCTACTCTTATAATATAAGATAATTGATAAAGTATAGCTGGATGCAACTCATTATACAAATATAAAACATTCTTGTTTCTTTTATCTATAGAAAGAATATTTTGTGTTAAATTGTTTATATCTATTGAAATAAAGTTTATTCTTTCATCACATATTTGATTTATTAATTGTACAGATGCAGGAGTTTCTATGGAGACTCCAACCCTCACTTCTTTAAAGTTTATTTTATCTAATATCTCTTTTACTTTCGCCATTCTTCTATCTGAACTAAATTAGGTATTATTACTCCAACTTCCTTGCCTGATTCACTTACTCTTTTAAATGCATTCAATTCTGCTTCAAATATTTCTGGATTATTTAAACTAAACCTTATTCCATGCAACCCCAATCTAGGATTAGCTTCTTTTTCATTAGGTGTGCCTTCTAATTCTGGAAATTCATCACCTATAATATCTGATGTTCTTATCCACAATTCATTAAAATGTTCTGCTATCTTATTTAATTCTTTGAAAATTATATCTTCATATTCTTTTACTGCATTTTTTGTTAGATAATACTTTGGATGCTTTCCAGATTCCAAAATTATGTCTTCTATTTTAATTATCCCAGCAGATTTAATTCCTGTGTGTATTGCTCTATCTACAAAAGAAGGAGAATTGATTATAAGTTTTACTTTTGTTTTTGTTTTTGTTGCTACTGGTTTTATCTCTTGTATTTTCTCTGGTTCTACAGGTTCTTTTATTTCTTTTTTTATATCTTCCTCTATTTTGATTTCTTTATTTGAATGATTTGTTTTCATCTCTCTTGTTTGAACTAAATAAATATCTTCACCTTCAATTGCAAATTCAATACATTGTGGTCTCTTATAATGTTCTTCAATTTCTAAAGATAATTTAGCTAATCTTGTTAATTCTCTTTTTGTTAAAACCTGTTGTTTTGACTTTTCTTCTCTTAGGGGTATTGTTATCCTACTTCCTGAAGAATCTCTTGTAATTGCTATTTCCTTTTTTGCAACTTTTATATCAATTATTTCTAGATTTTTATTGAGCACATATTCATCAGGAGTTATTATCTTTGAAGATGCACCTTCTCCAAGACCCCATATTGCTTGAATTATCATGTTCTCGTCTAAATTATTTGGGTTCTTACTAAAAATTACTCCAGATTTATTAGAATCTACCATCTTTTGAACAATTACTGCGAGTTTTATTGGAGAATCCTTTAAACCCTTTTTATATCTTGCATAAATTTCATTAGGAGTGAATAAAGATGCAAAGCATTTTTTTATGTGTGTAATTAGTTCACTTTCTCCTTTAACATTCAAAAATGAATCTTGCTGAACAACTAACCCCTCTTTGGGATTGTTTCCAGCTGGTGCAGAAGAACGAACAGCAACAAAAATAGGTTCTTGTGCGTTTTGCAGAATATCTAATGCAGAACCATAAATATCACTTAAATCACCTGCTCCTAAACTATCATATGCATCTAATATCTCTTCTTCTAAAATTTGAGGCATATGTGCTTCCATTATACCATTTCTTATAACTTCAGCAATATCATTCAAAAGGATTGGATCTTCATAATTTATCTTTTCAAGTAATCCTTTTATTTTATTATTTAAGCCAGGAGAATTTTCCAAAAAATAATCATAAGCTTTTGTTGTTACAATAAATCCAGGAGTTATAGGTAATTTTAAATTATATATTTCACTCAAATTAGCTCCTTTTTCACCAACCAAATTCTCAGAATCTTTTCCTAAATCAGAAAACCACTTCACCAACTCAGACCTTTCATCAGAAGAGTTGTTTGCTGCCTCTCTTTGATTCATAATTTCACTAAATAATTTATATTAATAAATGTTTGGGGTTTTTAGTTAGATATTGCTTCTGCTGGGCAGTTTTTAATTGCCTCTTTTATGGACTTTGCATTTTTTTTAGCATCTACTCCTGATTTTACACCTGCTTTTCCATCATCTTCCATGTGAAAAATTTCAGAATATGTTGCAGCACATGCTCCGCACCCAATGCATTTATTTTTATTTACTTTCACCATTTTATTTTACTTGGTGTAAATTTAGGCAAGTTTATAAATATAATGTTGAAACTGGCTTTGTTTAAAAAGTAGTTTCTGTCAAAAAACTAACTTTAACTTTAACCCATTAGTTAAATTTATAAAGATAAATATTCATATTTATTTATGGCACTAGGAGCAGGATTATGGATTTTAATTATATTAGTTGCATTCTTAATAATTGTTCTTATTGGATATTATAACAGATTTACAGTCCTTTCTAATAGAATAGAAAATTCACTTGGACAGATTGATGTTCAATTGAAAAGGAGAGCAGATTTAATCCCAAACCTTATTGAAACTGTTAAAGGTTTTGCTAAACACGAAAAAGAGGCAATAGCAGCAGTTACAAATGCAAGAAAAGCATTGGTTAGTGCAACAGATTTACCTTCAAGATTAAAAGCAGATAAAGGACTTGAAGGAGCATTAGGAAGATTATTTGCAATTGCTGAAGGATACCCTGATTTAAAGGCTAATACTAATTTCTTAGAATTACAGAGAGAATTAACTTCAACAGAAGATAAAGTTGCTTATTCAAGACAATTCTACAACGACTCAATTCTTGATTACAATAATAAATGTAAGACTTTCCCAGGAAAAGTATTTGCAGGAATCTTTGGATTCAAAGAAAAAGAATACATTAAGATAACTGAAGAAGAAAGAAAACCTGTTAAAGTTAAGTTTTAAATATAGTTTATTTTCTATTGTTGATTAACCTATTAGTTTACCATACTTTCCAAAATGATAAACATCATCACGTCCAACAACATATGTCTCAAAGGATTTTAACTTATTTTTAGGTATTAGTTGTTGATAAGATTCTCCTTTTTTATATTCAGATATTTCAGTTCCTTCAGTAATACTGAAAAAACTTGGAACTATTATAAATTGCTTTTTTTTATATTTTCCAACAAGAAAGCACTTATATTTTTCACGTTTTATATTAATTTTATCACAGATTAAAACAGCTGGATGAACATGGCTTGTAACTATTATTTTTATCTGTTTATCATATAATTCCAGAAAGTCTTTTTCTCCATGGGTAAATGCAATATCCCCTTCTATATAAAAATCATTTAGTTTGTAATCACTTAATGTAAAAGTATCATGATTTCCTCGTATAAGAATTATATCCTCTTTTGGAACATGTTTTTCTAGAAATCTCAAAAAGTTTCTTAAGTCCGATACTTCCTGTTTTTGAAAATGAAAGTGGTGTTTCATATCTCCAAGAAGGATTATCTTTTTTAATCTATAAATTGCCTTTATTCTTTTTATTATAATTTCAATTTCTTTTTTTGTTTCTTCTAATTGATTAAATAAAAGATTTATTCCCTGATCTTTTATCATTGAATCATATCCTAAGTGTAAATCTCCTATTGCGAGAATCCCTTTTTTAGGAAAGAAAAGTGTTTTTGAGATGAATGTAAAATCTTTTGATTTATTTTCTCTTTTCATTTTATCTCTCCTGGTCTTTTAAAAATTCCTCATAACTGAATTCTTCTGGGTCTTGTCTACGAGCTATTTCCTGAATATATACCTTATGCATTCTTTGAAGAAAATCTTGTTTATCTTCTATCTTCATTAAATCAAGATGTCCTTGAAGTATGAGATTTAGTGAAAATGGAGAAGGCAATTTTACATGATTATAACTTAATTTTACTTTTCCTGAATTTATCCAATCAAGAACTAATTTAGTACTTTCAATATCCATTAAATCTTCTAGGACTTCTCTTTTTGCTTCTTTTAATATTGGAAATTCTTTGGATATTTTTTTAACTGAACTTATCAAGAAGTGGGATTTCATTTGTTGTTTTTTAATAGATTTAGTAGCACCCTTATATGTTCTTAAAATCATCAAACCTCTTGTTGCACAGTGCCTGAACTTCTTTGTAAGAACATCTGTCTTTTCAATAGCTTGTTTTAATATCTCTTCTATATTCTTGGAATTAAGCTGTTCAAATGCTTTTTCTATTTTGGTGTTTTCAGAAGAAAGATAAAATCCTCTATCAGATATTCCTACTTCAACGTCTCTTTTTGCAGAACCTTTAGCACCCATTAAATATGCTAAAGCGCGAGAGAGAGCATCATTTACTCTTCTCCCATACATCGAGTTTACAAGAATATATTTTTTATCATCTCTTTCATCTGTATATTTTTCAATTGTTATTGTATCTATATCTGGTATTTCAGAAAAATGGAATTGTTGATAAAAATATTCATAAATCTCTTCTGAGACCTCCATTGAAGTATAAGTATATTTTCTTATAAATTCCTTTATTTTTTCTTTATCCAGATTTTTTTCAAACCTTTTTCTCATTTCTTTTCTAAATTTAGATATTTCCAAAGCAGAATCAAAACTTAATGGAAGAGTCTCTGAAAACCAAGAAGGTATTGTAGGGTTTCTATCTGGAGCAGGTTTAACTGTTAAGTTCATCCCTTTTGTGTATAAATAAGCATATTTACTTCCACCTAAAACAAAAACATCTCCCTTATGCATTCTATTCATAAAAGATTCATCAATAACACCTATCTTCTCTCCTGTCTGAAGTTTTACAGTAACAAAAGATTCTTCTGGAATTGTTCCAAGATTTGTTAAATATAATACTCTTGCTAATTTACCTCTTTTACCTATTTCTTTTGTATCTTTATCATACCAAATTTTTGCATAAACTTTGTCTTTTTCTAAATCATATTCTCCAGATAAATAACTTATTACAGAAAGAAAATCTTCTTTAGTTAACTTTTGATAACAATAACTTTTTCTTATTAGATTAAGAAGGTCTTCTAATTTCCAATGTTGACTTATTGCCATCCCAAAAATTGTTTGGGAAAGAACATCCAAAGCATTTTTTGGAAAATGTATTTTATCTATTCTAGCCTCATACATTTCTTTTTGAATTACAGAACATTCAATTAAATCATCTCTATCTAATACAATAAATCTTCCTTTTGCTGTCTCGTGTAATTTATGTCCTGCTCTTCCTACTCTCTGAAGAGCTCTTGAAGAAGCTTTTGGACTACCTAAAAGAATAACTAAATCAATATAACCAATATCTATTCCTAATTCCAAAGAAGTTGAACATACAACTACTTTCAAGTTTCCTTGCCTGAGATTTTCTTCAATTGCAAATCTATGTCCTTTACTTAAAGAAGAATGATGTGCTGCAATATTTTCATCGGTATAATCTACAGGAAATTTATCTTTCAGATAATTTACAATTCTTTCTGTTGCTGAACGAGTATTTGTAAAAATTAAAGTTGTTTTATGTTCCTTAACTAAATCATGTATTAAACGATACATATGAATGTGTGGTTTATTTTCCAAGATTAAATTTGCTGTGGGTATTAAAACATCTAAATCAAGTTTTTTATGGGAATGAACTTTTGCAATTTTTACTTTTCTGTCTTCAGCTATCCCAACTAAATATTTTGCAACTTCTTCTAAGGGTTCTATTGTTGCACTTAAACCTATTTTAACAGGAATTGTTTTTGCAATTGAGTTGAGCCTTTCAACATTTAAACTTAAAAAAGAACCTCTTTTATTTCCTAAAGAGTGTATTTCATCAAGAATACAATATTCTACATCCTGAAAAGATTCTACAAATTTCTTTGTTGTTAAAACAATTGCAAGAGATTCAGGAGTTGTTATAAGAATGTGAGGAGGGTTTTTTACCATTTTTGCTTTTTCAGAAGCAGTTGTATCTCCTGTTCTTAAACCAACAAGTATTTTCTGGAGATTTATTCCCTTTGATTTTGCAAGTTCATTTATTTCTTCAAGAGGTTCTATAAGATTTTTGTGTATATCATTATTAAGAGCTTTTAAAGGAGAAACATAGATGCAATAAACTTTCTTTTCAAGTTTATTTTTTTCTGACAAAGATACCAACTGATTCAATATTGAGAGAAATGCTGTTAGAGTTTTACCTCCTCCTGTAGGTGCAGATATAAGTATATTCTGTTTATTATGGATGTTCATTACTCCAAATTTTTGAGATTCTGAAAAATCCTGGAATTTTGAGAAAAACCATTCTCTTACAAGTGGGTGGAGTATTTTTTCTATTTCTTCTCTGGAATATTGGACTGCTTCTGAAACAATTGTCATTTAAGTTACCTTTTACATTCAATTCTATAGAAACCTCTTCAATCCCTGATTTAAATTAATTAAGTGTCATTATTTAAGGGTTTTGGTTATTTTGGTTAATCTTAAAAAGCCATTTTTCTATATCTATATATGGAAAAATATCAAAGAATTGATTTTAGAGACCAGATTTCAAAAAATAAAAGAAAATCATTTTTTCTAATATTAATTGTTGTTTTAGTGATTATAGCATTAGGGTATGTTATTTCCCTAGCTTTTGATCCTGTTTGGTTTTGGTTTATAATGATATTTTCAATTATTTTCTCAATTTCCTATACTCTTATTAGTTACTATAATTCACATAAAATTTCAATTAAGAGTGTTGGAGCAAAAAAAGCAGACAGAAGCAAGTATAAAGATTTTTACAATATTGTTGAAGGTTTAACTCTAGCTTCTGGACTTCCTATGCCTAAACTTTATGTTATGCCCTCTAATCAAATAAATGCCTTTGCTTCTGGAAGAGATCCTAAACATGCTGTTATTTGTGTTACTGAAGGAGCTTTGGCTAAACTAGATAGAAGAGAATTAGAAGGAGTTTTAGCACATGAATTAGGACACATTGGAAATTACGATATAAGATATATGACATTAGTTGCAGTTATGGTTGGAATGGTTGCAATTATCTCTGAAATGTTTTTAAGAAGTTTATGGTTAAAAGGGGGAGGAGATAATGATAATAATAAATTAGGCATAATCCTCTTGATAATAGGTATTCTTTTAGCAATTCTTGCTCCTATTGTTGTTCAGTTAGTTCAACTTGCAATTTCAAGAAAACATGAATATTCTGCAGATGCAACTGCAGTTAAATTCACAAGATATCCTCAAGGGTTAATTGGAGCTTTGAAAAAAATAAAACAAGATTACTCCTATGAAACTTCTGAAAAGAAAGTGAGTAAAGCAATTGCTCCATTGTTTTTTGCTAGCCCTTTAAAGAATCTTACAAGCACACATCCTCCAATCGAGAAGAGAATAGAAGCTTTAGAAAGAATGTAATTTCAAAGCTGTTTTAATTAGTTTTAAAAACCTTTATTTATTGGATTAATTATGAGCTTTATAAGAGGTGCAGTAATTACACTATTTGGTCTTGTTTTGACAATTTGTATTCTTTTAATGAATGTTTCCATAACATTTGCTTCTTCTCTTGATTATGATGACCTTAAACCTGCTTTAGATAATTCAGCAAATGGGGTTATTGATAGTATTGTAGATTTTGAGGAAGTTTTTGGAAAAGAATTAAACAATTATTGTAATATTGATAGCCAGTACATTTTTAATTATGGAAATGAAAGCTTTGCAATACCTTGTGAAGTTATTGAAGAAGGGGAAGATTCTATAGCAACTTATATTCAAAATAATTTCATTGAACAAATTTATTATGCAGATTATGACTGTAAATTCTGGGAATGTGTTAAAGAATCTGAAGTTCCTTTTGTTCTTATTTCTGATAAAGCAAGGGTATATTGGGCAGGTAAAGCTATTTTATTAGCTGTAATGTCTTTGGTTTTATTTGGTTTGATTTTTTTAGTTGCTGAAAATAGACCATCCAAGTTCATTTCTTTTGGGATTCTTTTAGCTCTTTGTTCATTACCTTTTAAAAATATGAATTGGATTTCAAAGATAGTTCCAGCTCAGGTTGCTCCTTTATTCTCACTCTTTTCACAGAAAGCTCACACAGTATTTGTAATAATGTTAATTATCTCAATTATCCTTGCATTAATAGGAATAGTTGCGTTAATATTTGGATGGAAAATGAAATTCAAAGAAGAAAATTTAGAGAATAAAAAATCTGCTTCTTTAAATCAAATTTCCAGAGAGGAAATTAGAGAGATGATTAGAGAGGAATTATATAAAAAAGATATTTCAAAGAAAAAAACCAACAAATCTAATTTACCAAAGAAAAAGAGGAATTAATTTTTAATAAAATCCTTTAATCAAAGATTTAGGGTCTGTACTTTTTTCAGTGTTTTGATTTGTATTCTGTGATTTTTCTTTAGGAGGCAATGTATTATATTTTGTTCCTCCACTTGTTTCCCCTGTTTTTTTGTTCATAAAATTTTGCATGTATCTTGAATGTCCTTCATCATGGTATTTCATGTCTTTAATTTTGTAACATACTACTCTTTCATTATCTTTTCTTTCTGTTCTTACATTTGTTAGCTTATTTCTTATTTCTTCACTCAATAAAACTTCCCCCTGAGAACAAGATGCTATCTTTTTAGAATTATTCATAAAGTTCCCTAATCCCATAAATTGCATTACTCCACCTTCTGTTTTTTCAACTATTGAACCATAATCTATTGATATTCCAAAATCCATCTTATGTTTTGCTATTCTGTTATAATTAGATAAGATTTCTTTTGCATTTTGTGCAATTTCAAGAGCAGCTGTTTCATTTTTTAATGTCCTTGTTTTTGAAGGAGCTAATATAAATGTTAAGTTGTTTTGGTTTTCATATACAAATGCCTTTTTGTTTTCTGCGAAATTTACTATTTTTTGAAGAGGCTCTTCTGCATTTGATTTTTTTGCTTGAAGCTCAGCTAAATTCCTTACACTTATATTTGCCATACTTACCTCTTGCTTATTTCCTTTTATTGAAATAGAAAGGTTTGCCCTATTGTTTATTTTAAGCTTAGATTCTTTTGATAATTGTATTGCCCTATTTTCCCAAGCAGTGTTTGTTTTTGGTGCTACAAACTTTTTCTTGAATACACTTTTTTTAGATACTCCTGTTTCTTTTCTTCTTTTATATTTTCTTGTCAAAACAAAAATTAATGATGCTATCATCAGCAATACAAACACCCAAAAAATAGGTCTTGTGTAAAATTCTCTAGTAGTAGATTCTGAAAAATCTTTTATCGCAAATCCTGTTGATCCAGGTATTCTTGATTCAGGTAAAACTACTTTTTCTTTGAATTTACTTGTTCTTGTTCCATCCATTAATTCTACTTCATATTCTCCAGCATGCTCTGTTTTTAATCCATACTCATTACTACCATCAACAGGCAAGAATAAATCAAAATCCTTAGAGATATTTCCTATCCTTATATTTATTGTAGCATTATATGGGATATTTCCAACATTAGTTACAACTAAAGTTTGATTCACAAGTTCTACACTTATTTCATGGTTCTCTAATATTGTAAAAGAAGTTTCTGCTGTTAATTCATTAGATACAGCATGCACTGTCCAGGTTGCAGGAGGTTCATTATATGCTATTGGAAATTTAAAGTATTCACCAGTTTTCTTCTCAATTGGTCCTGCCCCTTCTGGAATTTCAAGTATATCTGTTTTTATTGTGATAACAGAAGTTGATTCTATACTCTCTCCTGTCTGATCATGTAAGATTGTTTTTATTTCAACTGGATTTCCAGGTTTAACATCTTTATCTTTTAGGATTATCTCCAAAGAAGTAGGAATTTGTTTTATTTGTATATTATAATTTACAAATCCCTTGTTTGTCTTTGTGTTATCTAATGCAACTTCATAAGCATTTAATTTAACCAAATACTTTCCAGCTTTCATTTTTTCTGGAAGAACAACATTCATTGAATACATTCCATTGTTTATTGTACCTTTTTGTAAGATATTATTAGATGAACCATTTGCAATTACTAATTCCAGTTCTATAAATCCATTAGCTGGTTGTCCGTTTTCTTTTATTGCATCTCCATATATTAATAAGTTTTGACCAGGTTCAAACTCACTTTGTTCAGTATTTGGCTTAAGTGTAATTAAATTAGATATCTTAAATTCATTTGTTAAAAAGTATTCTGTTCCAAGTATTCCTTTTATTTTACAGTTTCCTACATTTTCTCCAACAACCTCTTTTGTTAAAACAAGAGAAGCATCAAATGTTTTTTCTTCTCCATATACAAGATTTACTCCATTTTTATAAAAATTAATTTGTTTTGTTCCACAAAGCAAATCCATACTAAATGTTCCAGAAACTCCTGTAATAGTTTTTATTGTTACAGGTATTGTTACTGAATCTCCTATATTATGTACTTTGTTTGGTTGTTGGTTTATAATCATCTCTGCAGAAGCAAAAGAACTAATTACTAATACAAACAATAATGCAAACACAATCTCTTTTTTCATTTATATACTAACAAATATTTATTTATAAATATTTGTGGAGATGAGAATTATTAATTAAAAGTTATGTTTTAATCTTTATACCTGAATTATAATAAGCATTCATTATTTTTTCAGGATATTCCCTGTTTTCTCTTGGAAGTTTTTTGTTAGTATGGTTGAAATTATATTTTCTAGCTGTACCTACTCCTGCATTGTATGCAAAAAGAATCTTTTTTCTTTTTGCATCTAAATCTGAATTTGACCAGTTTGGATCATATTTTGCACAGAATTTTGAAATATAATTTAAATATTCAAGTGAAAGTTCAAGATTTGTAGTAGGATTAAATAATTCTTTTTGTAGTGCATATTCATTTATCTGTCCTGTTATTGAATCCTTAAGTGCTTCAAATTTTTCTGGTCTAAATGTTTGATAAACTTCTGGACCTATCTGACCTAATCCTTTATATCCTGATTTACTTACTGCATGTACATTATATGAAGATTCTTGTCTTAACATAACTCTAAAAAGCCTTTTGTCAAACTCATTTGGCCATTTTTTAACATTTGAGTATGCTTGTTTAATATATGAATTTAAAGAATCTTGAGAAAGAAAGTAAGGTTCTAAAAATTTTCTTTTTTCTGCTTCTTCTTTTTGTCTTTTTTCTTCTTTTAATGTCTTTTCAAGTTCTGATTTTTTATAAAGTTCATGTTGTTCTTTTGCTTTTTCAAAAGGAGTTGACTTATTGACATTGTTTATGTAATTTGTAGAAATCATTTTTGCATACTCTAAAGTAGGATGAGTGTAAAGTAAGCTGTTTTCAGGTGAAGTTGGCTCAAATCTTTGACCACTATAAGAAAATACTCCTGCTAAAGCTAAGCTACCTACAACAATATTTCTCTTTATTTTGTTTATTAATTTGTTTCCCATTTTATTTCATCACTATATAATAGTTACAATATTTAAATGTTTCGGTGAGTTTTTATAAAAACCAGTGTTTAAACTGTATTGAAAAATTGATTTATTTTTCCTGTTTGTATCTAAACTAAAATTACAAATAGGTGAATCAAGCAAGAAGATTGTACGAAGGTTCACTGTTTAATTCTTCCATGCAGTTCACCTCCCGATAAATTTGTTTTTTTATTTACTTTGAGCGTATTTTTTACCATGGTTTTTTTTAATAAATATCCTTTAAAAACTTTATGAATATTTAGTATATACTTTTCTGATTTTTTGGAGGTTTTTCAGTATTTTCAAGATTTAAAATTAGTTTTATAAACTCCTATTTCTTGAAGAACTTATGAAGACCTTAAATCTCCATGTAGATTATATAAAATTCAAGCCACTTAAAAAAGCACTTAAAAGTATTAAAGAACTTCCAGATAAAGACAAGAAAGAGAAGGAAATTAAGGAAGCTTTGGTTGTTTTAACTGCTGTTGAAAAAGCAGATAAATCTGTCCCTATAGTTGTAAAACAATTAGTTGAAAATATTAAAGATATTGCTTCTCAAGTTAAAACCAAAAATATTGTTCTTTACCCTTATGCTCACCTTTCCAAAGATTTAGGAAGTCCTGAAATTGCTCAAGAAGTTTTAGAAAAAGCTGAAGAAGAATTAAAAAAGCATAAATTTCATGTTGCAAGAGCTCCTTTTGGTTATTATAAAGAATTTGAATTAAAAGTTAAAGGACATCCTTTAAGTGAATTGTCAAGAGAAATAAGAATAGACAAAGAGAAAGAAGAAAATAAAGAAGATAAGATAATTAAAGAAGAAGTTTATGACTCCAAACAATTGTTAAGAGAAATTTCAAAGTCCAAATTAGATAGTTCTAAGCTCAAAGATAATGACCATAGAATTTTAGGAAGAAAAATGGACTTATTCAGTTTTTCAGAAGTTGCTCCTGGTATGGTATTTTGGCATAATAATGGATTAATTACAAGAAACGAATTAATTAATTTTTGGAGAGAAGAACACAAGAAAGCAGGTTATAAAGAAATTCAAACTCCCCAGATTTTAGATAAAAAACTCTGGCAAATTTCAGGACATTGGGAAAAATATAAGGAAAATATCTTCCTCACAGAATATGAAAAAAGAATTTTTGCAGTTAAACCAATGAATTGTCCAGGAGGAATACTTGTATTCAAAAATTCTCCAAAATCTTACAAAGATTTACCTTTAAGAGTTGGAGAATTAGGGGTTGTTCACAGACAAGAATTATCTGGTGTTTTAGGAGGATTGTTTAGAGTTATACAATTTACTCAAGATGATGCACATATTTATTGCACTGAAAAACAAATTGAGAATGAACTTGCAAAAGTTATGGATTTAGTTGATTTATTTTACAAAAAATTTGGATTTGAATACACAATTGAACTTTCAACAAGACCAGAAAAGAGAATAGGAGATGAAAAAATGTGGGATTTAGCAGAAAATACCTTAAAAAAAGTTCTTGAAAAAAGAAAAGTTAAATTTAAGATTAATGAAGGAGATGGAGCATTTTATGGTCCAAAAATTGATTTTCATTTGAAAGACTCTTTGGAAAGAACTTGGCAGTGTGGAACAATACAACTCGATTTTGCAATGCCTGAAAGATTTGAATTAGAATATATTGATAGTGATAATAAAAAGAAAAGGCCAATAATGATTCACAGAACAATTTATGGAAGTTTAGAAAGGTTTATTGGAATGCTTTTGGAAAATACAAATGGAAGACTTCCAACTTGGTTAGCTCCTGTTCAAGTTAGAGTTCTGAGTTTTACAGATAGAAATATTGACTATGCAGAAAAAATAATTACAAGAATGAAAGAATTAATCCCAAGTATAAGAATTGATTTTGATTTTGAACAAAAAACTGTTCAATCAAAAGTTAAAGATGCTGAGGAAATGAAAATACCTTACATACTTGTAATAGGCGATAAAGAAGAAAAAGATGGAGTTGTTTCTGTAAGAAAGGGTGGAAGCAATCTTGTTGGAAAAATGGATACAGATGAGTTCATATTTAAAATACGAGAAGAAATTGAAAAAAGAATTTAACCATCTTTCATTCTATTTTTTGTTTTTCTTAATTATTTCATGTAAGTAAAAATTTTCACTACAATTTATCAAGGAGGGAAGAAAAACATTTATAATATATTATATATTACATAGAGCATATTATAAATTATAATTTAGTATCAACTTTATTGATTAAAATGAGTAAAAAAGGGGTGTTGATTATATTTGTTGTTTTTCTTTTAGCTTTGTCTTTTATATCTGCTAGAAATTTTACAATATACAATAGCACCAATCCAAGCCAAGCATATTTTTCTATAGATGGAACAACAGGCAGAGTAGGTATTGGAACTATGAATGCCCTTCAAGGCCTTCATGTTATAGGAAATATTTTAGCAAACGGCACAATTAATGCTACCAGAGACATTTGTATTCAAGGAGGAATTTGTTTAAGTGGAATTGCAATAACAGCAAGTGGAGAACCTTTATGGACAGGTAATTGGACAAATGTTGCTTTCACAAATACTCATGAAACATTTAATGAAAATGTAACTTTCATGAAAAACATTTCTTTTAGTGCTAATGCAAATCTTCAAGGAATTTATTTTGATAGTTTGTATTGGGTGGGAGAAAGATTAGCTTTTGGAGCAGACTCTACAGGTACAATCATACAATCTACTGATAATGACGTGGGTGATGGAATTCACTTCAAAGCACATGGAGGAGGAAATGATCTTATGATAATAAACAACACTGGCTATGTTGGAATTGGGACAAGTTCCCCTCAAGAAAGATTCCATGTTGCTGGTA